>OLJW01000176.1_pt1 | contig 98026 bp, 83 predicted proteins | sample 1603411 | NCBI WGS metagenome assembly OLJW01 (sample SAMN04168659, study PRJEB22393) | human gut metagenome | biome: human gut microbiome; feature: stool | host: Homo sapiens | collected 2014-05-12 | reverse complement strand
CAGAGTTGGTCTAGCCCGCCAAACGGTAACAATCCAACGACGCTGCTCACGTACATTTTTCTTTTTTGTAAGGCACAAACAAATCAGGCACTTGAATAGCGACTTATTCTGTGCATGATTACAATACCATATTCCTTGTGGAGTGTCAAGACAAGAACGGCTCTCTTTTTCACTTTGTTAGCTTTGCACAAATTCATTCGATAATTTACAGCAGATTGACAAGTAAAAAGATTTCTTTTAATTGTGCTTTTTGAGTCGTTGTTTTCAAACGAGATTATTGCGAAGAAAGCAGTACTCCATCTTGTAACCCATCACAAGCAGGGCATACTCTAAAGATTTGTTGTACCGAATCGTGCGATTCATGGTAGCGACAAGCTATTCTAAAAAATCTACCAATCTTCTAGTGTTGAACCCCTTCGGCACAAAAAAATAAAGATTGAATGATTTGCAGCGTTCAAAAACAGAGTGCTGCTTTTCTTTTTGTGCAATGAAAAAGCCGCCATGCATAAAATGCACAGCGGCCTTTTCTGAGGAAAAACGCTAATGAAGAGAATGTCAGAAAATGAATTTTGTCATGGCGGTCTTTTGCTGTCCATGCTTAATCTTTTGCAGCCGGAAACAGCATTTTATTCACGAAGAAGAAGATGACCATAGATACGCCGCCGTTTAGCACGGTCGTGCCAATGTTGTAGATGAAATCAGGAACAACCAGACCTGCAACAGCGACCCACACGCAGTTGATTGAGTTGACAATGCAGGTAATGATGCAGAATGCGACCACATATCCCGCAATCTGCTTTCCCAGATTTCCTTTGCTTCGGAACACGAAATTTCGCTGAATCGGGAAGTTGATGCACTCACCAATGACCATAGCAATCATGTATGCACAGAAATACGGTAAACCACCGTGGGCTGCATCGTAGCCAAGAATATTCCACTGAAAGGTTTCTCCAAACAGCGTAACAGGAATACCCGGCCAGCCGAAATCAACTACCGGCAAACTTGCAAATGCTTTCGGCAAGAACTGCAAGAGCAGATACTTGAAAACAGTAATGAGATTCGATACGATGACAAACAGTCCGCCTTCTCGTACCCATTTTGCGGTTTCAGGGTGTTTGGCTGCAAATCGATTCCAAAACTCCATTCTGCTCCTCCATATTAAGCCTGCACAGAATTCTGCTCTTTCCAACGCTTAACATTCTTGCGGCGGCGGACAAAGTAAAACACGCACAGTGCGATGAGGCCAGCATCGACAACCGCAACCGTGATATACAGCCAGTACGGAACCGGGATAGCGCTGACTTCCTGACCAATGCTATTAGCAGAGGTATAAAGGATATTATGCGTAGCAGTGCGAAGGACCTGATGACCGGCAGGAGAATTGGTGACTGCCTCACTCGGAGCCTGCATATTCATCAAAGACAGAATCAAGTCATTGCCTGCTGCGATTGCACGGTCAATGTTGATATAGGACAGCTGAAGGATGCAGTCGGTAATGACAGTGCCACGGAAGCCCCATTCGTTGCGCAGGACAGTAGTGAGCAAATCAGCATTTTCAGCAGCACAGATTTCACCGATACGGTTGAAGGAGGACATGATTCCGCGTGTGCCGCCTTCCTTAACGGCAATCTCAAAGGGCTTGATATAGATTTCACGCATTGCCTGCTCGTTCACCCAAGTCAGTAGACCACCGGAATCGCGGTTGCTCTCCTGGTCATTGACAGCAAAGTGCTTGCAGTAGGTCGTAACACCCTGAGACTGGATACCCTGCGTTTCAGCAGCAGCCATTTTACCGGAGTGCAGACCATCCTCAGAATAATACTCGTAGTTACGGCCGCTGAACGGGCTGCGATGAATGTTCATAGCCGGGGCATACAGAGCAGCGATTTTCATAGCTACCGCTTCTTGCGCGAAGGTTTCGCCCATCTCGTATGCCGTCTTCTGCTTGAAAAAAAAAACCAGAACGGACTGTGCGCAGAATTGATTGCCGGTAGAGCCTGCCATAATGTTGTTGATACCGTTGGGACCGTCAACTTCAGTATAGCCCAGTTTGCCTACAGACGGAACTTCCTGTGTTGCCCAGCCGCCGTTGGAAACCAGATTAACCATCTCACTGACCGGAATCTGCTCCAGGAAATCATTCCATTTCGGGTCATCATAAGCAAGACCCTTCATATCTTCAATCTTCAGGTCATGATTTACAACGGCAATGTCTTCGGCTGTGTCAACAAGACCGTTAGATTTATTGTTGATTGCGTCCAGAGCGGCAGCACCGGCTTCACGGCTCGCAGCGGCTCGCTCTTTGGGGAAAGTTCCCTCCCAATCGGCACGGCTCACATAGCTTGTGCATTCGCCAAAAGAAGCATAGTCAAACTGATTGGTTGCTGCGACATCGTCAGTAGAGCGGGCACCATCGTTAGAGTCGTTGTAGATTCTATCCTTGTCGATGGTAAGAGTCCGAGAATCAATGACAGTGTGACTGTCGCTGCGCAGGCTGATAGTATATTCGCCCGCTTCGAGAACATAGGCACCGCCCTTTGCTTTCACGCCGGTATAGTCGTAAGACGCCATATCCTCAGCAGTGAAAGTCAAAGTCACAGATTCGTTCTGACCGGGTTCAATCATTCCAGTCTTGCCAAAGGCTCCGAGAACGACAGAACTCTTCTCGATTCCGCCCTCAGTATACGGTGCAGAGTAGTAGACCTCTACTACATCTTTACCGGCAACAGAGCCGTTATTCTTCACATTGACCGTCATGGTCACATTGTTGCCGTCAAACGAGAAATCAGAGATCCTTTCTTCAAAGTCCGTATAAGATAGACCGTAGCCGAAAGGATACTGAACCGTGGCGTCGTAGTCAATGAATCCATCCTCAGCGGCTGTTTCATAGTATCGATAGCCTACATAGATACCCTCGATATAATCGACATAATGGTAGAAGTCCGGAGCAGCACCGCCGCCGATGGGGCTGGTGTTTACCCACTCACAGTTTGTATAGTTATAAGCGCCAATGCTATAATAGCTGGGAGCGCTCTCAACCGCATAGGCGAATGTATCGGTAGTGCGACCGGAAGGATTCACTGCGCCGCTTAATACTTCACCGACAGCATTTGCACCGGTAGAACCCAGGCATCCAATCCAGAGTGCCGCATCCACGCCCTCGTCCTCGAGGAAACCGAGTTCCATGGCATTTGTGGAGTTGACCAGAACAACTACCGTGCCGAAGTTCTCCTTCAGCATATCCAGAACCTGCTGCTCAACACTCTGCAGTTCCAGGTAGTGCTTGCCGGCGTCACCGCCTTTTACAACCTGCTCAATGTCCTTACCGGAAGAAACAATATGCGTTGTTGCATTCGGGTCCATATCCATGGGAAGGTCTGCACCTTCACCGCCGAGACGAGACACTACAAACACGGCCACATCCGAATAAGCCTTTGCATTTGCAATCATCTCGTCAGAGTATTCATTGACAGCAGGCTCGTTAATGTCAAAGTTGTTGCCGGTGAAACCGACACCGGTACGCTCAACAAAATGGTCGTTATAGAAAGAAACCAGTTCTGGATTGACCGAGAATCCAGCGTTAGTCAAGCCCTGCTCCAAGGTAATGTTATTGCTGCTGTCACCGGAACCGGAACCGGAGCCGCCATAGACAGTGTCACGAGAGCCATAACCAAAGAGATTGATTTTGCTTCCGGAAGCGAGAGGCAAAGTCTGGTTCTTATTTTCCAGCATGACAATACCTTCGCTTTCGACCTTCTGCGTCATATCCGCAGAAGCCTGACGGAAAGCAGCTACCTTATCCGCATCCGGTCCCTTGTATAGGAAACTATTGATGGTTGTGTAGTATTTCGGAACAAGCACACAAAGCAGTACATTCAGTACCGCAACAATAGCACTCAGAATGCACATTATGACAAACGGCAATTTCTTCGGCTTGCGTACTTGTTTTGCAGGGGCAGTGTTTGACATTTGAATTCCTCCTTCTGATTGACCGGACTCGGTCATTTGTCTGCATTATACCTGAAACTGTAAAAAAAGGAGGTCGTATTTCCTAAGTGGTCGTTTTTTGTTCCTACTCTGCACAAAAAAAGAAAATTGCCGGGGTTTTCCCGGCAATGAGGTATTGCTTATTCAGTTTCAACAGGCAGTGCCACACGAAGCAGGAACAGCCCGTCCTCCGCTTGGACGGAAACCGTACCGCCATATTTCTCCGCTGTACTCCGGATGCTCTTTAAACCAAACCCATGATAGTTCGGGTCTCCTTTTGTCGTAACGGGCAGGCCGTCAACAAAACGCAAGTCTCCCTCGTAGAAGTTCTCCACTTGAAGGATGGCAATGCCATGTCTCGAGAAGATGCTTACGGAAATCGCACGCTTGTCGTGGTCCTCAAGCTTACGAACGGCTTCCTCTGCATTGTCCAGAGCGTTTCCTATCATTGAAAACAGGTCAACCGCCTCTAAAAAACCAACTGCCTTTCCATCGGCAACACAGGTAAAGGTAATATCATTTGCAGCGCACAACAGGCTCTTTTCGGTCAGTATCGTGTCCAAAATTTCGTTTCCTGTCTCAATGATAGAGTCATATACCGATACTGAGTTTTCGATTTCTTGAAGAACTGTATTTTCCGGTGCATTACCTGTTTGTGCCACAATCTTCTTCAACTCTGACAGCTGGCATTTCAGTGCATGGCATTTATGATTGATAAGTTTCACACTATCCGATGCTCGTTCATATTGCGCTTGATGGCGCATCCACAACTGCTTTTGAAGGGATAGCTCCTCTTGCTGAGCCAATTTGTTTTGAAAACTCACCTGCTGCCACAATATCAGAACACAGCATATCATCGAATATATCCTGCAGCACCGATACAGGTAATTCTGGTGCTGAAAGCTGGTCTGAACAACCGCACTAAACACAATAGATATCAGTAGGACCGCTATCATTGTCGTAAAAGAATACCCGACGCTCACCGAAGCATACCCATGTTTGACCATAGGTCGTGCAATCAAGAGATATATCACGACATATACCAATGCAAATACAGCAAAGGGAATGAAGGTATCTACTACTATGTCTTTGAGGGAGCAGTAATGAGGTTCATTATAACCTGCTCCGGGCTGAATAGCATCCCACGCACAAAAAGCGACATGCTGAGTAAGGTAAGCCAATGTAGTGAAATAAGCAGCCATTTTGAGTTCTACATCAAACATCGAGTATTCTATAGAAAGCAGGATAAGAAAACTGCCTATGCTCCATACCAAAGAAGCCAAAAAGCTATTCAAAAGGATTTCTGGTGATGCGGTAATGCAAAGCTTCAAAACCAAAAATCCTAAGATTGCTGCCAGTACAGTACGAATCAGCCAAAACTTTCTTTTTGGTTCTTTGTAAGCAAACATGAGTGCTGCAATCAATAACTGAACCGGTTGATGCAAAATTTTGATGATATCTTGCAGCAAATTCACTTCATATTTCCTCCCGTCACAGAATTTGCCAGGCCGCTGAGGAATGTATTTCTTCGACCGCGACTAAGGGGAAGTGTGTTTGCGCCGACAACAATAGAGTCTTTTTTTACAGCATCCACATGTCGAAGATTTACCAAGTAGCTGTTGCTGCATCTCGAAAACTGCTGGTCTTTAAGGCGGTCTTCAATTTCTTGCAAACTACCGGAAACCTCCAGGGTTTGATTATGCAGATGCAGATACAGCCAATGTCCCCGCACCTCAATGTAGTAGATTGCCGAACTCTCAATTCGCTGCTTTTCTCCATTTACCGTAACAAAAAGATGATTCTTCTGCCTTTGAGAGGCTCGTTCAATGGCGCGAGGCAGTTTCATAGAAAGCTGCGCATAGGTGATTGGCTTTAGAATAAAATCCAGTGCATCGACTTCATAACCCTTAATGGCATACTTTGCCATTCTGGTAATAAAAATCATAACGACAGTCGCATCCTGTTCTCTGATTTTCTGAGCAGCACTCATACCGTCTAGTAGCGGCATTTCAATATCCAACAGCAGAATATCCCATATAGGTTTGTAGTTCTCAGCAATATCCATGCCATCGTTAAACACCGCGATATTGCCTTTGAGTCCATGCTCATTAAGATAGCGAACAACATTATCCTTTGTCTGCTGAGCCAAATCTGCTTCGTCTTCGACAATTGCAATCTGCAGCATACCCGAAACCTCCCTATAGGATTTGCGTTCTTTCTTTTCTGTCATCATTCTACCAAGTGCGACAAACAATGTCAAAAAAATTTTCAAGAGCACTTATGCAGTTTTTCAGTCAAAACAAGAGGAGCGTCCGCTAAAGCAGACGCTCCTCTTTGTGTTTCTTGTGCTTTTTGAAAGGCTCACAGCTTACTTGCCGATGCCGTTCAGACGTGGGATGGTCTCAGTCTTCGTTTCATTGCAAACTGTGCAGGTATAGGTCTTGACGCCATCTTTTTCAGCCGTGGGTTCAGTAGTCACAACACCGTTATCCCAAGTGTGGTCTTTTTTGGGCGTGAAATCGAAAGTGCTGCTCACATCACCGCAGACGGTGCAGAAGATTTCGGTGCGACCCTCTTCCTTGCAGTTAGGCTCAATGACACGCATGTCGGCATGGTGACCGGTGGAGTGTACAATGTTGTCCTTGTAAGAGAAGCTGTCATCCTGATTGCACTTGTGCATCGTGTAGCCGTCCTCTGTGCAAGTCGGCGGGACAACGGTAACGGTGAAGGTGTACTTTGTGGGGAGAACCTTTTCGGTCGTAGTAGCGTCACAGTTCTTGCAATGCAGAGTCCTGACGCCATACTCATCATAGGTGGGCTGCGTGGTGATAGTGCCTTCGTCCCAGACATGACCCGTGCCACCGTAGGAGTAAGTCATGGTATGAGAAGTGTCACGCTTGCAGTGCATCAGCATAGTGCCCTGTTCGGTGCAGGTAGCCTTTTTCAGACACTCGGCATTTGCAAAGTCCCAATCATGGCTGCCGATAGCTGGCACAGGCTTCAACACTCTTTCGTTGCACCCCTCGTAGTTGCAGTACACCCAACGCTCGCCCTCGGTCTCACAAGAAGACTCCTTCACGATTTCGCCAAGGCGCGTGTAATCGTGGGTATGTACCTTGACGATATCTTCGGTCTTTGTTGCACTACAAACAGTGCAGGTAAAGGTCTTGATGCCAGTCTCAGTAGCGGTCGGCTCCTTCGTTACAACGCCTTCACCCCACTGATGCTCGCCGGTAGCAGGAAGGTCACTCACATGCTGCTTATCGTTGCAGCGCTCACAGACATTGTCTACGCTGCCAAGAGCGCCACAGGTAGCGGGAGTAGTGACTTCCTTATACTGATGGCCCAGCGCAGCAACAGGTGTATCCTGATAGGTCTTTGCGGGATTCTCATTGCAGGTATGCAGCGTGTAACCGTCCTCGGTGCAGGTAGGAGCGACCACAGTTTCCGTGAAGGTATAGCCCAATTCAGGAATTACTTCCTTATGAACATGGGTCTTGTCATTCTGACAGGTATAGGTGCGCTCACCGTCTTCTTCGTAGGTCGGTTCCTTCGTTACAACGCCTTCGTCCCACGCGTGTCCCGTCGCCGGAACAGGTTCCGTGTAGGTGTGGCTCCCATCATTCTTGCAGGTAAAGGTCTTGACACCGTCCTCGGTGCAGGTAGGAGCCTTGGTGACAGTACCATCATCCCACTTATGGCCCAGAGCCGGGATTTCCTCGGTCTTAGTCTCATTGCAGCCATTACGAGTGCAGGTATAGGTCTTAACGCCAGCTGTCGTACAGGTCGCTGCCGTTGTGACTGTACCGGTATCCCAGGCATGCCCCAGTGCATTCGTATAATCGCGTTTTTCGGTCAGAGCGGAATCCTGGTCGCAGATATAAATGGTATAGCCCTTTTCTGTGCAGGTAGGCTCTACCGTAGTGCCCTTATGCCATGTCTTCTCGACTACCGGGATATCCTCCGTGTAAGTAGCACCGCAGGAGGAGCAGGTAAAGGTCTTCGTACCCTTCTCGTAGATGGTAGCAGGCTTTGTGATCTTACCGGCATCGTAGGCGTGCGGCAGCTTTGCCTTGTAATCGCCCTTATAAGTAAGACCGGGGACTTCGTTGCACTCATAGATGGTATACCCCTCAGCGGCGCAGGTCGGAGCAACAACGCTCTTGATATGATAGGTCTTGTCGAGAGACGGGATTTCCTCGGTGCGCGTCTCATCGCATTCCTTGCACTTGAAGGTCTTGATACCGGTCTCGGTATAAGTAGCAGCCTTCGTGACTGTACCGCCATCCCAGCTATGTCCCTTTGCCGGAACAAAGCGGTCGTTGTAGTTCATGCCGCCCCACTCATGGCAGATATGCTCATCGTAGCCCTGCGTGGTGCAGGTCGCCTCATGACGGCGAACCGTGAAGGTGTATTTTACCTGAGGCTTTGCGTTAGGAGCCGGAGTAGCTGCCGGAGCAGGTGCCGGTGTTTTTGTCGCTGCCGGTTTTGTCGTCCCGCCGGAAGTCGAAGTACCGGTGCTCGGCTTCTCCGTCTTAGTCGGCTCGCTGGTGGTGTTGTCCTTCTTATCGGTGTTCTCAGCGGGCGCGGCGGTCGGTGCGGGCGTAGCCGTCGGTGCAGGTGTGGCAGTCACTTCCGGCGTTTCCGGAACCGCTGCCTGACTTTGGCTTGTAGTCACGTCCGAACTTGCCGCATTGGTGTTGTTTTTCCTCTTCTTGCAGCCGGTCAAAGAAACCGCAACCGTAGCAGCTAAAGCTACAGCAACGATTTTTTTCGCTGCACTAACTCTCCTTTTCATAGTAAACCTCCTTCCCTTTAGGGGATAGCTTCTTAACTATATTATATCAAAGAAAACATCGCGTTTACATTGATTTTTATAGATTTTACAACTCCTCTATCAAGTTCTACTGTTTGCATAAATGCAACATCCTGTAACTGTGCATAGTATCCAGTACATATGGCCATCTCCCAACCTTCGCCACAAACTGTTGATTTTCGCCTTTTTCTAAAAACTTCCGTCATGTTGCATATTGACTCTTTCCAGAGAAAGGAGTACGCTATTTTGAATCGAAGGAAGGGATTATTATGGAAGTCAGTATATTGCTCATGCAGCAGATAGCCCAGCTGTTTATCGTTCTTCTGATGGGCTATGTAGTCGTCAAGGCAGGGCTTCTGAAAGCCTCAGACAGCAAGGTTTTATCCGTGGTTTTCGTGTATCTGGTCATGCCGTGTGTTGTTCTCAACGCATTTCAAATCGATGATACGCCGCAGATTCGCACAGGACTCTTGTATTCGATGGGCATAGCGGTTGGAATGCATATCGTGTTTCTGGTCCTCAATGCCATCTTTAAGAAGCCACTCAGATTGGATGTCGTGGAGCAGGTCAACATCATCTACAGCAATGCGGCCGCGCTCGTCATCCCTCTGGTTCAGGCTTTGCTCGGCGAGGAATATGTCGTGTATTCCTGCGCTTTCGTCATCGTTCAGCTGATTCTTCTCTGGACGCACGCAAGTGCCTGCCTGCAAGAGGGCGCAAAACTTGAATGGAAGAAGATTCTGACCAATGTCAATTTGATTGCGATTGTCGCCGGTGCGCTCTTGTACCTTCTGCATATCTCGCTGCCCTCGCCTATTGTGAGTACGCTCAGCAGCGTAGGTGCTATGATAGGGCCTATGGGGATGCTGCTGGCCGGTATGGCGATTGCAGAAGTGCCGTTAAAGAAAGTCTTCTGTACACCGCGCAACTATCTTCCCGTTGCACTTCGTCTGATTGTAGTTCCTATCATTGTTCTGCTGCTACTTCGCGTGTTCCACGCATCTGACTGGATTGCAGATGGTAAAGCAATTTTAATGACAGTCTATCTATCGGCTATTACGCCGTCTTGTGCGACAGTCACCTCAATGGCGCAACTCTACAATCGTGATGCGGCGCACTCAAGTGCATTGTATGTTCTGAGTACGCTGCTTTCCATCATGACGATGCCTCTGATGATTGGACTGTTCGATATGCTGGTGTGATATACCTTTTATAAGTACAGATTAAGAAAGAGAAAAGCGCCCACCTTTCACGGTGAGCGCTTTTTCATTTTGTGGAGTATTACTGGATACCCAGAGTAACTTTCAAATTGTCATTGAAAGAATCTGCGATGACGTGAACATTTCTATACTGGCCGGTGTATCTCTTACATTGCTCGTGGGTGATGATGGGTGTGTCATATACGATATGGTCTATACGAACATCCACGGTCAATTTGTTGTTGCAGTATTCAGCGGGACGATTTTCGAGAATGTACGGACCATAAATGACCGTGCCGTAGGCATACACACCACTCTCATGCGCGGGGTCCTGTTTGCCGACATGCAGAATTACGATATCCCCAAGCTGCATATCACGAGTGGCAAGAAAACACTCTACATGGCCGGAGCCTTTTACATTATCGAACAGGTTCCACTGACGGAGATTCACGGGTTCTAAATAGATGCGCATACTGTAGTTGCTTCAGGTACAGAATATGGCACTAGCGTGTCATTGTGTGCTAAATCGTCAAAAAAGTTTACAAGGTCGTCTGGAGTTGGCTCTAGCAAGCTCAGAATGTGCGGCCTCTTTGCTTACTTCGGTAAGCAAAGAGGCCCTTGTAGTTAGAAAGTAATATTGCGAATAGAAGAACCTATTATGCGCTTACAAAAGCACGAACTTCTTGTACCGAAAGAGGCATGAAGTGTTCGTGCTTTTCTTCGTTTTTGCAAGAGCTATCCAGCATGTTCTGTTCGGCTTTCCCATTGTGGCTTGTTCACATTATCCATCAAGTATAATTGATTGCTTACGATAAAATGAGTGCGGGAATAAAATCCTGAACCTGAAATAGATACTGGAATATAATTCTATTGGAATTTCAACAAAGTTCGACAGAAAAAGAGTGAAAACACGTTGAAATTGTTCGCTTGAAGGTTGTATTATAACTAATACGGACAAATGTAGTATGATACGAATCATTCAACTGGATGCGGATAGTAAATTAAATACAGTCAGTATGAAGGCTACCTAAGAAGTCTTTTTTGGCTTCTCTGGTGGCCTTCTTTATAAACCACATGCGGGAATTGTGAAATTTATATTTACGATTCCCAAATCACCTAAGTGACGCAATCCATTGTAACTGAGGGGATAGGTGATTTTGTGGTGAAACTGCTTAGTTACGCTCGGAGCAGGGGACCTCCTAGATGTGATTTGACCGAAACAATTCAAATCGCAATAGGAGGTCAAAATGACTGAATTAGAAATGTATGAACTTTGGCGCACACTTCGTTTATGGGCTAATTATAATCAGCTTAACCAGACGATAGAAAAGAACTGGCTTAGTAATTCGTTCAACAGCCATATCCTTGATTTGTTAGACAAAGAGGAAATTAAATACAGGTCGGAGAAACGTCTCCTTGGATATAGGAACAAGGGGAAAAGGCGACTTGCTGGTAATGCAAATCAGCCGATTATTATCAATATTGATGATGTGGCTGATGTCATTGATGTTCGTGCGGAAGATGAATTCGCTCGAGTAGAGCTTCTGGTATCATTGAAGCAGGAATTGGAAAGGCTCTCACCCAGAGAGCTAATGATTATTCGTACTTATTTTGATTATCCTATAGAGGTTGTGGCGAGGAAGCTTAAGGTTAGACCCAACACGATTTCTAAGGCACGAAGAAAAATTGCAAGAGAATTGAGAAAGAAGCTGGTATGAGATGAAAAGGGAAGAACTGTGGACTCCATCTGCAAGGCGGTTTCAATGCCTGCTCAAGGCTGCGCAGAATGGCGACTATAACGCATACATGAGTTTGATGGCGAGGTTTTTCAAAGTAATGGATGACAAAGCAAGGAATAACTACTTGCGCGATTACGAGATGTTTACGGCACTGGTTGAACGGGTCTCAGAAGGAATCTTTGGTTTCAGTTCTGAAGATGCGTATCAGCGTGAATTGAACAAGGAAAAACACCCGTCAAAGAAGCGGAAGAAGTTCGGACGCAGGTGATGATCTGAGCGTAAGTAATTAATATTGATTCAAATGAAAACAGATTGCTGCAAGCGCAGCAATCTGTTTTTATTTGAATCAGTTGCGTTTTAAGCAAATATGAATCGTGTATCAATTGACTGTTACATATAACAATCTATCGAATTTTAGCCTCATTCACCTTATGAACAAGGGTGTATTTGTAAAATGTGCTGAATTTGTGTACTTGTATAATTAAAGTGAATCCGATTTGTTGATAAATGTCGAATTGTGCGCTATTATATCAATACATATATTGGAATAATATTGCGTTGGTAGACTGCTGAATTGTGCTAAGGATTTTCCATGAGTAATTTGTGGGAATGCCTTTTGCTGCTCAAAACTGCTTTCCCTGATTTCAATTGCAGTATTTAAAATAATATGTGTGCAAAGAAGAATGAGGAGTAAGAACATGACAAGGTTTAGGCATGACTTGATTTTGCGGATGATAAAGCTGTTAGATGCTGTGCTTGTGACGATACCATTTGCAATGTGCTGGTATCTATACTATGCTAAGCGCGTTGCATCGCCGTACTATGCAAAGGGCGATTACCTGGTCGTGGCATTGTTCTTTGTGCTATTCATCATCTTTGGACGTGTTTATGACGCCTTTCTAATGTCGATGCAGCGTATCTCCGAAATTATCTACGAGCAATTTTTGGCGGCTGCGGTCAGCGACTTTATCATGTACATTGTGATTTGGCTACTGTCCAAGCACCTGCCCAACATTCTTCCTGGCGTGGCAGCTCTTGTGGGGCAGGTTATTATGGCCTCAATTTGGGCTTATAACGCTCACCACGCCTACTTTAAAACCTTCCCGCCGCAGGCCACAGCTGTTATTTATGATATCAGACGTGGTATGGAGCAGCTGATTGGTAAGTACGGTCTAGATGCCAAGTACAAAGTGGTCTCCACAGCTACGGCGGGGGAGTGCATCGAGAATCTTTCCATGCTGGACGGCATCAACACAGTGTTTTTAAGCGGCATCCACAGCCATGATCGGAATATTATTCTGAAATACTGCGTAGAAAACAACATTACTGTATTTGTAGTACCACGCATCGGTGACACCATTATGTCCGGTGCACATCACATGCATATGTTCCACCTGCCGATGCTTCGTGTTGGCCGGTATAATCCTCAGCCGGAGTATCTGTTTGTAAAACGACTGCTGGATATTGTCATTTCTGCTATTGCGCTTGTAATTCTGAGTCCAATCTTCCTTGTGACGGCTATTGCCATCAAAGCAACGGATCACGGTCCAGTATTTTACAAGCAAATTCGTTTAACGAAGGATAGCAAAGAATTTGGTACTCTCAAATTCAGAAGCATGCGGGTCGATGCTGAAAAGGACGGCGTCGCCCGTCTTTCCAGCGGCGAAAACGATGATCGCATCACGCCCGTTGGCAAAATCATTCGTGCTTGCCGCGTTGATGAATTGCCGCAGCTTATAAATATCTTGAAGGGTGACTTGAGCATCGTCGGCCCCCGTCCGGAGCGCCCTGAGATTGCAGCTCAGTACTGTGAGGAAATGCCGGAATTCTCCCTGCGCCTGCAGGCCAAGGCTGGATTGACCGGGTATGCACAGGTTTATGGCAAGTACAATACTACTCCTTACGACAAACTGACTATGGATTTGATGTACATAGCTCATCCGAGCATTGTAGAGGATTTCAAGATTATGTTTGCCACTGTTAAAATCCTGTTTATGCCTGAAAGCACCGAGGGGATTTCCGAGGGGCAAACCACGGCTATGAGCGGAGAAAACCACTAAGTAGCGACATTTCTGTATGTTTCGAGTTGCTAAAAATTGGAAGAAATTCCAGAGCGGAATCGGGTATAAATGCAGCTCTTTCAGTAGCGTTAAGCTGGAAAGCAGGCAAATTTTCCCTACATGAGGCTGAAATACTGCATCTAGTAGTGCAAAATGCCGAAAGCATGGGCGTGAGAGAGGGCAGAACGAGTGTGAATTGAGGCTTTTATGCCCCGAAAAAGCACTTGTATGGATGCGACCGTAGTTCGTGGGTTTATGCCAGATGGCACTGTGAGAGGACGTACTGATAATACTGTGATTATCACATAGCGTTATCGGGACTTGACGATGATAACATCATCTGCGATTTCATCCCGGTCTTGGAGATAACAAGGTGGATGTGAGAGTGATGGTGATAACCACATGGTCGCAGAGATGCTCATCCGTGTGGGGTAATCCGGCATAAGCAAGGGAGCTACCGTGGCATGGACGAGTGGAACCGGGAATAAAGGAAAGGGTTACCGTAGCGTGTGATAGTGTCATCAGGGCTAAAGACAGCGGCTACCGTGACATGGACGTAGCAACGTTCATTGTAACGGTACAAGACATAGCGGCAGTGTGATTCACACTGCTGAGGACGATTAGTAGAGCTTTATAAGAAATAAACGGCTCAGACTCTTTGAGATGAGTCTGGGCTGTTTTGTGGTTGATAATATTTCATTGATGAGGAGTACAAAGATATGAAGGTGGCGTATTGCACTGGATTCTGGTGCACGAATATCGGAAACGGCTTTTTTAGCTTGGGTGTGGAGTATGTGCTTAAGAAAATTCTGGGCGCAGAGAATGTGACAGTTGTTTCAGATTATCAAACTTACACAACAAGTTACGGAAAGCGGCTGTATCCTCATAAGAATCAGCTTGAATACATCGCAAAGCTCGATGTGGATTATATTGTGCTTGCCGGCCCTGTGATTTCTAAGTATTTCCTCCCGCTGTGGAAAGATATCCTGTTGGAACTCAAAGAACGTGGCGTTGGTTATATGATTTTAAGTGCTGGCACTATGAAGCTTGATGCTACTGCCAGATGTGAAGTTGAAGAATTCTTTAAGCAGTGTCCTCCGTTTGTTTTTTCGTCTAGAGAGCATGAGACCTATGAGGCGTTTGGGAAATACGCAACCAATGCGTATGATGGAATCTGCTTCTCCTTCTTTACCCCGGATTACTATGCTCCCTGCAAGATTGATTTTGGGCAGCCGTACTGGATTTCCAATTTTGATAAAATTATTGAGCCGGAAATCTGGGTCGATGATTCTAGCCGTAAACACACCCATGAATTTGAATTTGACAATCAAAGGATTTTCGTTAATTCACCTTCTACGGTTGCAGCAAAAACAGATCGGTTTACAGATGCATTGATTTATGTGCGAAGCCTTCTGCCAGCACCGAAACGTGAAAATGAAATCGGTCAGTATAAGTTGGTAAGAACGGATCAGAGATTCCACCCGCATTTTAGGAGCAAAATCTACGCATATAAAAACTCCTTCTGTGCAGATATCCCTTACGGGTATATTAATCTGTATGCAAATTCTCAGCTGACTCTGTCCGATAGAGTGCATTCCTGTGCGGTAACACTTGCATACGGTCATTCTGCAATGCTCTTTGTGAAGACTAATCGGGTGGGTCTGCTCGAGAGAGTTGGAGCAGGTGAAATAACAAAGAAACCTGTCAAATTGGATATGGAACTTGTTTCGGAAGAAAAAAATAAACTTGTTCAGTGGTTAAAAACTGTGCTTCTATAAAGTGCTATCAAAAAGGAGAAGTTAATGAATATTTTATTGTTCATGTCTAGTGGCCTTGATACACCGGGCCCTTCATGGCACCTATACACAGCTCTAATCGAAGATCTTGTCTCTTATGGGCATAAGGTACATTTGATCGAGAGTCATTCTACCGGAATTAATCCGGATTGTCCTGAGAGACTGAAAGAACTTGAAAATTTCTCTTATGAAACCATCAATATAGAAACTGTTGCAAAAAAAGCATTCGCCAAGAGATATTTGGTGGGTGTTAAATATTGTTTTAAGGCTCGGAAGGTTTTCAAGGCTCAGCAGAATTTTGATGTAATGATGGTCCAATCGTGCCCGTGGGCTCCCTTTGCAATCACATTTGCTAAAAACTGTGTAAAGACTCCGGTTATTTATAATAGTCAAGATATGTTCCCAGGAGCTTCTATTGCGAATGGTGCTATGAAGCAGAAATGGATGCAGAAGATTTTCTATATGTTTCAGAAGGTTGCCTATCGAAGAGCCGATCATATCTCGGTAATTTCAGAGGATATGAAGCAAAAGGTGATAGAGCAAGGCGTTCCGGCTGCCAAAATTACGGTTATCCCGGACTGGTATGACGATAAGAGCGTTCGAGAAATTCCGTGGGAAGATAATTTGTTTGTAAAAAAATACGACTTAAAAAAAGATTGCTTTTATGTTCAGTTTGCAGGAACCATGGGTATGAACTTTGATTATAAGATGGTGCTTCAAGTTGCCGAGAAATTGAAACAGGAAAAGAAAATAGTGTTCCAGATGATTGGTCAGGGAAGCCAGAAGGATGATTTTGTTCATGCGGCTCAAGAAAAAAAGCTTGATAATATCGTGTTCCTTCCCCTTGAGCCGCAGGAAATGGTGCCGCATGTATATAGCGCATGTTCAGTTTGCTTGATACCGTTGCCCAAAGGCGTTATCGGTAATTCGGTTCCAAGCAAAGCTGGGCTGTTGATGGCGTGTCACCGCGTTATTGTTACCTCGGCCGATGAAGGGTCGGAGTATAACAAGATGTTTGAGAGAGAAAAAATTGGTATTGCTTGTTCCACAGATGATCCGGAAGGGATTGCAGATGGAATTATTAGGTTGAGGGATAACCCGGATTTGAGAGACAAGTACGCCGATAATGCCCAAAAATATGGTAAAGCCGTTTATACAAGAACGGTGAACACCAAACTCTATGAGGACTTGTATCGCAGAATTGGAGGAAAAGACTGATGAAAGTTCTATTATTGGGCTTTGGGAAAATTGCATATATGCCTTATATGAACTTTTATCTGGATACGCTCAAGGAACAAGATATACAGTTTGAACTGATTTACTGGGATCGCGACGGAAAACCTGATGCGGAAGTGCCACAGAGGATTTCAAAGGCATATAAGTTCGAGGAGCATCTGGAAGAGCAACTTCCGTTCAAGAAAAAACTGAAGTATTTTGCAAAGTATCGTAGGTTTGCATTGAATGTTCTGCGTAATAACTCTTATGACAGAATTATTGTGCTGCATACGACACCGGGATTGACTTTGCTGGACTATCTGGTGCAAAAGTACAAAGGACAGTATCTTCTGGATTTTCGAGATGTATCTTACGAATATATCCCGGTATATCGCAAGCTGGTTGGCATCCTTTCTAAAAACAGTGCCGTGACTTTTGTCAGCTCCAATGCGTTTCGGAAGTTTCTCCCCACTGAAGAAAATGTTATGACGATTCATAACTATCTGGAGGACTCCCTGAATCATAAAATGCTCCGTAAACAGGATGCAAGGGAGCGCGATGCGATTCGCATTAGCTATTGGGGGCTCGTCCGACAGGTCGATGTGAATAAAAAACTGATGGACGCTCTGGGAAGTGACCCTCGTTTTGAACTGCATTATTACGGAAGAATGCAGCAGGACGGAAGAGATATGGAACAGTATGCCCGGAATAAGAAATATAATAACGTTTTTTTCCACGGTGCTTATATGCCAATCGATCGGTATGAGTTTGCTAAAAATACGGATATGATCCATAACGTTTATGACTGTGGGCACACGACGGGGAATGCAATGGGAAATAAATACTATGACGGTATTATTTTTGGTATTCCCCAGATATGTACGGCAGGCTCCCACATGGGCGATGTTGTTACGAAACGACAGGTAGGTATGGCGGTGTCGCTTGACGGTAATAACATGGCCGATGAAATTTGGGCATATTACCACGATATCGACTGGGAAAAGTTTGAAACAAAATGTGCGGATGCCTTAGAAAGCGTTCTGAATGAACAGAAAATGACGAAGGCAAGGCTCTTAGATTTTATTGGTTAATAGAGCGGGGAACACAGATGAGAATTGATTATGCGTCCAGCGCAATGGATGCGCAAGACTTCGCAAACCTATTTGAGAATAGTCCGAAAGCACCGGGGCAGCAGGCGCAAAAATTCAACCGTCTGATGATACAGGGCTTGGCAGAAAATGGTGCAGTAGTACGGGCTGTAACGGCACGGCCTGTGACTGGAATAAATTGCACGAGCAAGTTCCTCTCAGCCAATAGTGTCCAGAGGGGAAAGGTAAGGTATCACTATTGTTCAGTACTGAATGTAAAGGGTATCAAGATCTTATGGCAGACGTTTTCTGCATTTGTAACAGTTTTATTTGGAGGCTGTGATGCAGTCGTTACGGATGTGCTGAATGCCTCAGTAGCCTATGGCGCTGTGACAGCAGCTCGTTTGCGAAAGAAACCATGTATCGGAATCGTAACCGATCTTCCAGAGCTGATGGTGACTGGGACTAATCAAAATCATGTAAGACTTGTACGGAAGATAATGCAGAAGTGTACTGGGTATGTTCTCCTTACAGAGGCGATGAATGAACCGGTAAATCCTGAGCATAAACCTTATGTGATCGTTGAAGCATTGTGCGATTCAACTATAAAACCGCAGCCGGAAGTAAAAACGCATACGAGTTGCATGAAGAAGTGTATGTATGCCGGTTTACTAGATGCTCGATACGGAGTAAAAGCTATGGTGGACGGATTTGTCCTTGCCAATGTACCGGATTCAGAACTGCATATCTATGGAAATGGTCCTTATGTGGATGAGTTGCAGAAGGTGACGCAGGAGCATCCGAATGTGATTTACCACGGAATTGCTATGAATGATGAAGTGGTTCGGGCAGAAATAGAGGCAGACTTGCTTATCAATCCGCGCCCGACCCATGAAGAGTTTACCAAGTATTCGTTCCCTTCAAAGAATATGGAATATATGGCATCTGGCACACCGGTTCTTACGACGAATCTTCCCGGTATGCCAGAAGAATATAAGCGGTATGTCTACTTGATCAAGGATGAGTCCGCAGAGGGGATTGCGAGAGCAATAAAGACTACTTTCGATACTGTGCGAAGCGAAAGAGACAGAAAAGGACGTAGTGCACAAGAATTTGTTTTAAATGAGAAAAATAATTTATTTCAAAGTAAACGTGTTCTCTCAATGCTGGAGGCAAAGTAAGAGGGCGATGTTGCAGTAACGAGAGAGGAAATTCAAAATATGAATCAATCTTTGACTTATAAAAAACTCAGGGACTATATACTGATAGTGTTTGTGTATCTGTTTTTTCGAATGAACTCCTATTTTACAAGAGGGTCGACTATCGAGCAATTCTTACTTATTGGAAGGGTTGCTATTATTGCACTTTCGTTTTTGTTAATTTTTCGTGTACGGTTCATTCCGAATAAAAGCATGATCATTCTCACAGGGGGAAGTAGTTTTTGGTTTTTCTTAACAGGGCTACAAAACTATTCAGGCGCAATAGATATACTGACAAACTTTCTAACCCAGATGTGGTGGGCATCTTTCTTGATCATTTCGTACCTACTTCTCATACGAGTCAGGGATGATGAGAGAAAGAAGATAATTAGCATTGGAGTAATCGCATTTTATGTGTTCTCACTAAGATATGCTATATGGCTTCTGAGTGGAAATAGGTATTGGAGCTCTGGGGGAATAAACTCAATATATTATTGCGTTCTCCTCTTGCCATTATGTTATTTGGCTGATAAAAAGACGGTCAAATACTCAATGATTTTCATCGCGGCATTGTTGACAATTATCTCCGGGAAAAGAACAGCGTTGATTTCCATTATTCTCTGTGGATTTCTTCCACCGCTGCTTGAAAAAGACGATAAAAGGGGAAAGAAAAAAACTGGGACAATGGTGCTCTTGATGATCGTGTGTATAATGCTTGTGTATGTATCGGAGTATCTATCTAAATCAATAAATATAAATATTATTGAACGCATGCAAAGTTTGCAGGAGGATGGGGGGTCAGGTCGGACAACAACCTATGCACTTGTTTGGGAAGCATTTAAGAGTTCAAACATTGTTAAGCAGGTAATCGGGCATGGATATAATGCTGTTTATCTTGATAAAATATCGATTTCATCTGCGCACAATGATTTTTTGGAAGTGCTTTATGATTATGGTGCAATCGGATTGCTTTTTTATGTCTTACTTTTATTTAATTTCATTTTTGAAGCAGTAAAACTGAGGAAAGCACAATGTGAATCCTTTGCTGCTGTTACAGCTTCGATACTAATTTATATCACTCTATCCTGTGTTAGTCATTTGATTATATATCCAACATATAACGTTTTCTTACTGTTTATTATATCCATGGGATTTTCAGAGTATGAAAGGAATCAGAAAAATTCAGTAGGGGGTGAGGCAACTAAATGAAAGTTTTGCATATTAATTGTGCCGATTATGGGAGTACTGGTGCAATAATTGACAGCATTGCAGAATATAGCAATTTTGAGCATGTTTTATGTGCCCCTTATATTACTAAGCAACACGAGAAGTTGAAGACGTATGGTGTGTGTGTGCCACATGAACTGGGAGTGTACAAACGTATAGCGTATGTCTTGGGCTATCAGTATGGATTTGCACCTGTATCAACACTTAAAATTAAACGGATTATTGAAAAGGAGAACCCAAACGTTATTCATATTCACTCGGCAAATTGCAATGTTGTTAATATATACTCTTTATTAAGATTTCTTAAACAGAATAAGATTCCTTTTATCATTACCAATCATGCAGAGTTCTTTTATACGGGATCGTGTAGCCATGCATTCAATTGTGAAAAGTGGAAGTCTGGTTGCGGAAACTGTCCTCAGCTAAGGTTTGCAGCAAATACATGGAGAGACACAACGGCAAACGCTTGGAAGAAAATGAAAAAGGCATTTACCGGAGCCAAACAATGCTATGTAGTATCTGTTTCCCCATGGCAAAAGAAGAGAGCGTTGGAGTCACCAATATTTTCGGGCGTGCAGCAACGCTGCATAATGAATGGAATAGATGCAAGCATCTTCTATGAAAAGAGATTTTTGAAGGAGGATGATTGGCGTACAGTTTTGTTTGTTACAGCTGATTTCAGCACTACAGACAAGTACAGCAAGGGTGGATTTTATCTGCTAGAATTGGCAAGACTCCTGAAAAATGAAAAAATACGATTTGAAGTTGTAGGAAGAACAGCAAGCAAAAAGGTAGAAGAGGATAATGTTCGAATAATTGGATCCGTGCATGATAAGAATGAATTAGCTGATTTCTACTGTAAGGCAGATGTGGCGTTAACACTAAGTCAGAGAGAAACATATGGAATGACTGTTGCAGAGGCGCTGCTTTGCGGAACTCCGGTTGTGGGGTTTAAAAATGGTGGGTCCGAGAGCATTGCGCTTTCTGATCATACACAATTTGTTGAGTTTGGCGATGTTAAGAAACTGGCAGACATAATAAGGAACAAGTGGATTGACTATAAGGATATCCATTCAAACCAAATAGCACTTGAGGCTGAATATATGTATTCTGATAAGGCGATGGCGACAGCATATGAAAATTTGTATTTGGAGGTGATTAAGTGAAAAAAGCGTGTATTTTTACGTTTCATAATGTCCCTAATTATGGCGCGGTTCTTCAAACATATGCTCTGGCACATTATATTGAGGCGAATTTTGGCTATCATGTAGATATTATGGACTTTCAATGTGAAGGAAATGGATCTGAGTTTGAACCAACTGAGTTTATAAAAATTGCTTGTAAAAGTAAGAAGAAAATCGTATCAATTTATAAAAAAATGATGATGTCTTTGTACTTCGAAAAAGGCTACAGAAGAAAGTATCTACAATTTCAGGAATTTAAAAAACGTAACCTATCGGTGATTCCATACGATATGGCTCACATATATGATGCTGTGGTACTTGGTAGTGATCAAATATGGAATCCGGATATTACAGGTGGATTTCAAGCAGAATTTTTTGGACAGTCAAAGCTTATCAAAGGAAGAACTAATGTGGCATATGCTGCAAGTTGTGGGGATGTTTCTGCTTTATCTGAAGCTCAGACTAATGACCTAATTGAATATACCAGTAAATTGGATTATGTGGGAGTAAGAGAAAAAAGTCTTTCTGTGTTTCTTCATGAAAAGGGTGTTAATAATACCTGTACATTGGATCCAACTTTCTTGCTTTCTGCCAACGATTATAATACCTTAGTGCAAGATAAGGCGCGAGAAACTGATCCGTATATTCTCGTATATGAATTGCAGAAGAATGAGGAAATGGAAAAACTTGCGTTTAGAATTGCAAATGAAAAAAATCTCAAGGTTCGAATGCTTGTCGGGTATATAAGTTACTCTAGGAAGAAATCATATGAAATACGAGACGCAGGACCGACTGAATTTTTATCACTTATAAAGAATGCTGATTATATTCTCACAAATTCGTTTCACGGGACAGCATTTTCGCTGATCTACAAAAAAGATTTCAACGTGGTTTTACCAAGTACAAGAACAAGTCGCGTTATTGATTTACTAAACGAAATAGGATTGATGAACCGTATTGTGGCAGCAAATGAATGCGAATTGAATTTCGAACATATTGACTATGAAACGATTGAAGATAGCATAAGAAAAATTGAGGTTTCTTCTAAAAGCTTTTTGAGAGAAGCACTAGGAGGTGATACTGATTGAATAAATACAAAAAACTCCTATCTAATACAGCTGCAATGACAGTTGGTCAGTTTTCTAGTAAGATCCTTAGCTTCCTTCTTATACCATTATATACGTCAATTCTTTCTACAGAGGAGTATGGAATTTATGATATAATCGTTACGACTGTTACACTATTGACACCATTTCTGACGCTTGTAATATCTGAAGCTATCCTGCGTTTCGCAATAGACAATGATTACGACAATCGATATGTACTTACTATTGGTGTAACATTAGTTGTGCTGGGTAGTGGAGTTCTTATCCTGCTGTTACCAATATTTTCCTTTATTGGTTCAATAGCGAAGTATAGAATCTGGATAGTTGTTTTCTTCTTTGTGATGAATTTGCACACGGTGTTAATTCAGTTCCTGAAAGGAATTAATAAGGTGACACAATATTCGATAATGGGTGTTATTAGCACAATGACAACCTTGAGTTTGAATATTTATTTTCTGGTTATTAGAAATTACGGAATTGTTGGATATCTTCTAGCGGCAACGATGTCACATCTGCTTGTATCGCTCATAATTATCATCCATAACAAATTGTGGACGTATGTAGTCAATCCGCTTTCGATACCGAGAAATGTATATAAAGATATGTTGCGCTTTTCCGTCCCTATGATCCCGAACTCCATAAGTTGGTGGGTAAGTGACTCGTCGGATAAATATGTAATACTATGGTTTCTGTCGTCTGCAGAAGTTGGATTATACTCGATTGCGTATAAAATTCCTACTCTACTAACGATGGTTATGTCTCTATTTGTTTCTGCTTTTCAAATATCAATATTTGACGAGTTCAAAAAAGAAGATGGCTCGAATTTCTTCAAAACTGTATATACAAGCGTTATGATGGCACTGCTTGTGGCTGCCTCCATGCTTATTTTTGCATCTAAGTATTTAGCAGTTGTTCTATACAAAAATAGTTTTTATAGCGCCTGGATGGTTGGCTGTATTCTAATTTTTGCATTTGTTTTTAATTCACTGTCATCTCTTATTGGTACGATATACACTGCAACAAAAAAGACGAGTGTTTTATTTTATTCAACCTTGGCAGCAGCATGTGTGAATATAGCACTAAATATTATTCTTATTCCGTGCTACGGTTTGTATGGAGCTGCATTTGCAACGCTTGTCAGCTATGTATGCGTTTGGCTCATTCGTGCACTACTTGCAAAAAAACAAATGGAAAAAGGATTTATAGACAGGAACTCTCTGATAATATTGGTTCTGATTGCTTTTCAAATAGTGATTGAATTGTCATCTCTTGAGTACAAAATGTTTTTGTCATTTGTTATTGTACTACTTGTCATTGCTGCCGCATACAAAAAACTAAGGAATAGTATTTTGTATGATAAGATTACGACAATTATAGAAAGAAGGAAATAAAAATGTCTGCATTTGATAACGCAACCCTTATGATCACTGGTGGTACTGGTTCCTTTGGTTCTACCGTTCTGAAGCACTTCTTGGATTCTGACCTGAAGGAAATCCGTATCTTCTCCCGTGACGAAAAGAAGCAGGACGATATGCGCCATGAGCTTCAGGCCAAGCACCCGGAGAACGCCAAGAAGGTCAAGTTCTACATCGGTGATGTCCGCAACCCCCAGTCTATCCGTGACGCCATGCCCGGCGTTGACTACATCTTCCACGCTGCCGCTCTGAAGCAGGTTCCTTCATGCGAGTTCTTCCCCATGCAGGCCGTCCAGACCAACATCATCGGTACTGATAATATGTTGCACGCCGCCATTGATGCCGGTGTCAAGCGTGTCGTCTGCCTGTCCACCGATAAAGCAGCCTACCCCATCAACGCTATGGGCATCTCCAAGGCCATGATGGAGCACGTCATCTACGCCAATGCCCGTGTGGCTGCTGAGCGTGGCGGCACCACCATCTGCTGCACCCGTTACGGCAACGTCATGTGCAGCCGTGGCTCTGTCATCCCTCTGTTCATCGACCAGATCAAGGCTGGCAATCCCATCACCATCACCGATCCCAACATGACCCGCTTCCTGATGAATCTGGACGAGGCTGTGGATCTGGTTATGTTCGCCTTCCAGCACGCCAATCCCGGCGACCTGTTCATCCAGAAGGCGGATGCCTCTACCATCGGCGATCTGGCTAAGGCTGTCCAGCAACTCTTCGGCGATACCGGCACCAACATCATCGGAACTCGTCACGGCGAGAAGCTGTTCGAGACCCTGATGACCCGTGAGGAACGTCTGCGCAGTGAGGATATGGGTCATTATTTCCGTGTTGCTGCTGATAACCGTGACCTGAACTACGACAAGTTCGTGGTCAAGGGCGAGGTACATACCATGGCTGACGAATCCTACACCAGCCACAATACCACTCGTCTGGATGTAGAGGGCACTGTGAAGAAGATCCTGACCACCGAGTATGTCCAGAATGAGCTGAAGGGCATCCCGAATGTCTAAAGAAAAGCTGCTGCAGGTTGGCGCGGGCGGCTTCGGGCGTATGGTAGCGGAGCGGACGATGCTCCAGTATGACTGCGCTTTTGTGGACGATGGACAACCTGTGGGCGTTGAGATCTGTGGCATTTCGGTGGTTGGCGGTCTTGCCAATCTGCCGGAGCTGCGAAAGGAATATAGCTTGCTGGTGGTGGGTGTCGGCAGCAATCGGTTCCGGGCACAGGTGTATGAGAAGGCGAAAGCCCTTGGCTATGCGTTCCCTAACATCATTGCCCCCAGCGCCTACATCAGTCCATACGCTAAGTTGAGATGCGGTTGTGTGGTATTGCAAAATGCCTGTGTCCAGAACGGTGCGTCCGTTGGCGACGGTGTTCTGCTGAATGCCGGAACAGAGGTTCACTGTGATGCAACGGTAGGGGACTACGCTCTTATCTACACCAACAGCGTAGTTCGCACAGGCGCAACGGTGGGGGAGCTTTGCCCGCATCGGCAGCAACTGCACCATCTGCAATAACGCAACTGTGCTGGATGACGCAGATATTCCGGACTGCACCGCAGTACATTAAAGAGGTGAAAGGATGAACATTCTAGTCACTGGTGCAAAGGGCATGGTGGGAACTGCCTTGTGCAACAACCTGAAAAGCATCCGGGATGGGAAGAATAAGACCCGCCCGGCATTGAATATTGAAGAAATCTACGAGTATGATCTGGATTCCACCCCGGCGCAACTGGACGAGTACTGCCAGAAAGCAGACTTTGTGTTCAATCTGGCAGGCGTGAATCGCCCGGAAAACCCGGAAGACTTCATGAAGGACAACTTCGGTTTTGCTTCTGATCTGCTGAACTGCCTAAAAAAGCACAACAATAAGGAAACCATCATGCTGTCTTCTTCAATTCAAGCCACGCTGGCTGGTCGCTTCGGCAACAGCGAGTACGGACGCAGCAAAAAAGCTGGCGAGGAACTGTTCTTCCAGTATGCTCAGGAGACAGGGGCAAAGGTGGCCGTCTACCGCTTCGTGAATCTGATGGGACATAGCCGCCCCAAGTACAACAGTGCCGTCAGTACCTTCTGCTGGGCAGTCGCCAATGACGAGCCCTTTACCGTCAACGACCGCAGTACCGAGTTGGAACTGCTGTACATCGACGACCTTGTAGAAGGGATGTTCGACCTGCTGGAAGGCAAGGAGCAGCACTGTGAATTTGACGGGGTAGAGACTGTTCTGAAAGCAGACGGTCGCTACTGCTGTGTTCCCGTGACCCACAAGGTCACGCTGGGCGAGATCGTTGACCTGTTGCAGGAGTTCAAGGCACAGCCCACCACCCTGATGATGCCGAAAATGCCGGACGGCTCTTTTGCCAAGAAGCTGTACTCCCTGTATCTGACCTATCTGCCCGCCGACAAGTTTAAGTACTCCCTCAAGATGAATGTGGATAACCGCGGTTCTTTCACGGAACTGGTGCATACCGCCGACTGCGGTCAGGTGTCCATCAATATCAGCCGTCCGGGCATCACAAAAGGACAGCACTGGCACAACTCCAAGTGGGAGCTGTTCATTGTGGTGGCTGGTCACGGACTGATTCAGGAGCGGAACATCAACACCGGCGAAACGGTAGAGTTTGAAGTTTCCGGTGACAAGATCGAGGCCGTCCACATGATTCCCGGCTGGACCCACAACATCATCAACCTGTCGGAAACGGAAAATCTGGTGACGGTGATGACCTGCAACGAGATTTTCAACCCGAACCACCCGGACACCTTCTTCGAGCCGGTGTAAGAGAAGAATACTGGTTGTCGATAGGAGGATTATATGGAACACAATTTTAAATGGAAAAATGATGGGCGCACCAAGGTCATGATTGGCTGCGGCACCCGTCCGGAGATTATCCGACTGGCTGCGGTTATCAAGCGTTGTCGGGAATACTTTGACTGCTGCGTGGTCTACTACAATCAGAACTGGGACAGAAACCTTTCCACTGTGTTCTGGGAGAATTTCGAGCTAAAAAATACCTTCGGGGAGTATGGCCCGGATATTCTGGTTCCGGTAGTTGGCAAGAATCTGGGCGTGACCTGCGGCAATATTCTGGGACGCAGCTATGAGCTTCTGTCCGAATTGCAGCCGGAGGGTTATCTGGTGCTGGGCGATACCAACTCCTGCCTGTCTGCCATCAGCGCAAAGCGGCTGCACATCCCGCTGTTTCACATGGAGGCCGGCAACCGTTGCAAGGATGAGTGCTGCCGGAGGAGACGAACCGCCGTATCGTGGACGTGATCTCTGACGTGAACCTGTGCTACTCCGAGTTTGCCCGGAAGTATCTGGCAGATACCGGTTTGCCCAAGGAGCGCACCTATCAGACCGGTTCTCCCATGGCAGAGGTGCTGCACATGAATCTGGAGAAGATCCAGAAAAGCGATGTTCTGGAACGGATGGGGCTGGAAAAGGATAAGTATATTCTGCTATCTGCCCACCGTGAGGAGAACATCGACTCTGAAAAGAACTTCCTGAGTCTGTTCACCGCAATCAACGCACTGGCAGAAAAGTACGATATGCCCATCCTGTATTCCTGCCATCCCCGCAGTAAACACCGTCTGGAAAAGAGCGGCTTCAAACTGGATCCTCGTGTCCGTGTCAATGAACCGCTGGGCTTCAACGACTACAACAAGCTGCAAATGAACGCTCTGGCAATCGTCTCCGACTCCGGCACCCTGCCCGAGGAGTCTAGCTTCTACCTGTCCATCGGTCATCCCATTGCCGCTGTGTGCATCCGCACCTCCACCGGGCGTCCCGAGGCACTGGAGGCCGGTGACTTCATTCTGGCTGGCATTACAACCCGGGAGCTGCTCAACGCCACCGATATGGCAATCGAGATGAAGCAGAAGGGTGTCCTGGGCAAGCCCTGCCCCGACTATGTGGATGAAACCGTGTCCATGAAGGTGGTTCGCATCATTCAAGGGTACGTGAACGTGGTCAATAAGATGGTGTGGAGAAAATACTGATTCTCTACAGCAGCCATGTGTTCCGCCACATGGCTGTGCTGCTCAGATATGCTACCTCTCCGTGGTGAGCAGCAGGCAACGGGATCCACTCCCGGCTAAAGCATAAAGTTACTTAATCTTAATAGCAGGAAACAGAAATTAATTTTGGTTAAAGTATAGGTGCATTTTAACTATTCATACTTTGGAAGAAAGAGCGAAACCTTAAAAATGTTCAAAGGGAGGCGATGTGTTGTTTTTGACCAGAGAGCAAATAATGCAAAAGACAAAGGCAATCATTGCTGATGATGTTGATAATGATGTTTTGTTTGTGGTTGCACATAAGGGAATCGGAAAAACTCAAATATTGAATGAAGTCTATGGAACATCAAAACACAATGCTGAATGTATTGCAGTGGATGGAAACAGGATAAAAATGTGTTGTTCTCCTATAAAAAGATGTTTTATTGAAGGAATATTTGAGTATATTTCAAGGAATAACTCCTTAGCAGTAAGGTCAAAATTATGTGAAATAGTGGGCAGGTTTGACCATACAAGTGCAATGATGTTCAAAAATGAAATGATTTTTGTGCTTAGGAGGAAAATTCATCCGGAATTATTAACACCTATATTGAGTGCTTTTACGCTTAGGGAGCTTAAGGAAATATATTATAAAATCGCAAAAAATATGCCACTGGTGATAGTTTCCGCTGCAATGCAGTTAGAAGAGGAAGAAATAAAGTATTTGTCTTTTGTACAAAATGAATCTCCAACTTTTGTCGAATCAAAGGTCACGTTTATAATTGGCATAAGAGCCACTCCGGGTAATATGTCAATAATGGACCGTATTATCAAAAATAAAGCAAGTGGGATATGGATTTTGCCGATGCTTCCAACAATCGAGAGTAAATCTCTAATTGCTAATCCAAAGTCCATTGCATCTATTTATATTGAGGGTATTGGTGTTGTTGATAATATGCAATACCTGCGGCAAAAAATGCTGACCGATATTATATATTTTGAAACGTATGATATCGTGAGCCATATTTTGGAGGAAAAGCTCAATCCATATTGCGTTTTTTTGTTGGCAAAACAGGAAATTTCGCTGGAGAGCTTTGAATATATAAGAGCAACAGTGAGCGAACTCTACAAAGAACGGGCTCCGGGTTATAATAATGCGATTGCTCTTCAAAACGATGGAAAAATATTATGGGTAGATGCGATATCATACTATTTGGCTATTCAAAAAGGATTAGATAAAGCAATCGAGGAAACGCAAAATTTCTTCATGAAAATTATAAAAGCTATTCTCCAACCAAATCAGAATTACTTGTGCGAAAAAAGTAACAAAAATTTGGCACTGAATTTCCTACATGAGGCCGAGAAAATAGAAAACAATGCTTTGGCGGGGGGATTTGCAAAATACTATGCCGACTTTGCTAGATTAACAAGGTCATTTATCTCGACTGAAAGTGGAAAAATATCCCGGTATAAAGAAATTCATAAGAAGTTAGAAATACTTGACCGTATCGTAATAGAGTATGGCGATGATAGTATTGAGTGTGTTGAGTATATGTATGACAATACACAGATATGCTATATTCTGGATTATGGGTTGAAAGTGATTGGAAGCTATATCTGTAATCTTAACAATAGCAATTCCATATCGGATGCGTCCAAAAAACGTATTAAACAATATCTGAGGAGATGTGCGCTTGAAGCATATAAGTGGCATGATCTTACTTTAATAAATGAAATAGTTAAAACTGAAAGCATGATGAGAGAAAAAAATCTCATAATCCATTTTGATTTTGATGAGTTGACAGAAAATGTTGAAACGCGAGATGTATATGAGTATTTCTTATCGATACTGAAAGAAAAAAATCTTAAAATAGGAGATGTGATTGTGCCTAAAAAGACAATATTTCTATCGTATGCGCATGCTGACGAAGAGGATGCTAATCGGCTTGACAAATGCTTGCAAAATTTTGGCTATGACGTAAAAAGAGATGTACGTGATGTAAAACATTGGGGGGATTTGCGAGCATTTATGCGATCGATTCGAAAAGAAGATTATGTTGTTTTGCTGGTTTCTGATACATACCTTCGACGAGATAATTGCATGTATGAAGTTATGCAGCTCCTTAAAGATGAGTCATATCAGCAAAGGTCCTTTCCTGTTGTAATAGATTTCTCGAAAGAAGAAAAAGAAAAGCGCTCTAAAGCTGGTAGAGCGCAGTCGATGTTTGATTTGAGCTACTCTCCTGAAATAACACTTTTTTGGCAAGAACGGAAAGATGCATTTGGAAAAGAAATTCAGAAAATTCAAATGGAATATCGATGTGAGGCTACTAAAAAATACGGCGAACTTTGCAATATCACACAGAGCGTGGGCGAATTTATGAACAGTTTCTTTCAAAACGAGTTGTTAGAGGTTGTAGACGATAATAGAGAAAACTATCCGTTAATTGCAGAAGCCGTTGATGCGAGAATACAAGGCATGTGATATCGATTTGCAATAAAATAGCTTAAGTTAATATAGTGGCTCTAAAGAATATAGGTATATACGCTTTACATGATACCTTGGCTTCGACTACTGCTAAGGATGACGGAAAACAGGTTGTTTATGATTGTAGCCATGCATCAACATGGCTACGCCATCCTAATATGCTGCCTCTACGTGGCGGATGGCAGGCAACGAGATTCTCTCTCGGCTAAAGCGTGTATTCGTCAAATCACTCTTTGGATGAGGAAAAACTATAATGGGAAAGTATTTTGGAACGGATGGCTTCCGTGGAGAAGCTGGTATTGATCTGACTGCTGACCATGCCTACAAGGTTGGTCGTTTTCTGGGCTGGTATTACAACGCACTGCGTGAGCGCAACGGCAACAACGAGCCTGCCCGTATCGTCATTGGCAAGGATACCCGCCGCAGCTCTTATATGTTTGAGTATAGTCTGGTGGCTGGCCTGACCGCTTCCGGCGCAGATGCCTACCTGTTGCACGTCACCACAACCCCTTCTGTTGCCTACATCGCCCGTGTGGATGATTTCGACTGCGGAATCATGATCTCTGCCAGCCATAACCCGTACTACGATAACGGCATCAAGCTGATCGACTGCTACGGCGAAAAGATGCCCGAAGAAATCTTGCTGTTAGTTGAGGATTACATTGACGGCAAGCTCCATGTGTTTGATAAGGACTGTTCGGAGCTGCCTTTCGCTCACCGTGAGCATATCGGCTGCACTGTGGACTATTTTTCTGGCCGCAACCGCTACATGGGCTACCTGATCAGCCTCGGTATCTACTCTTTCAAGGGCGTGAAGGTTGGTCTGGACTGCGCCAACGGTAGTTCTTGGAACATCGCTAAGTCTGTGTTCGATGCACTGGGAGCCGACACCTACGTCATCAATGCACAGCCCAACGGCACCAACATCAACAACAATGCCGGCTCTACCCATATCGAGGGTCTGCAGAAGTTCGTGGTAGAGAAGGGTCTGGATATTGGTTTCGCCTACGACGGCGATGCCGATCGTTGCCTGTGTGTGGATGAGAAGGGTAACGTGATCACTGGCGACCATATTCTGTACATCTACGGCTGCTACATGAAGGAGCGTGGCAAGCTGCTGACCAACACTGTGGTCACCACGGTCATGTCCAACTTTGGTCTGTACAAGGCGTTCGACGAGCAGGGCATCGGCTATGCAAAGACCGCTGTGGGCGACAAGTATGTCTATGAGTACATGGCTAAGAACGGTTGCCGTATCGGCGGTGAGCAGAGCGGTCATATCATTTTCAGCAAGTACGCCAGTACCGGTGACGGCATCCTGACCAGTCTGAAAATGATGGAAGTCATGCTGGCGAAGAAGATGCCTATGAGCAAGCTGGCTGAGCCTCTGAAAATCTATCCGCAGGTTCTGGAGAATGTCCGTGTGACCGACAAGAAAGCCGCACAGGATGACGAAGCGGTGCAGGCAGCCGTCAAGGCTGTGGCAGAAGCACTGGGCGATACCGGCCGTATTCTGGTGCGCGAGTCCGGCACCGAGCCTGTCGTGCGCGTAATGGTGGAAGCACCTGACCACGATACCTGCCAGAAGTATGTGTTTCAGGTTGTGGAGACTATCAAGAGCAGAGGCTACATAGTCTAATTCACAGAGCATCTCGGTGGAGTTCTGGCTTTCGGAACAGGTTGCTTAATCATCATCTTCCGCACCATCCCACCCTATAAAAATCTCCTCGGCATCTTCCAGTCTTGACCAATCGAGGTATTGCCCGCATCGATGGCAGTACCCTTGGTATTCTCGCTCTATGCAGACATCACACCTTGGACAGACGGAGAAAATGTTTTCATCTCGATAGATGCGTACTGCGCTTACAGCTTTGGGTAAGGCTTTTGATGAGCAGGGCATCGGCTACGCCAAGACTGCAGTGGGTGACAAGTACGTCTATGAGTACATGGCAAAGAACGGCTGCCGTATTGGCGGTGAGCAGAGCGGTCATATCATCTTCTCTAAGTACGCCAGCACGGGTGATGGTATCCTGACCAGTCTGAAAATGATGGAAGTCATGCTGGCAAAGAAGGTTCCCATGAGCAAGCTGGCTGAGCCGCTGAAGATTTACCCGCAGGTTCTGGAGAATGTCCGTGTGACTGATAAAAAGACCGCGCAGAACGACCCGGCGGTGCAGAAGGCAATCGAGGCTGTAGCCGAAGCGCTGGGTGACACTGGTCGTATTCTGGTGCGCGTGATGGTGGAGGCTCCTGACCATGACACCTGCCAGAAGTATGTGTCTCAGGTCGTGGAGACTATCAAGAGCAGAGGCTACGGAGTTTGAGAGAGCTGCTGAGGCAGATCCACTATGCCACATCCGCAAACCTATCAGTTTCGGAGATCGTTCTTCTGGCACTACTGGGTACGATTGCGTGGCACAACCGCAAAGATGAACAATGGTTTCCGCCCACATACTGCATCTTCCTGATTCTCTATATCACCCTGTTACGCCGGGCACCGGGGTATAACGAGAGCATCCGACTCAGACTGAAGCTGTGGCCGAATGCGGGCGTATGGGCAGGCAACCTGCTAAATCTGCTTCTCTATGTACCATATGGAGCAACAAGCTGGCAGTGGAAACAGGAAGGCAAGAAGATAGTTGCTATTGGCTTTGCCTTGTTTGTGTTCTGTGAAGTACTTCAATATCTGACCGGGTGCGGAATGGCTGATGTGAATGACGTGTTGTTCAACACGCTGGGGGCGGCTGTGGGAGTATGGCTGGCAAGGAGGATAGCTTAGTAGTCGCTATCGCCGTCCTCCTCGTCATCTTCATCATCCTCTGTGCTATTCCATCCGATGTATTCTTCCTCGGCTTCATCGTATTTTGACCATTCGAGATGCTGCCCACAATGATTGCAATAAAGCTGGTATTCATATTCCATTGCATTATCGCACCGTGGACATACAGCGTACATATTTCTGTCTCTGTAGATACGGACCTTGGTCACGGGCTTCGGAATGCGGAATGTATGAGCGAGCAGTAGGTCAATAATGATTCGATGCTGTGGACGAATAGGATAATCCAATTCAATCTCGTCCTCAATACCAATCATCCTCATCGAAAAGGTCGATGTCGGAGTTATCGGCAGCCGACTTGTTGGTGTCTGTGTTCATTTTAAATCACCTCTATGAGTAAGCATAAAGGCAAAAGTGGAACACCGCGATGTATATTTGTAGGATATTAGGGGAAGAGCTTGAAAACGATGATCTGAAAGTATAATATTGAGCTGTGAGGAATGATATCTCACAGCTTTGCCGCTCGAAACTTTGCACACCTCTACGCGGTGAGCGGTAGGCAACACAAGTGATTGTGGCTAAGAATGCAAAATCCTATGTGTCTTAATAGGGGACAGAAAAACATGAAACAAGAACTGCTAGGACTTATTGAAAAAAAGGATTTGATACGTGCTTTAGCACGTGAAGATAGTGGCAATGGTCTTATACCGATTTCATTTAAGATATATGATGTGCCTGAATTCGTTGAGTGGAAAGAAAAGATCCGAGCAGAACTTGTTAATATACCGAATCAAAATGATACTGTAGCACAAGCCATTGATGTAATAGATAGAAGTTTTAATGGGTGGCATGACGAGCAATCCTTTGATTTGCTATGTGGGAAATTGCTTGCCATAAAAAGTTCAATAGATACCTATTATAACGGAGGAGTGTATAGTATGCCTGCAAACGCTAACAATACTGTTTTTATTGTCCATGGACACGATACAAGTAGACGAAATGAAGTAGAGCTTTTTATGAGACGTATTGGTCTCGAACCGATTATTCTATGTAATCAACCAAACGGGGGCCTTACAATCATAGAGAAAATTGAAGAAAATTCAGACGTGGCGTTTGCGCTTGTACTGTATACTGGCTGTGATGAAGGTAGACTCAAAGGTACAACTGATCTAAAATTGCGGGCGAGACAAAATGTTGTTTTTGAACATGGATTTTTAATCAACAAGCTTGGACGAAAAAGAGTAGTAGCTCTTGTTGATGATGGGGTGGAAACTCCAGGTGATCTGTCCGGAGTTGTATATATTCATTTTAGTGACACGGATTGGAAAAACCAGGTGATGAGAGAAATAAATAGTTGCGGCATTCCAATCAATCCGTTTAATGCTTAATTGCTGTATTAGTATAGAGCTATACTGACCACAATACATAAATGCGGAGGTATTATCTCATGCCCAGAACTAAAGGAAGCAAGAATCACGCCAAGACCGATTTCGATGCACAGCTGGAAAAGCTGCAGAAGGACAAGGCTCTCTTGGAGGAGGGCATCGCCAAGACTGTCGTCCAGATCGAAGAGCTGAAAACCGACATCAAGTCTCTGCGTGAAAGTCTAAAGCCGCAGAAGGCGGAGATCAAGCAGACCGAAAAAGAAATCGCAAAGCTGGAGGCCAAGAAGGCAGCCGCAGAAGCGAAGGCAGCCGAAGCGGCTAAGAAGGTTGAGGCTGAAGCTGTGCTGAAAAAGCTGCTGGCATCCGGTATGACGGCGGATGAGATTCTCGAAAAGCTGAAATAAAGTAATATGCCGTGTGAACTGAACGTCAGAAGTCCGCACGGCGTATTTTAGAGTGCACCATATAGTTTGTGACGGAAATAAAAATGGAGTGTGAGAAAATGAAATTTTCAAAAATACACCATATTGCAATCATCGTGTCAGACTACGATGCCGCCAAGGATTTTTATGTAAACAAGCTGGGATTCTCTGTCATCAGAGAAAACTACCGCCCAGAGCGTAAGGACTGGAAACTGGATCTTCGTGTCAATGACAACACGGAGCTGGAAATTTTCGCAGAAGAGAATCCGCCGATGCGAGTGAATCGCCCGGAGGCCTGTGGTCTGCGCCATCTTGCGTTCTGCGTGGATAGTGTGGAACAGACAGTGAATGAGCTGGCAGAGGTTGGAATTGAATGTGAGCCGATTCGAGTTGACGATTATCAGGAGCATCTGTATTAATTAGAAAACGAGTAAAAAATACATAGATAAGTGTAGAGGAGAATAGATCATGAATGTTATTGTTACCGGCGGTGCTGGTTTTATTGGTAGTAATTCTGTGTTCCACATGCTGAAAAAGTATCCGGATTACCGGATCATCTGCATGGACAAGCTGACCTACGCTGGCAATTTGTCCACACTGGCACCTGTTATGGACAACCCGAATTTCCGCTTTGTGAAGGCCGACATTTGCGACCGCGAAGCTGTGGATAAGCTGTTTGAAGAAGAGCATCCGGACATCGTGGTCAACTTTGCGGCAGAGTCCCACGTTGACCGCTCCATCGAAGATCCGGGCATCTTCCTCCAGACCGATATCATTGATACCAGTGTGCTGATGGACGCTTGCCGCAAGCATGGTAAAGCACTACGGAGATGTGTCCGCCATCAACGGTGCAGACTTACCGCCAGTGGATATCATCACATTTGGCAGTCCTTGCCAGGATATGTCCATTGCCGGTAGATAATGTCTACTAACCAACCCAAAAAACATTGCGACACAAGACATTTCCGCCAATCTGTGCTATAATAAGTGCAAGGAAAACAGCAAATAGCAGGCAAAAAGCTTGCACATGGAGGGAATGTGTATGTATCGATACGGCAATGGGCATGTGCCTGCTGGAAGACAACCGCTGGGGGGAGAAGGCACAACTCCTTCCTTGGGACAAGATCGAAGCAAAGTATACTGGCTTGTTTCCTTCTGCTACCGACAATGTGGCGAAGTCGCTCCAACTGGCCATGGGGACCTGCCTTATTCAGAGAGAGTATGGCTATTCTGACGAAGAAATTGTTTTGCAGATCCAGGAGAACCCGTATTTGCAGTGGGTTTTGGGTATGCGGGCTACGATGACAGAAAGCCACCCTTCAATCCGTCCTCCATGGTGCATTTTCGGAAGCGTCTGACGCCGGAGATTCTGGCAGAAATCAACGAGATGGTCATCCGGGCGGCAGACAAGGAGAACGACCAGAACTATAACAACTCAGGCGGCAATGGGAACAGCGGTACAATGATCGAGGTTCGGGATTATCAGGACGAACGCGAACGGGTAGAAGTAGAACGCAAATTCAGCCTGAGAAAGCGGAAATGTGGAATGGATCTGGTGACGGCGAAGTTGGACGATACGGCTGCGCATGTGATTGCTCTGTCCATTCTGTTGCTGAATCCAAGAAAGATTCAGTACGTTTTTTACAATTTCTGGCTTGGCTGCACGGCTTTTGGCAACCGTGCGAAAAATTGAGGGTTGTTCAGTAGACATTAGATATACAAGCACTGGATACAAATGCTGTGTTCTTTGGAGGGACGATTATTTTGAGAATGTCGAAGGTAGCAGAGAGGTAATACCGGATTAGAAAGCTCAGAAAATATGTGAAGATATTGTAAGAGGCCATGCTCGAAGCATGGCACGCCATCCAGACTACCACAGATAATCGAAAGATTACCGGAATTGGGAAATTTAAAAAGGATGAATCACCTGGTGGTATCCTGCCCGTTTATCAATCCTTCCTAAAAAGCAATGAATGTAGATAGCCAAACGTCTATTGAAAGAAAGAGATGACAGCTATGGTACATACTTCTGACGTTATAAAAGAATACTCAGCCGCAGAGAAAAAATGGGATAGTAAATTGTCAAAACTTTGCTCTGCTTTTATTTCCTCTCTATCGCTCAGTTGGGGAGATACTGCATTCTCAACACTGAAAACTATTGCCGAAAATATTATCGAGAAATGCATTCAAGATGCAAAGTGGAATCAGCAAATCGAGCAATGTATTCGTGCTGTAGATACCGCAGCAATGTCTCAGGATCAAATTTGCTCTCTGCTGGAAATTATCACTGAGATACTAAATTCTTCCCAAATTGACATCCGACAATTTGTTTTAGATGCGAAATATATTGATACATTAGCATCTAATCTTGCAGGTAATGATAGCAGTAACGAGACCGATCGCTTATCCCGTGTGTTGGCTAACGTATTCCATCTTTTCTCTGACACGCTGTACAGAATGCCTGAGTTCAATAAGGCTATGACTGACATTATCAGGAATCATGACCGTGCGCTGAAGGAGCATAAAGAAGTGCTGGATGATCATGAGAAAAGGATTCAGCGCATGGAATACGATCCACACGATGTAGAAGAGTTCCTTGAAAGTCTTCCCTCTCTCCGATTGAGCAAAAAAAACAGACCGTTTGCATATGACTACTTCAAGCTACAAGATATCTGGGGAAGAGATGTACAAATTGAAAAATTGTGTTCATTTGCGGAAGACGATAATCGTCGTTTTCAGTTCTGCGTAATCACCGGTCCTGCCGGAATTGGAAAGAGCAAATTGGTTTTTCATTTTAGCCGAATATATCAACAAAAAAAAAGACTGGCTAGTACGCAATCTGAATCAGAAGCCTCTTCAGGGATTATGTAAAAAGAAAAACTGGACCACAGAAAAAAATATTCTTCTCATCATTGACTATGCCAATGAACAAGAGCTACTAACTGATCTGCTGAGCAAACTAAGCAGACTGAAGGAAGAAGGTTATTGGCGTAAAATTCGGCTTATTCTGATTGCACGAGAAGGTACAAGCCCATCTATATATAACTCTCATCAAAAGGATTTTCCAAAATGGTATATGGATATCGTTCATGATGACTGGGCCATAAATGACCATCTGTTCCTGAATGAATTCATTGACTTGTGTGGATTAACCATTGAAGATTGCTCCTCACTTCACATAGCATATGCCACAAATCATTTGAAAAGAAACATCACGTTGAAGGATGAGTCAAATATCAAACAGTTAATTGAGCAGGAGGTTTTGGACGAAGATGGTCTTGCACGGCCACTTTATGCGTTGTTCGTTATTGACTTGTATTATAGAAATCCAGATGTTCGTAGCTGGGATTTGGATTCTATTCAAGAACAAATCTACCTGAGGGATTGGGTCAAGTGGAAAACTGAAATCTGCGGTAAACGAAACAAACGAGAAAATGTGTTTATTGCACTGACAAATCTCCTTCTGTATGCCACTATTTTTAACAAATGGGAAAGTAGTATCACTTTACCGGAACCACTTGATAAAGACTGCAAGATTGTATTTAACGCCGCAAATGCCTATGCAACCGATTATAAAAGTAAATGGTTCAAGATATTAACTGGTAAAAATGTATTTTTTAATGGTGAATCTGTATTGGTTCGCTTAACACCTGACGTGGTCGGTGAATATTATGCACTTAAAAGGCTTTCTTCTTTTGATAAGAGTACACTACACAGCTGGGCTACGCTCATGACAGCACAGTTAGTTGACTGTAGAGAATTTTTTATTCGTGCTATTCAGGACTTTGGAAATAATAAGACCTTTATCGAAATCTTTCTGAAGATTTTCCGTGTCATGTCAGAATTAATTGCTAAGGATGATAACGATACGCACAAGGCCTTTGCCTCCATTCTTGAAACTTTCTTTCGTAATTACAAGGGAAATGAAGATGATCGGATATTCCAAAACATATCCGATGTAATCAACCAATACACTGAAGATAATAAGAATAACTGTGCATACGCTGCGGAATTGACACTACTTTTCCATGAAAATAGGCCACATATTGGCTTTAGTAGAAGAGTAGAGCACTTCGAATGCATTGAACCCCTATACAATCGGTGGCCTGAATCCCGCAAGATTGCTAGCGCCTATATCAGTTTTTTAGGCGATATCGCTGCATCGAGAATTGGTGCAAATGCACCTGCATATAGCGATTCCTATATCACAAAATTTGAAAAGCTTTTAAATTTGGCAAAGTCTACTGACTATGTAATTAAAAAGGCATTTATTCCGGTTTTAATCAAAGCTATCGAAAGAGCAGACAGTGTGCATGATTGGAAGAGATCGACTTTCATGGAAGATTTCTTTCTTAAGGAAGTTATGGAGCAGTGCGGAGATGAGCTGGCGCTAGATTGCATCGGCAAATTCGATTCTGTCATTATCTCCCTTGCTAAACAACGAGCAGATTTGGTCCAAGCTGTTACGTCGGAACCCATATCCGAGAGCAAGCAGTTAACAATACAGGAAATCGATCAAAAGCTGGAAAAGGAAATTGCTTTTTTCCGACATGTTATTAATAGTAACTCCAATCCTTCTGTCAACTTTGTTTGGACATATGTTGGCAAACTCTCAATGGTTACAAAGAACCTGTTCATCCATGAATGTATACCTCATAATGAATTGCTGTTCCAGTATATGTTACGTAAGCTGCAGGAAGTCTACACTATGCACTACAACTCCAACACTAGCAGCATTTTAGCATGGCGTGCATCCAGGGCACTTGATGAATTCTGTGATGCCAAGTCTGAAGCCATCCCCCCTTTCATCAGAGTGCTATGCATTCTGAATAAACCAAATTAACACGCTATATCCGCATAATAGCTTCGACTATAAACCGTTCTGGGGGACAGTTTCAGAATGCGAATCATACACGAGGATGTCTGCTCTATCAGATCATCCGGCAATACCCGTCCCTTCATTTTTTCACATCTTTAATGTTCGCGCGTTGTAAAATGAAGTTGCACATTTAATCAAATATAAGGTCCATAGCGAGGGTCTCTGTGTTAGAATCAATCTGCTACAGAAGATCAACACAGGAAAAGGGAATCGCTATGGACTACCCCAATCGTATCACAAACCACGAGAAAGGTAAACACCTAGTGTAGGATTACAATAGATGTATTACAAAGTCAAATAAAAAGAAAGACGAATGGATCGTCCTGTGGTATAGTTAAGTTGCTCAAACAAAACCAACATAGAAAGGACAATACATTCGCCATGAATACTGTAACACAGACTATGCGGTTCCGTCAATCCCTTTTGAACTACGCTGAAAAGCACAGTGTGACTAAGGCGGCCATCAAGTACAACGTGAACTGTCGTTATATCTACCGCTGGAAGCGCAGATATAACGGCGATATTCAGTCCCTTGCCAATAACCGCATCGACCGCACCACCATCCAAATCAGCATACAGAGGAAGAACTGCGCCAGATCACAAACTTCCGCAGGAGGAACCTAGCCACAGGTCTTGTGGTACTCTTGTGGAACACCTAAACAATGCCGCTCCGTTCAAGATCCTGTGCATCCAGACAGACAACGGAGCTGAATTTACAAAGAAATTCGTTTCAGATGACGCCAATCCTCACCTGTTTGGAGAAAAATTAAAGGAATTCGGCATCCGACACAAACTCATTAAACCTTTTACACCCCGGCACAACGGAAAAGTCGAGCGTTCCCATCGCAAAGACAACGAATACTTCTATGCATCGCATAAATTCTATTCGTTCCTTGATTTCCAAAAGCAGCTTGCTGTTCACTGCAGAAGGTACGATCGCTTTCCCATTTGACCTCTGGGCTGGCTTGATCCTCTAGCTTTCCTTGCTGAATATAGGAACCGGCCTTCTGCGTCCACTGTGTAACACATCATTGACAAACCTACACTGCATGAATAATTATGGGAGAGAAAATACCATATAAGGCCAGAAAGCCTGGCAGCGGTCGGAAAAAGCGGAAGCCGGAGTACGATGCAAGGAAAAAGCTGAAGGAACAGCTGGATGCTGCTGTAGTGCTTTATAATTCAGAGATGTCATTGCAGGCCATCGCACACGCACTGTCCCTCAACCCCATCAAGGTTCGGAAGCTGCTCATCACAGCCGGGGTCTACGAGTCAGACACGGCAAAGCTCGTCCAGCAGACGTTCGGTTCTTTTAGAAGCACGCAGAGTTATTCTGCTGCTGTCACCTCCACTATGTCGGCTTTGCAGCTGTCCCGTCCCTCTGTGACCTCTTATCTGCCGTATGAGAAAGGTGTGTACTTCCCGGAGGAAGCTGAAGCGGCGAATATCAGTGCCGGGGCAGAGCGGCAGCGACACTACCGAGCTGTGGTTGCGTTGAGGAAGAATCCATACGAGGAGAACCTCTGGAAGTGCGCGGTGGCCTTTCGGGGTTACAAGTTCAAGACTCTGTCTGGCTTGCCCTTTACATATAAGCTGAAGAAGGGCAGGGGAGATGAATTCACCAAGGAGCTGTGGATCGACCACAGAGAGGGCAGCAAGAGCCTTGCTTGGAGTTCCGTGATGCTGGCATATCACAATATCGGTAAAATCGGAGAGGTAGTGGACAGACCCAAGGCGCTGGGAGATATCCGTGGTGTGTCGTATATCTATGGGATGTTCTACCGATTTGGTCTGATCGACGTGCCAGAAAAGGTTAAGGAGAAGATGGCGAAGTGACAAGGGAGTGGGGGTATAGTTTGTGACAGAAATAAAACTGCCCTCCGTGGATACCACAGAAGGCAGTCAGTTGGCTTATTCCCATTTCTCATCCCGGGCTCGGAGAAGATCCTGTACTTCTTTTTCGGTTGCCGGGCGAATGGCAGGCCTGTTCTGATAGTCCGTTTTGCCGCAGTCTGGGCAACGGTCGGGCAGCGACTCTGCTCCAAAGCAGTAGTGGCAGACATCGCAGAAATAGTAGTTCACAGCGTTTGCACTTCCTTTGTCATGTAGGAGTTTATATGTCATCAGGATATTTTTCAATCCCAAGGTAGTTCTCGATATTGGTGATGCCCTCACCGGCAAGATCGGCAATGTCATCGAAGGGAATGATGACCGGCAACTCTTTCTCAATGCCCACAGCTTTTCTATCACTGTCCTGCATGACTTTCAGCTCTCGATAAACTGGGTCGATCATAACAACTGTGCCAGTCAGACTTATGTACTTGCCGGTACTTTCTGCGGCCTTCATAAAGTACCGCACTACGACCTTCATACCTTTTTTGACCTGCAGGAGCTTGTCGGATAGAGCGTCCTTCTCCTCATCGGAAAGTTCGACTTTCTTCACCAGCAGCTTGCTGGCTCCCTCGCTAGAAATTTCATCATCGAAGCCACGCAGCGCGGCGAAGGGGCTGAATATCTTTGCCCGGTTTGAGAGTGCCATCCGGGGATACTTTACGGGTGGCTCTGGGCGGCTGAGATGGAGGATGTCTGCATACTTCTGTGCGACGTTTCGTCCTTCTTTGGTATTCCTGAAGTCTGCCATAGAATCCTCCTTGTTGCATTATTTGGCCTTGTGGCCGCCGATCTGACCGTTCCGTTCTCGCATAGTGGCTCCTTCCAGATAGTTGGTGCCCTTCAGAACAGCGTTTTTTCCGAACTTCTTCTTGATACCGAGCATGGTCGCCTGTAGCGATTTCTCCCGCTCAAGCTTGCTGGTGTCGGTGAAAAGATCCACTTGCAAGATGCCCTGATCCTTGACCACGCGGTTTGCTGCGATTGTTATTCTCCGCACTGTTAGATTTCTATTGGCAATGCGGTCGAACAGTTCTGTGGTAGCGACCATCAGTTGGCTGCTGAGATTAGTCGGGTTATCCAGCCGTGTACTGCCGTGGGCACCCTTCGGAACAGTGCGGCCGTAGTGATCGATGTGGACAGGACCGTGATAGATGCCCTTGTCACAGTTTTCCCGGTCATAGCCGATGTCCAGTGTCAGGCTGTCCGTGACCAGTCCCTTGTCCGTGAGCTGGAATACCAGACTGTCGGTCATCTCCTGGACGATGATTCGAGCCTTGTCATAAGGATAAGGGCAGGAGAGAACCTGACCTTCGGACAGGCTGTTGGTTTCCGGGCGATAGGCGTTGATTTCATTCATCCCGCAGGGTTCCAGCCCCCAGGCATGGTCGATGAGAATCTCAGCGTCTATGCCGAACTCCTTGTAAAGTATCTCAGGAAAGTGAATGCTGGCTCTTGCCAGGTCACCCATCGTATGGATGCCATGCTTTTCCAGTCTGCGGACGGTGCCCGGACCAGTCTGCCAGAAGTCCGTGAGAGGCTTATGATCCCAGAGCAGATACCGGAAGGATTCTTCATCTAGTTCTGCGATGCGGACACCGTCCTTGTCCGGGGCAGCGTGCTTGGCGGTGATGTCCATTGCCAGCTTTGCCAGGTATAGATTGGTGCCGATCCCGGCGGTGGCGGTGATGCCGGTGGTGTACAGTACCTCCCGGATCATGGTCATGGCGAGGTCGTGGGCAGACATTTTATAATGAGCAAGGTATGCGGTGGCATCGATGAATACCTCATCGATGGAATACACCACGATGTCCTCCGGGGCAATGTACTTGAGATAGATGCCGTAAATCTGCCGTGAGATCTTCTCATAGTACGCCATCCGGGGTGGTGCCACCAGATAGGATACTTCAAGAGAGGGATCGGCGGCGAGGGCAGTGGCATCGTAGGATGGAGCTGCCAGAGAAGGAGTCCCATCTTTGTACACAGCAGTGCGGTTTCGGATGGCATCACGCAAGCGACCGTTGTTGACTTCCTTGACACGCTGCACGACCTCGAACAGTCGAGCTCGACCGGGAATGCCGTAGGACTTCAGCGATGGGGACACAGCCAAGCAGATGGTTTTCTCCGTGCGGCTGGCATCAGCCACGACCAGATTGGTGGTCAGCGGATCGAGATGCCGTGCGGCGCATTCCGCCGAGGCATAATACGACTTGAGGTCTATTGCCAGATACGTTCTCTGCATCCTGTGTCTCTCCTTCCATTAGGTTGCCCGCTCCACATACCAGCGGCCAAGCCGTCCGGTGAATCGAGGGTCGATGTGTTCAAAGAACAGGTGCTTCTCCTGTCCTTGGATCAGGACAGTGAAACAGTCACCATTGCAGTCGTTGTCTGCGGTTCCTGCCGGCCGGAAGTCCCGGACGGTTTCGATAGGGAAGGTCCTGCCGTCCGCCCAGGTGATGGATGTTGGCTGCATATAGCCGGTTGAATCAAACTCCGAGGCGACCTTTACATAGACACGCTCGATTTTGATTCGTTTGGGTATCGCCATGTAGGTCACCTCCGATCCTTATTGCTTGGCCCGCAGGAAGCGGCTGTCGATATCAACGGGCAGCTGGAGGTGCTCACCGCGGCGGATCAGGCTGTACATCTTAAACGCAAAAAAAGGCGCTGGAATGCAGAGCTCTTTGGCAACGCTGAAAAAGTCGGTGTTGCCGGAGTGAATCAGATCCAGCACTTCCTCATCATCCAGTAACAGATCGGCGGCGAAGAAATTGGCCTCTCTTTCCAGTCTGCCGGTGGCCTGATAAATGTCGAAATCCTGCATGGCCTGACACCGCAGGTGGTTTGAGTGTTCAAAGATATGCCCTAGTTCATGACCGGCAATGACACGCTGCTCTTCGTAGGGAAGGTGAGGATTGACTGCTATGTATCGGACACGATTTACAATCGTAGCGAAGCCACGCAGACCATCTGCATCGAGCAATCTGGCAGACCAGAGCTTTGTGTTGGGCAGCGCATCGATCAATTCAAAAGGGTCACGGGTACCATATTTTTGAATCAGTTTTTGAGTATCGTCAAAGGTTTGAAGTTGTGTCATTCTTTCACCAACTTTCTGGCAGAAGATCAGGTGCCGTTATCTTCGGCATTCTTCCGGTATTTCTTTGGCGTGAACTTTTCACGTGCCACCTTCTTGGAATCCATAAAGATCCGCTGCATTTCAATGGCAAACGCCTTCTGATCCTCCTCCGAAAGAGAACCGCCGGCGAATAGCTCACGAGTCTGGCTGAGAATCTCGCTGGCCTGAGCCTGACCGCGCCGCCCATAGAAGGAGCCTACCTCGGTCATGAACTCCTCATTTTCGGTCATCAGATAATTGACGTCCGTTTCAAGCAGCTCGGCCAGCTTTGCATACATATCGCGAGTGCGGGGATAGGTAGTGCCGGCCTCATAACCGCCAATGGTACGGCGGGTTACGCCCATCTGTTTCGCAAGTTCCTCCTGAGACCACCCCTTCTGCGTGCGGAGGTCTTTTAGTTTTTCCCCGAAGTTCATTGCTAGTGCTCCTTTCCCTAGATGATGTTTTTCCTGGACGTTTGCTCTAAATGTGTTATTGTCAAGAGCTAAGAGTGTCGCTATAATTGGAATGTGAAAACTGATTTCACATTTATTATATCAATGGGAAAATAACCTGTCAAGAGGTTTGCGTTAAAACGAGAAGTTTATTTTCTCATAGTGTGCAAAAGATGAAACAACAAAGAGGCTGAAAGAAAACGAGGGGGCGAGGAATTGGAGCGCTTTTCGCATGATATGGGACCGGTTGTCCGTATGGCTCGACCGGAAAACCTCAATGAAATAGATGAATATGTGAATCCGTTCTGCACAAAGCTGGATGCAATCGGATCATTTCAGAGCTACTGTATCGGGCACTTTGAGCACGAGTGGTTGGATGCGCTGGGCCAGATGGTCGCGGAGGGGCGAGTACCGATTACGGATGCACCGAGGGGGGGATGATCCAACAGAGCTGCGCCACATGTGACGTAAATAAAAACAAAGCCTTTTCAAAATGCATTAACCGCTTTGTATCTGTTCGACTTTTTCCTTATCTTCCTGTATGGTTTGATTGGTTTTGCGAACTATTTCTAATTCAGCAATAAGATCAGCTATCCGACTTTCTGTTTCTGTAACTAATTGTCTTACCTTTTCAGGTTCAGTACCCAGTGAAATCCCCATTTTATCGAGTTGTGAAGCTGCTCTGCAGTATGTCTGCAGGGCGGCTTCATTTTTCTTGTAGAAGGTATCCTTCTGGGCAAGTGGTTTGGATGTATACTCCAACCAAACAGATTTATAGGTGCGGCACGCCTGCAGATTATGAGCCGTTGCTGCATAAATTTTGCTTTTGGAACGAAGTTCTGCAATCTCGTTGCGAAGCTTCATTTCTTCGCGTTGATATGCACTGATTTGTTTATCAAAGTCAGCAGCTGAATGTAGACCATTATCAGCCATGCTGCCCAAGAGTTTTCCAAGCTCTTGGGCATTTGCAATTCCTGCACGGCGTTCCACATTAGCGACTCGAAGGGCCAAACTGCTTTCAGAAGTGCCAACCTGCACCACACCTCCTAGCGATTGCGCTAGTTCAGCACCACTGATTGATTTTCGCGTCTTCTCGCTGCCAATTGGCACATAGCTGTACTGCCAACCGGGATATAGACTGATTGCACAGCTTCCGTGCTCGACGTTTCGCTGTACATAGTGTTCCGGAATGAATAGCCGCTCAATGCCATATTGCGGCAAATGCACTGTCACTCCGCGCAGGCTCATGGCCATGATCTGATCAGAGGTCAAGCTTACAATCAATGGCTGCGTCAGATTCTCTTCATCGATTTGTCGAATCAAATCAGTGCCCCGAATTGTGCCATGTGTGCCGTCATCGTAAGTTATATCATATGAAAAAGCTGCGCCGATGTCGGCAGATACAGATCCATCAGGAGTCGTATGAATATGGCTGTTATCAATCATCAGCTTTGCCGGATTGCCACTTGAGTCATGGATTTGCAGCAGAACACCGCGCTTGCCGGCAGAACATATCTGACGTGACGTGAGTCTGACAGATGTATCACAACTCTGCGGATAGTTTGTAGTCAATTCTTGATATAGCTCTGCAATCGGTGTACTATGATTTGTATCAAGGATTCCTGATTTATTCTTTATCGCACTTTCTAAGCCTGCGAGTGTAAATCCATCTCCTAAAGCGTCAGCAGACACCCATGTGCCATCTAAGTCGGCAGCCTTATACAAAAGTTGTCCGGATTGCTTCTTTACCCGTATCTTAACCCCCTCGGACTGCAGCAGCTTTGCAAAGTCAGCAAAGGTTGAGACATTCGGAAGTATCTTAGCTATGCGTTCATGAATAAATAGCTGTTCGGCAGCGTTATCCTCTAAGCGCTCCACGAGGCCGGTATACGTAAACTTGTCGGTATCGGCCAGTGATGTATCTCTGATTGCACGCCCCGCGCCCTCTAGCAAGTAGGTCATATACTTGCCGCGCTGGCAAACAGAAATGCCCAGCTCCTGTGCCATTTGCAGGAACTGGGCATAATTTGTGGCGCGCTCCAGACAGAAGTTTAATCTTTTGCGGACTTCGGTGCGGTTACTGTTTGTGCGTTTTTTCTGCACGTAAGTAGGGTAGAGCTGGCCCAATTTTTGAGGATCTTTGATGACAGACAACTGTGCCTCCATGCAAAGCCGATCCGAGATGCTACGAATTTGCTGTGCGGTACGGTAAGGAACCGTGCGCAGTTTTTTGTAATCGTAAAAGGAGACGGCATTGATAATGATGTGATTATGGATTGAGTCCTTATCGACATGGGTGGCCACAACAAATTCAAATTTTCCCTCCGTAAATTCCATCGCGAGTTTGCGGCCCAGCTCATGGGCTAACTCCGGTGTGACGGCATCCTCTGGAGAGAAGGATTGAATGAGATGATAGGCGAGATTACCAGACCTCTTATTTTGAAAGCTCTTGGCCTTATGTGCCATAGCAGCAGTAATCGCAAAATCGAAAGAAGCTGTTTGTGGTTCAGTATTATAGCCGGAAACCAACGCTTGCCCAGCGGTTTTATCTGGATTCTCTATGTAGAGTATGGCTTTACTAAGCGTCGATTTGATAGCGTGAATTTTTGTGATGGCCATAGTTAGTCAGCATTCGTACGGTGTTGCTGAAGATAACCTTTAATTATCTTCAGCACATACATATCGGTAGAGGGATTTTCACATATATTAGCGGGTTCATCTATGTGAAACAGTCTATGAAAGCGTGTCGGTTCACCAATATATACTGCTTCTGAAAAGTTATAGTATTCTGATTTGTCTTTGAATTGATCTCCGGTTATATCAATAATGATAGAGTTGTCGAGATTATAATGTTTTATAGACTTGCTTTGAGTGATAGGGTCATATTTTGCAATGATTTCCAAATAGTTTGTTGGAAGAGACTCATAATAAACTTGTACTGTTTCCGCTAAAGCTAGCCAAGCATGTGTTTGGCCACTCAAATCGCTACCCCAAATATAATAAGTAGGGATTCGGTATTCATTAAGATATTCGTGTAACAGTTCGCACGTATAGCCGCAACTTCCATAAGGAAAATTTTTAAGAGGACATGCACCATTAAAATCATGGTTCATTTTTGCCTTTTCTATTGCATGGCGGAAATCTGTACATAAAGACAGCAATTCGTGTAAGTCTTTGTCGCTGAAGCTCATAAGTGATTTCTCCTTTCTACAAGTATTATACAGATATGAACCATTGGTGTAAAGTTCTTCCTGTGTGTATACTAATTCACAAAGATATATTATTCTATCTTCCGCAACATTTTAGTCAGCTTCTCCAAGCATAGACTTTTCAGCTCCTGATAGTTACGCCGCAGTTGTTGCACATCAGCTTCTGTTACCGAGTGATTCTCGTTACATCTTTTTGCAACTTGATTGATGTTAACGCCTATGCGTCCGATATTACTGGACAACTCCTTTAAAGCCGAAAAGTCATAATGCTTGACTTCGCCGTTGAGCAGCATTTCCCGGCAAAAAACAGAGTAGCTCCGGATGTCGGCCTCTTGCATTTTCTTCGCAACGATTTGCCATTCTTCTTCAGAGAAAAATACTGCCTTATAAATAGGCCGCTCACGTTTGTCCATATTGTAGCCTTTCTTTTTTCAGCAGCAAATGCAGAAAAAATCTATCAAGGCGGGTTTTAGGGTGTCCCTAAATCAGAATCTGTTTTACAGATGCAATGCTTGCTAACCATCGCTTACGCTCTGGTTACCCCTTCGGGCCGCCCCGGCGGTTCTTCCGGCGAAACCAGAACAGCCCGGCTCCGATAAAAACGATGGGCAAAAAGTCCAGAACATTCCAGAACGGATTTACTGACTTTTTGCTCCGCTGTACAAGTTGAGAAGAGGTTGGCTCCGGTGTCTGTGTCGCAGACGGCACGGCGGCAGCTGGTGCATTATAGGCTGCCGCGCGCTGTACAGCAGTGTTCTCGTCACGGCTGGGCGTGCACAGCTCGGCGTCTGGATTTTTTGTGTCCGTTACTGTCAGGTGAAAGCTCGCACTGTCATCGGTATTCAGCTCCTTCTGCTCGCACTCGAACTGGTAGCGCTCCGCTGCATCGCCTGCAACGCGGGCAGATAGAAACGCATACAGTCCGCTGTCAGCCTCCGTGCAAACGGCGGCCAGCTGATTGGATTCATATACATCCAGCGCGTATACTGTACCGCTGTACAGGTTCTGCAGGTAGACAATACAGTGTTGGGAAAAGCCAGCGGGTGCTGTCAGGTACGCACTGATCTGGGCTGCCTCGGGCAGATAATCGGCAGGCGGCCGGCGCAGCGGCAGCGGCGTATAATAGCGTGTCTGCCCGGTTACTTCCGTGAACCAACTCTCATCTGCAAACTCATATTGCAGCTCATACTGACCACCAGCTTCAATCTGCAAAAAGGTGGTGCCGTCAACCTCGCGCAGCGGCCAATCGTTTAGAGCATCGTATTGCACAGCGGCATTGCAGTAATAGATGCCCTCCGGCAACGTTACAGCCTGGCCATACTGGTTCAAGCCGTTCAGTACTACAAGAACAGCATCCGTATCATTGGGGCCGCTGCCCAGCGTAATCAGCACGGAACGCTCCCGCAGCTCTGCGGGAATATCTACTAAGGATACCGTCACCTCTCCGTTTCCCGCTGCATGGCAGGGCGGTGCCAGCGCCATGACAAACGGGACAAAAAACAAAATCGCCAGAACTCTTTTCATGAAAAGCGCCTCCTTAAAATCCGGCATAGGTAAAGTAATGGCAACCGCGGCTCTCCATCCATGCGTTGGACATGTTTACGCAGACGCCGTAGCCATAACAGCATTCGATCCACGCGCCGCCGCCAAGCGCCATCTGCACATGGCCTTGCTCTCCGCCAGCGGCATAGACAACCCGCAGATCGCCCGGCTGGACCTCGGCAGAAGAGATTGCCCTCAAGTCACCGGTGCGCCCGTAGGCGGCTGTATTACCGGCTGAGAACGGCAAGCCCTGTGCCCAGTAGCAGTACTGCACAAAGCTGGAGCAGTCCAAATTCATCCCGACGCTGGCATTGCCGGGGCCGCCGCGCAGCGACGAGGGCTGCCCGTATACAAAATGACCTTGGCAGCTAATGGCAAAGGCTACGACCTGCCCGCGCGCAGTGTCGGGGTCAATGTTCAGTCCGGCCAGCAATGCCTGCAGCTCGTCAGCAGTCAAAACGGAGCCTACCGAACGGCACTTGATACCATCCGCAACGCCGTAAAGCGCTTCCCAGTCCATACGATACAGCAAGGACGCCCATTCCACGTTGCCATAAGTGTCCGCGCCGTTCTCGTACCAGCCCTTGAAGCCCGCCGCACCGGGCGGCAACGTTACAGTTTTCGTAAAGCGGGCAGTGACCGCATTGCCCGCATACGCATTGCCGTACTGGTCCTGCTTGATGACGGTGCGTGTCAGCGTACCGTCGTTGCTGCTTTCGGCCAGTGCCTCCAGATTGCCCGTGCCGCCGTCCGCACCATTGGGGGCTTCGGTTTCCGGGTCGGCATAGCGGTCATAGCCGGTCAGGTAAATTGTGCAGTTCAGGTCATAGTGGCCGTACTGTCCGTCGTGCAGCTCTCCGGGACACCATGGGATAGCGGTTGCGTTGGCAAAGGTCACGGTATAGTCCTTCGTCATGATTTCGTCATCGTCGGAGGTCTCCACTGTAAAGATGGCGGTGCGCCCGTTCGGAGCATAGAACCACTCATTCAGCTCGCCCTTGTAGAGATTCGCACTTTCATCCAGCACGATACTGCCGGTGCAGTCCTCTGCGGCAATTTTGCCATCGACAACTTGGGTATAGTCATCTGGCAGGATACACAGCTCTGACTGCGTGGCCCCATCCGGGAAAATAACAGGAAAAAAGACGGTCACATCGTGTGTGCCGTCTTCGATCCATTCGGGGCGGCTGCTGCCTTCTGCGTGGTCGTCACTCCATTCCCATATTCCGTTGCGGTAGTGCCCGCATTCTTCGTTGCCTTGGGCACAGGTGTGCGTTTCGCATCGGTACTCTGTGATGGTCACGGTCTCGCCCTCGCTGCGGTAGCCATTGACGCAGCCGCCATAGCTGATGCAGGAGTAGGGCGCTGACTCCCGCGCAGTAATTTCCATGCCGTAGGCTGTCAGGGCGCGGCAATATTGGGTAAATGGCACGTCGTCTGTAAAAGTCGCAAGCTCCTGTGAACTGGGCCAGTCCTGCTGATAATAGACCGCGGCCATCGAGATGATCTCTGCAGTGTCATTGTAGATGCCGTTGGCGTAGCTCCATGTGACGCCATGCTGCATATTGTTGCTGCGCTGGCCGGCCAGTGTGTCGTAGCCGTAAGGATTGCCGTTGGGGTCAACATCGTTGCGAAAGGCCCTGCGAAGCTCATCAGTGGCAGCTTCATTGCGGTAGGTATTGATGCTTTCGATAAGCTGCTGAATATCCTCCGGTCTGTCGGCACACAGTACGCTGGTCGTTGTAGTACCGCCCATCTGGCCTAGCAGCCCAATAATCAGCAACAATAGAACGATTGTGCCACAAATAAGAGCCGTCCTGCCGATAGAAGCAAGCGCTTTGACAGGATGGGCAAAGAACCGTGCCACGCTGATAACGCTATGACCGGACTGAAAACCTGTATTACTGATGATACCCGGCGCACGGTCAGCAAAATCATCCGCACTGGTCGAGAAGGTCTCTGCATAGTGCAGAGCGGTACGTGCACCGGCAGAGCCGATTTGTACCGCAGAGCTTCCCAACTCCATCCGCAGCGCGTCGCCGCCTGTGTGCAGGACCTCCTCGACGGTGCGCGTGCCGTCCTGCACATCTTTGATGCCCTTCACGGCGTAGCTGCCCAGTATGCCGACGTCCTCCGCAGCAGTCCCGAGAAACGTCTCCTGCATAATCAGTTCCGCCGCCGCGCCGTGCACGCCGACATCCTGCGCTGCATCGGTGGCAATGTCCTCCTGATAGCTGACCAGTCCGCTTGCACTCGTGATGCCGTGCGCTGCAGCTGTGGTGCCGCGCATGGCAGGGGAGCGGTGGCCGCTTGTCTGCTGATTGCACAGCAGTTCGTAGTAGGCATTGCTGCGGCTGGCCCGGGGCGTGTTGGTACCGGTGATATATTTCCGGTTGCCTTCGGCGGGAGATGATAAGCTTTCTGCTACATCATCTCTATCGTCTAAAATACTATTTTTCGTTTCACTTACATAATCGTCATTTGATAGCAGTGATTCGGCTTGCCTTTCAGTATTATCCAGCAGTTCCTCGCCGTTTGATGCTTCATCTACCTGATTGTGCAGGCTTTCCGATATGTCAGTATCGGTATGGAATAAAGGTTTGTCGCTATAATTTTGTGTGAATAGTTCTGACATGGCAGACTCCGTGAGGTTGTTTTTAGAGATGTGCTGGTGTAAGCATAACGCATTAAGACTTTCGATTAGGAGATGTATCCATCAGCCTGAACAGCTCGGTATCCTTCGGAAAATCGTTGTTGAAGGGCACCACCGTCTTAGACACGATCAGCAGTCCGCTGCCGACCTCGGCGTTTTCGATGTACCGCTTTTCTTCGTTGGAAATGTGCAGCAGCCGCGCCAGATCGTTGGCATCGTCGGGAGACTGGTTCAGCAGCTTGATATATCCGCAGTCGGACAGCATGCGGCGCGCGTCCTCGTTGTCCAGAACCGAACGCACGTGCTGGGTGATGGAGGTCAGAATCGCACCCCACTTGCGGGCGCGGCTGGACAGCTGAAAGTAAAAGTCCGTGCAGTCCTTGTTGCCCAACAGCTGCTGGAACTCGTCGGTAAACACCCATGTGCGGCGTCCCAACACGCGGTTCCGAGTGATGCGGTTCCAAACCTGATCCAGCACTGTCAGCATGCCGATAGACTGCATCGACTTGCCCAGCTTGACCGTATTAAAGCAGATGCAATGATTCTGCACGTTCACATTGGTCTGGTGGGCAAACAGGTCCATGGAGCCACTTACATATAGCTTCAACGCTGTAAGCAGTAGCTTGACTTCCTCTCCCTGTAGCGCAAGATTTCTATAAAAGTCGTGCAGCGTTGGCATTTCCTCGCGCTTGGGATTTGCCATATAGCGCTGGTAGGTCAGGCCGGCAGCTACATCAATAAAGGTACGTTCCTGCGGCGACAATTCAGAGCTGTGTAGAATGAGCTGGCAGAAATTCTGCAAGAACTGACTTTTCAGTCGGATGGGGTCCTCGTCATCACCGTAATCTTCCGTGATGTCCATGGGATTGATATGGGAGGGGCTGGACGCGGAAATGTCAATCACTACGCCACCCATGGCTGTAACGAGATGCGTGTACTCCTGTTCTGGGTCGATGAGAACAATATCATCATCTGGCCAGCGAAGCATGATATTGGTGACCATCTGCATTACGGAGAAAGACTTGCCGTAGCCCGTCATACCCAGTACCATACCGGCAGGGGCGGGCAGCAGCTTGCGGTTACACAGTATCAGATTCTTACTGCGGGCGTTGATGCCCTCGTACAATCCGCCCGGCTGGAACAGTTCCTGTGTGGTGAACGGCACATAGATGGCCGTGCTGACGGTTTCCAGCGTGCGCTCCAACCCGAGCCATTTCTTGCCAAGCGGCAGCATACTGTTCATGGCGTTGCGCTGCTCATACAAAATGCTGTCAAAGCGGCAGGTCTGTTGCTGTACGGTGCTGCAAATGCGCCGCACGCGCTCGTCCAACTGTGCATTGGAATCGCCATAGGTGTGAATGAGGATGCAGACTTTGAAGATTTTTTGGTTTTTGGTTGTAATGTCATCCATCATCTGCTCTGTGTGGTGCATTTTGGATTTCAGATCATAGCTCACGGCGATGCTGGCAGGCATGTTTCGCTCGCGTGCTTTGGCAATGGCATCGTATTCTTCCTTGTGCATATAGGCCAGCTTTTTCTCAATTTCCTGGACAGCTTCTGCCTGGTCCATAGCGTCAACATGCATTGTGATGACGTGGTCAAAAGGAAGTTCGGACAGCATAGAGAACAAACCGTTCTTCATTTCCGGCGCTATGCCCCGCAGATACATTGTCTTGCCGATTTTATCGCCAAACTGATAGCGGTCACGGTAAACGGCGCGCGAGTCGTCATGCTCCGGGTGCCAGTTGTAAGAGCTGGGTGAAATAAAATCCTTCGTAGTAAGGTCATCCTCAGACAGCAGCCAGTCATAGGAAAAGCTCATTTCCTCACTGGGTCGCATGATACCTTGTAACAGGCTCAGGCGCTCAATGCCGGATAAGATGCGTGTACTGCTGCCCATGCGCTTGAAGTGATCGGCAATATCTGCAGCACGGTTTTCCAGTTGCTCTTTCGCCTGTTGGTAATTTTCGGCGTGCAGGCTGAAGGTGACGTACTTTTCACGAATCAGGCCATTTTGACCGCGCAGTGCTTTTTCCGCCACGACTTGGTTCATCTCCTCGGCGTAGCGGTCACGGTCATTCCCACGCAGCGGCAGGAAGGTGTCGCGGCGAAACTGCTCCTCGTCCATGCTGCGGGTGACGAGGTTGATTTCCAGATGCAGCGAAGGATCGAAGTAGTTCAAAAACTCACTGTAGTTCGTAAAAATGTTCTTTTGCTCTTCCAACATGGCAATCTGGAAGTTCACATCGGTGAACGCCATCGTCATCGAGAAAAGTCCCGGCTCCACCTCGCAGATGCCATCCTGCGACATACTCAGGTATTGCAGGCAGTCACTGGCTTTCTGTGGCGCTTTGCGTGCGGCAATGCGCTTTTTTGCATGCTTTTCGGCTTTCTTTAACTGCATTGCGTGCTGCCGCCGTTCTTTGGCGGCTTTCCTTTTTTCTCGTTTTAACGATTTCTCCTGTGCGCGCAAAGACTCCAACACACTCGGTTCGATGGGCAAGTCGGCGTGCTTTTTTGGTAAAAACATAATTTTTCTCCTGACGGGGGCAGACTGCGACCTCGGCGGGGCCGCAGTACCATGCCCAGTAGATTTTTACAAGCTTTTCAAACGGATACCCGTTATGGCTGATAAAGCCCAGCCCAAGAAAGGGGAGAACTTCTACCATTACGATGTAGGAAACCAGCTGAATATCCAGCTGAAGCCATTGCAGACAAACGAAGCAGCTTGCTATGGCCAGCACGGCAGCGACACCAAAGCAGGCCAGCTGACGCAGTGAAAGCCCGAGAAAGAATTTCTCGTGATATTCCGTGATTTCGAGATTGGTTTTTGTTGAGAGCATAGGTGAACTCCTCCATTAAATTGCGCTGGTGATGGCTTTGGTGAATCGTCCGCTCATAAACACGGCCACCAGCAGAATAACGGATTTGCCCAGCATGGCCCAGGCCTGCTCGGTAATGTCACCGCCACTGCCCAATGAAGCTGTCAGGGCAGGGTAGAAGCCAATGACAAGATAGAGAACGGCTCCTTGCAGCGCCACCGCCATGTAGTTTTTCAGGAAGTTGACAGCAATACCATGCAGTTCCCGATAGCAGAGCGTGGCAATTGGCAGGGAAGCCAGGGCATTATAAACGTACAGTTCAATGAAGCGGGCCGCAACGATGGTATTGATCACAATGTTGACAAGACGCAGCATCCAGCTTACGACCATAAGCTCCATGGCCACAGGCATATTACCGATGCCGCCCGGCAGTGCGCTGATTGCGTTTTCGATGTCGACCTCGGTGTTGACCTGTCCGCTGCCTACATAACCGGCTATGCCGTTTGTCACCGTGGCCGCTACCTCAAACATCGCATTTAGAATTTCCGTGGAGTGTAGAACAGCCCAGCGGCAAAGCGTGATTTTCAGCATGACCAGCGCCACCTGCTGAATCGTAAAAGCTGTGCTGCCGCCGTTCATGGCTATGGTCTGGGTGAAATTGTACAGTTCCAAAACCATAAAAAGTGCCAGAACGGTAAGTGCAATCGGCATGACTACGCCGGAGCTGATAGAATCTGCATAGCCGGCCAGTGTGCTGTTCCAATCGGTCAGACTGCTCAGCAGACCAGAGTTCTGCCCCATAGCATTTACGGTGGCCGAAATACCCGCCAGTTGGCTTCGTATCGTATCCTCAAAAATAGCGCATACCTCCCATCAGCTGACCGTCAGCGTGCCAAAGTAGGTAGCAACGGCAATGATCAGCACGCCGCCTGCAATCGACCAGGCACCGCTGCTGATGCCGGGGCCGTTGTGGTCCTTCAGGTTCGTGCCCAGTGTCACCGCACCAAACAGCAGCAACAGGCCGCCGGCAAAATTGACGACATTTGTGATAAGAGAAGTGATTGTAGATACCATTTCCATGTGATTTTCCTTCTTTCTGTTTATGTGTCAGACTCGTCATCGTCGAGTTCGATGTTGTTGATTTCCTGCACATTTTTCATAAAGGCTGCAAAGTTATTTTCTGCGCGCCTCTCGTAGTCGAAGGGACGATGCCCCTCTTTTTCTACCAATGCGTAATTAGGGTGCTTTTTAAGATCAAACTTGTAAGAGTAAAATGGCACAACACCGGAAATCATCAATAAGCAACGATTTCGCGGCATGGTGCGTATTTCTTCCGGTGTCATAAGATCACGGCTGGCTACCTGATAGTTCTTGGAAAAGGAGCCCTGTGCGCCGAGGTTCTCTGTGGTGTTCAGCACCTCTATGGTCCGTTTGCCCAGCTGTTTACCGAAGAACTCCAGCGACTCCGGGTTATTGCCGCCGCCAAGCACAAGCTCTGAATCACAGTTTTCCAGAATCGTGCCCCAGTCATCACCGTACTGAGATTTTAGCTGTGCGATTGACTGGTAAATCAGGGTACATCCGATATTTCGGCTGCGGATGGTGCTGATCAGAATCTGGAAGTCCGGAATCATGCCGATGTTCGGAAACTCATCTAAGAGAAACCGCACATGGCGAGGCAGGCAGTGATCTTCACGATTGTCTGCGGAATGCACAAGAATCTGAAAGCATTGCTGGAACATGACCGCTGCCAGAAAGTTATAGGCTGTGGTGGTGTCTGGTGTGACAACGAACAGTGCCACCTTTTTGTCGCTGGCCAGCTCTTCCAGATGAATGGTATCATCTTCGCAGATCTTCATGATGGAAGGAATATTGAACGCACTCATACGCATACCGAGAGATACATCAATACTCTGTGCGGTTTTGTCTGGTGCCATATGGTACAGTCCATATTGGCGCGCTGCGAATGACGCAGGCTTTTCCATAGCCAGGTCTTCGAATATATCGTCCAACTGGCTGCGGCCCTGTGGTCCGTAACGATGCTGCATCAGCACAAAAAGCTCCATTACACTGTTCATATTGTGCATCTCAGGTGGTTGCTCAAAATATACATAGGCAAGCAGCGCTTCCAGCAGTGAAGTAGAGCCTTCTTCCCATATCGGGTCGGCTGTGTTTTTCTGGCGCGGGTCATCTTTCATGTTTTTGATAAGATTCTTGGCAACAACCACAATGTCATCCGTGTCATGGATATACGCAAACGGATTGTAGTGGTCGGACTTGTCACGGTCCTTCAGGTTGAACACTTTCACATCATAACCCTGCGATACTAGAACATTTCCGTAGGTGTCAAGCAGTTCGCCCTTCGGATCACTGAGTACATAATTGCTGTTAAACTGCAGCAGCTGCGGGCCGGCTACGCTGTAGCTCTTGCCGGAGCCGGACGGGCCGAACACAATGACGTTTTTGTTGCGGTTGTAGTTGTTCTCCGCTGTTACCGGCATCTTCATGGCAAGGCTTAACGCTCTCGCCAAACGTAGAGGCCCACGCATCAAAGTTCAGCAGCCCCTCCTGCTCCAAAAGCTCATATTGCAGATACCGCATCATGATGTACATTTCAGTCATCGAATTGGAAATCGGTGTGCCTGTGGCAAACACGATGCCGTGCCCGCCGGTCAGCTCGTCCATGTACATGCACTTCATATACATGTCGCTGGCCTTTTGGCTTTCGGTCTGGGAAATACCGGCCACGCGGGTCATTTTGGTGGTGACCATTGCGTTTTTGAAGTAGTGCGCCTCGTCCACCATCAGGCTGTCCACGCCCAGCTCCTCAAAGGTGATGACGTCATCCTTGCGGCTCTGGTCGTTGAGCTTGTCCAGCTTCCGTTGCAGCTGCTTTTTCATGCGCTCCATCTGCTTGATGGTAAAATTCTCGGCGCGCTGGGTCTTCAGTGCAGCTGTCTGTGCCACTACATCGTCGATTTGCTTTTGCAGGTACATTTTCTGTCGTTCATCGGAAAGCGGTATCTTTTCAAACTGACTGTGCCCGATCACAATAATGTCAAAGTTGCCGGTAGCAATGCGGGCACAGAACTTCTTGCGGTTTGCTTTTTCAAAATCCGTCTTGCGTGCCACCAGAATTTCCGCGTTGGGATAGAGCAGCAACGCTTCGGAGGCCATCTGTTCGGTCAAATGGTTGGGCACCACAATCAAGGTCTTATTGCAAAGACCCAAACGCTTCTTCTCCATAGCGCTGGCGACCATCTCGAACGTCTTCCCAGCCCCCACCTCGTGTGCCAGCAGTACGTTGTTGCCGTACAGCACATGGGCAATGGCGTTGCGCTGATGGGGCCGCAGTGTGATTTCCGGGTTCATGCCGGGAAAGCGCAGATTGCTGCCGTCGTATTCCCGCGGGCGGATGCAGTTGAATTTGCTGTTGTACAGGCTTACCAGCGCCTGCCGACGCTGCGGCTCCTTGAAAATCCATTCTTCAAACTTGTCTTTTATCAAGCATTGCTTTGCGTAGGCAGCCTCGGTGGCGGCGTGGTTCAGCACGCTTTTTTTGTTTCCCTCTGCGTCGGTAACTGTATCAAACACCTGCACAGGCCGCAGGTTCAGCGCAGCCTCGGTGATTTCATAGGCATTCTTGCGGTTCGTGCCGTAGGTGACGGTTGCCTTGATGCTGCCGTTGCCGTAGCGCTTGTTCGTGATGTTCCATTCACCGGTAAACGGAGCAAACAGCACCTTCACAGAGAGCCGTGTAGACAACGGCGGCTCCAACAGCTCTATGAGAAAATCCTGAATGTATTCAGGTGGTATCCATGTGGCACCCAGCCGCACAGCAATTTCGCTGGCGTCGAGGTCCTTCGGCTGTACCTGCTCCAGCGCCTTCACGTTGACCTGATAGTCAGGGTCAGATGCGGCAGCCAGCCGGGCAACGGTCAGCTTATTCCGCACATTGCCTGAAAGATATTCGTCTGCCGGCAGATAGACCGGCTCGGACATCTCAGGATCGCGGAAAATGACACCGGTCAAATCGCGGATGATTTCGTCCTGCGATTTTCCCGTGACCTGTGCCATGTAGGCAAGGTCCACGCGGGCCTTCTCGGTCAGGCTCAGCACCAGCGCTTCATCGGCGGTATCCACATGGTCCACGACCTGTGCCGGGCGGATGGTCCGCTTCGTGAACATATCCGTCTTGTCCCTGTAATGGCCCTCACTGTCGATATCCTCCAGTGAGCACAGGAGGAAATACCCGGAATCCTCACGGAACGCCGAAGCCGTGCCGCGGCTGTTGATTAGCCCATACGTATCGTGGTAGGAATCATACTGGGCGGTCAACTGCGCTTGCAAAGCGGCAATCGTTTCATCGGGCAGATTGTCCAGTTGCGCCCGAATCAGCTCCCGGCAGGTATCCCGCAGAGGAACCAGCGCCTTGATGCGGGCTAACGCGGAGGTGCTGGCCTTCACGGCGCGCATTTTTGAATTTTCGCGGTAATAAACTGTGTCGCCTTTAACAACATAGCTAAAATTTCGTGTGTCTGGGTCGGCATCGAGCGTGTTGCTTTCCTCCTGCACATCCTCCCGGTCATCCGCCAGCGTGTATTCGGCCTGCAAATTTGCAAGGGCCGTGTCAAGCTGACCTTCCAGAGATGTGCCATTTTCCAGCGGCGCGCAGGTGGGGCGCTGCCCGTAGGGGCCGCTGACCATCTGCATCTCGCCGCAGATCATCTCGGGATGGTCGATGAAATACCGGTTCAGCGGAATGCCATCGGCAGTCTCGCCCACATGAATCCACGGCACGTCCTGCTCCAAGACACGCCCGCGCTTTTGCAGAAACAGAATATCCGAGGTGACGGTTGTACCTGCCTGCGCGGTAAAGGCATTGTTGGGCAGCCGCACCGCGCCGATCAAATCACAGCGGGCAGCCAGATACCGGCGCACGCTTTCGGATTTCTTATCCATCGTGCCGGAGGTTGTTATAAATGCCATAATGCCGCCGACGCGGAGCTTGTCTACGGTTTTGGCAAGAAAATAATCGTGAATTTGAAAATGCAGCTTGTTATATTGACGGTCCGTGACCTGATACTGTCCAAACGGCACATTGCCGATAGCCAAATCAAAGAAGCTGTCCGGCAGGTCGGCCTTTTCGTAGCCGCAGATTTGAATTTTTGCTTTCTGGTATAACTGCTGCGCAATGCGGCCCGATACACTGTCCAGCTCGACGCCGTAGAGCTTTGCATTGTTCATATCAAAGCTGCCGCTGCGGTGCCCAAAGAATGCGCCCACACCCATGCTGGGCTCCAGCACATTGCCGCCTACGCAGCCCATGCGTGTCAGCGCACGATACATGGCATGGATGGCGGCGGGCGGGGTATAAAACGCCGTCAGCGTAGATTCCTGTGCGGCGGCGTATTCCTCCGGCGTCAGCAGGTCCTTTAGCTGCTCATATTCGCTATGCCAGCTGTCCTTGTTGGGGTCAAAGGCATCGGCCAGACCGCCCCACCCGAGATACCCGGCCAGAACATCCTGCTCGGCTTCCGTGGCCGGTGTGCCGCGCTGCTCAATTTGCTTTAGTGTCCGAATTGCATTTAAGTTCGCAGCGAACTTGGCCTTTGCCCCTGTGGGAACCTCCGGCTCATAGGGTGCAAGGTAGTTGGTGGGGTCATGCGCGGCGGACTCGTCGGTAGGAAGGGCGTTTTCCTGCGGCTCGTGTTCTTCCGCCTCGTCGAGGTCTATTTCCATGAGGCTGTCAAAATCGAGATTGGAGAGCACCGCTTGGTTCAGATCATCGAGCGAGCCATACCGTTCCTGTGCGTAGAGAGTATCGTCCACCAGTTTGGTGACAGTGCAATGCTCCAAGTCGGCATACACCTGAATGACGTGTTTCTCATCCTCGGTAGTGGTATAGCCCAAATCGATTCGTGTCAGGTCGGAAAAGTCTGGCTCGGTGATCTCAAATTCGTCCTTGAGATAATCCTCAATGTAGGATAGCGCCTGTTCCGTCTGCGTTTGCACAAGGGCTTCATGCTGCTGTTCGGAGAGCATCATACCGCCGTTGCGCGGGTTGGCATTCAGTTGCCGCTGAAACTCCTCCCGGCTGATGGCGCGCCCAAACAAGGGTGCTTCCTCGTCCCGCAGATGCACGTCAAACTGCCCGATGCGTTCCACGGTGAAACGGTGGTCATCCTCCAGATAGACAACGCTACCCTCGGCGCAAATAGGCCTGGTATCCGGTACGTTGCCGGGCTCATCGCGCACCACACTGGCAACTTTACGTTGCTCGGCAGCCCATGCGGGATACTGCTCCAACTCCTGCGGCGTCAAAAAGCGCTGCATCTCGATCAGATAAGCAATGCGCTTGGCTGCGGCCCGCCATGGAAGCCTGCGCTCAAAGCGCCCTTCCTCATTTGTCAAGATGAGCTTCAATCCGGCAGGGCCGTGGTCCACCCAGCCGTGGGCACCGCTTTGGTAGTCCCATGACCGGCCACCACTGCCGTATTCCTTCTTCAAAAATGCGGCGTGGTCGCCCTGCGTGGTGGTGAACTGCTGATAAATGCGGAATTTGCTGTTCTCAAAATTGCTGCCCGCTGCCAGAGCCAGGTTGATTTCCTCGTCTGTAATAACGCTGCCGTCATCCATCTGCGGTGCATTGTACTCGGCAACAGGCAGGGCAGAGCGAATGACGGTTTCCTGCTTTTCCGGGGTGAGGAAATCATCCTTTTCCAATCTGTCATTTTCCGCACTCGGCGGCGAACCGTCAGGCAGTTCAAAGGAAAGCTGTTCCTCTACCTGCGGCAGCTCCTTCGGGTCGATGGCTGCAATCAGCTCATGCTGTTCAATCAAGTCGTTTAGCGCATTGGCCACGGCACGCCACGGTAGCAGCGTTTCCGCGCTGCGTGTCAGATACGCGCCCTGCCAGACAAGCAGGCCATTGTCCTGCCTGTGAAAGCCCACGCGGGTATCATCGGCCAGCAAAAGCTCTGTAAAAATATCCTTGTAGCTTTCCCGCACAAAGCGCAGCCGGTCAATGAGCAGGGGATTCTTATTATAAAAGGTAAGATATTCGGCGTTGGATGCTCGGGAAGAAGTCTCCGCAGCCAACAGCTGCGGCAGCAGCGTGGGCGAAAATTCAGGCAAAGAAAAAGCGGAGAGCGCTTGCTCGCTCTCCGCCTCTGCGGGTGCTTCGGTTAAACTTCGTACAGCATCGGAAGGACTGCTTCCTCCGCCTGCTTTTTCAGGCTGTTGGTCATCTGCGTCCAGCCCAGTGGGTTCGTCCTGCGGTCCGGCATCTGGGTGGTCTGCATCAGCTCGCGCAGAGTTTTGTCCACCATCCGCTGTGCGGCTCGTCCGATTCGATTGCAGCTCGTCAGCAGCGTGCCCTCCAGCATCAGCTGGTCGCAGAGCGTCGGCTCGTTCTGCTCCAGATATTCCAGACGCAGCCTCGCGTAGCGGTTCAGATACGGGTTCGGCTGGTTCGGCAGGGAAAGGCTCGGAATCAGGTAGCCTTCGCGGTTCTTCGTGTACGTCATGAGTAACGGCCTCCTCTCGGCTGTCCAATTGTGTTGGTGTGCTTTCATTATGAACTGGTTCGTGCGGTATTGCAATGCTGTCACGGTTTAGCCGCAGCGCCTCGCGCCCAATGGCGTTCAGCATCGGTTCTGCGGCGGCCTGTACATAGCCGCCCAGACACAGTGAAATCTGATAGGTGTCGAACTGGCTGGCGCTTTGAAATGCCGGGAAATCCTCATCCCGCACCGGCAGTCCGATTCGCAGCAGTGCCATGTAGACAGCACTCTGCGTGACCAGTGCCTGCAAGAGCTGCATCTGCTCGTCAGGCTGTGCCCATTGCAGCGTACTGTCTGCCACATTGCGTTCCAGCATACGGCGGGCACGGTCAGCTTCGTTGGAGACACCCTCCTGTGCCAGCGCCGACAACCAGTCATCGGGTTTGCCTTGCAGGAGCAGCGGGCGCGTTGTGTCCGTGACTTCCCACGGCCCGCCGGTGCGCGTCTGGCTCAATAGTGTGGTATCGCCGATGGTAAAAATAGGCTTTGTCACCGCCATGCCCTGTCGGCGCTGCAGCACGGTGATGCTTCTGCTGCCGCGCATGACCAGCCGGTTTGCCTTCGTATTCCAGTATTCCATGCTGGCACAGGCTGCGGCGTCAGGGCGCTGAGCGTGAATCAAAAGCTGGTTCAGATAGGTGGTGTGGTAGTTGTGGGCGGCAGTGTACAAAAAGCTCTGCCATGCCTGCGGCGATGCTGTGACCCGCACGGCCTCCTGTTGGGCCAGCTGAAATATATCCTGCGGTTTCGGCATCTTGACACCTACCTTTCTAATTCATCTAAATTGTGCTCCTGTCGCTCAACTTCCATATCATGAAGCTCGGGCAACAGTCGGCTTACATCCTTAAAGCCAACTGCATCCACATACAGGGCTTCCGCTTTATCACTATGTTCCATCACGATGAGATCACTGACGGACAAAGACGGCATACTGTTGGCGCAGGGGCGGTCATCATAATTGAAATCCCGGAAGCACTTGTCCGATGTGTAGTCCTGGGGCATGTTTGCCACATAAGCACAGCGGTAATCGGTGGCCTTCAGCTTGTTCTGGGCGTAGTCATAATCCGTAAAGCGATATGCGCAGGTGTAATGTGGAATTTGATATATCAGCAGTCTGTCTAACTTATCACCCGGCTGCGGATGCTCCGGCTCAACATAACAGCCTCTTTTGAAGCATTGATTTGCATACTGCTGGATGTGGCAGAAACGACTACCTACGTAAAAGTGTGTGTCGTCAACTGTCTGTACATCTTTCACAAGCCGTGAACCATCCGCGTAGTTTTCAATAATGCGCTGACCGTTGCGCACCTGAAACAACTGCTGCCCATCACGGTTCAGAAACCGTGAGAAGTGAAGCGCTCTGCAAAGCTCCGGTGCATTGGCCCACTCGGTTATGTGTATGTCTTTACCAACATATACCTTTGTGTGACCATTTTCTTCTGTGTAGTAGTGAGGCCGGATACGGTCTACGCCAACTGCCGTTACAAGCTGCTTTGCCATTTCAATGAGCTGCTTGTCATTGCGATCTGCAAAGGGGCCGCGGTAGTCATCACACAGGTAGTTGACACCATTCCGTACATGCATGATGGTTACTGCACCATCCGGGTCACGGCGGTCAATTCCAACAGTCAGGCGCGGGTAGGGAAGATTTGTGCGCTCGTTCCAGGTGTACTCGTTGTTGTAGGGCATTTCTCTCAACTGCTTGTAGCGCTTCATCAAATCAGCAGTATTGGAAAAGAACTCCGTTGGAGCTTGTTCTTCAAACTGTTGCGGAAAGACGTGCGACATAAAATCGGGGATCAGGTAATATCTGTACTCTGCCATTTCAACGCTCCAGACTGGGTTGTTTTTCCGGCATAAGATGGCGCGAGTTTCGTTCCAGAAGCTGCATAATGATTCCTACCATCTGTTCTTGTGTGTAGCCGGTGGGAAAGTAGCGGGCAATTTTGCTGACGCTGATGGTCAGCGTAGGGTCGCGGGGCGGTACACTGGGCTTTTTGGTGTCCATGATTTCCAGCAGCTTGCCATGATCCAACGCACCGTCCTTGCTGGCCGCCTTGAGCTTCTGCGCCTGTGACAGCGACGGTGAGCAGGACTGCGACTCTATGTAGTCGAGAAAATCATTCTGCTCGGTGGGGGAAAGGTAGGAAAGCTCTACAGCGGGGTTGAACTTCAGGCTGCCGTCATCGACTTTCTTTTGCAGGTCGGGGACGAGACTGTTGAGACGGATGAAGCGGCGTACTGTATCGCCACTCACACCCGCATCGGCAGCCACACGGTCATCGGTTCGCAACTTCGCCGCAACTTGCGGCGAAGTTAAATCTGTGCGACAGCCCTGCCGTTTCAAAGCATCATACTTCATCCGATATGCTCTTGCCTTTTCCATCGGACTAATATGCTCACGTTGGATATTGGAATCAACCATGCTGATAATCGCCTGGTCATCATCAATATCCCGCACCTGAACCTTGACCGCAGTCAGCCCGGCCCGCTGTGCTGCGTGGAACCGCCTGTGCCCACTGATGATCTCATACCCACCCTCGGCGCGGCGGCGCACGGTCAGGTTGGTAAGCACACCGTTCTCCCGAATGCTGTCCACCAGCTTCTGCATATCCTCATCGTCGCGCACCTCAAACGGATGCCCGACGAACGGATGCAGCTCGGAAAGCGGCACCTCTGTGACCAAATCGCCGCTTTCACGCTGCCTGTCGGCTTCTGAGGAAAACATATCATCGATTGAGGGCATCTTCATCGCGTTCAAAAACTTGTTCTTCGCGGCCATAGCCGGATACCTCCTTCGCAAATTCAATATAGGCCTTTGCACTGTTGCTTTTCGGGTCGTACAGAATCGTCGGCTCTGCATTGGCCTGGCTCTCCTGTACCTTCACGTTTCTGGGAATCTCCGTTGTGAAAACGTGAATCTTATTGCCGTAGGTGCTGCGGACCTGCCCGCAGTAGTGGTCGGAAACGTTCGTGTGCTCGGTCATCGTCAGCAGGATGCCCTTCACGCGCAGTCCGGGGTTGATTTTACGCTGCACATTCGCAATGGAGGACGTCAGCTGCGACATGCCCACAACGGAGAATGGCTGTGCCTGCATCGGGATAATGATCTCATTGGCGGCGGCCAGCGCATTGGTCAGCAGCAGGCCAACAGAGGGGGAACAGTCAATCAGACAGTAGTCGTACTGGCTTTCGTACTGTTCCAGGCAGGATTTCAGAAGCACCTCGCGGCACATCATCGTGCCCATGGCCAGCTCAAAGCCCGCCAGCCGCAGATTGGACGGGATAAAATCCACCCGTGCGGCAGCCTCCTTGCGCCCGGTCTGGTAAACACACTCCCGATTTTCTATCGGCTTTTCGCAGGAGGTCTTCATCAGCAGCTCCGTAATGGTCTGGTCAAGGTCCTTTTCCGGTGGGATACCGCAGTAGCAGGAAAGATTGCCCTGCGGGTCAAAGTCCACCATCAGGACGCGGTAGCCCTGCTGGGTCAGGGCAATGCCGAGGTTATACGTTGTGGTCGTTTTCCCCGTACCGCCCTTCTGATTTGCGATTGCGATTGTTTTCATCTTGTTTCCTCCAAAATATCATCCATGCTGATGCAGTGTGCGCGGTATTCCTGCATGTATTGCACCAGCGTGTCGTTGTAATCCTTGCCCACCGGCGGCTGGCGGTCCTCCACGGCTTTGCCGCTTCCCGCAAGGTGCGCAATAATGTCCTGCGTTCGGATTCGCCCTGCGTTGTCATTGTCCAGGCAGAGGACGATTTTGCGGACTGCCGGGAAATACTTCAAAAACGCATCCAGCGCCGCATAGTCCGTGCCGCCCAGCGCCAGATAGTGAACGCTTCGCCACGGCTCCGCGTGCTGCATGAGCTTGAGTGACGCACCGGACATGGCATCGATGGGCGCTTCGTAGACCTCAACCGTGTCGGCCTTAGTGCTGGACTGTATGTAGAACGGGTAAATCTTCTTGCTTCCGGGAATATCGCGCCGGAATTGCAGCTGCGTACAGCCACGTAAGCTGCCGCCTTTCGCAACACTCTCACCATCACGTCCAACAAATACGCAGTTTGGGTGATTTTTGAAGCTCGTCTGGTACAAAATGCCCTCCTTGCGGCAGAACGCCAGTACATTGGGGTGGATACAGCGCCCGCGCAGATACGCCATAGCTGCATAGCTGTTTGCGTCTGGCTTGGGTAGCTTGAAATCTCGCGGTGCTTCCGGTTCAGCGCGTGGCTGCGGCAGGCTTACAGGTTGGGAAGAATGAACCACGCCGCCTTGGATGCGGTTGATCTCCCGCACAGCCTCGACATAGGGCACCTTCTCGACATCGATCAGATACTTCAGCGCCGTGCGTCCGCGAAGGCCGATGCAGTGCCAGCACCAAAGGCTGTCTTTGCTGATGGTCAGCGAACTGTGTACCTTGTGGCGGTATTCCTTGCCCACGAGCTTCAGGTTGCCTGGCTCAACGAGTTTGAAGTAGGTCAGCAGGTCAAGCTCCTTCGCCAGTGCGATTTCTTCCTTCGTCACTCCGGCCATACTCTACACCCCGTATTCTGTTTTTCAATCTGTTTTCTGTATCGTTCTAATCAGTCTAATTACTATCAGTCTTATTTGCGTGTGATAATCACATCTCCAGAAGTGTGAAAATCACACTTCAAGAAATTTGATTTTCACATTTCTTGATTTATGACGGAACAGCAAAGTTTTTCACATAAATCAAGCTGGGCTTTCCCAGTCCCTGGCGCTTGCGTTCAATGAGCCCTGCATCCTTTTCCAGTTCGAGCATCAGGCGGCAGGCCTTCTGGTTGGCACAACTCAGGGCCTCCATGATTTCCTCGGTGGTGAAGATGATGTAGACCCGGCTCTGCTCATCCAGCCAGTGATTCTTGACCGACAGACTCATGCGGTCCAGCAGGATGCCGTACAGGACCTTTGCATCGGTGGACAGCGGCTTGAACTGCGGGTCTGTGAACAGCACCTTGGGAATACGATAGAACGAGAACTGCTCGGCCTGACTGCCGTAAAAGTAGTCAAATTGCATGGTTGCTTCTCCAAAAAGCGCGCACTCGAATAAGCCTGACAGAATACCGTACTTTTGGCATCCTAACCGGGCCTTATAAATAAGGTTGTGTGTGGCATTTTACCGTTCCAGCTCCTGCTGGCTCTGAGTGTGCTCGTGGGCATGGCCCCAAGTTTTCAGCAGAGAGAAAATCGTGTTCTGCATCTGCTCGGGCGTATAGCCGGGAGGGAAGAACCTCTGTACGTCAGATTGATTCAAGAAAAATTTCTGCCGTTGATTGGGCTTCTGTTCGGTGAGCAGGGTATGCAGGTAGTGCTCCGTCAGCGTGCCGCTCTGGCTCATCTCTTTAAGACGGCGGGACTGCACCAGAGAAGGCGTGGCCTCGCAAAGCTCCATTTCAGCTTGCAGCCACCGCTGGTGCTCCGGTGTCATGTAGGAGATCTCTACCGCGGGGTTGAACGCCATCCGGGATTCGTCGACCATTTGCAGAATGGGGGAGATGAGATAGGTCAGACGGATGTAACGGTGCACCTGATTGCGGCTTTCATTTAACTCTTTTCCGACCCAATCGAGCGTTTGTGACTTCATCCCAACTTGGGATGAAGTTGTTCGGCCTTGGTGCTTGATAGCCTCGACCTTCATTTTGTACGCAAACGCCTTCTCGCTCGGCAGCACATGCTCACGCTGAATATTGCTGTTCACCATTAAAATGGTAGCTTCATCATCCGTCAGCTCCTGCACACGGACCGGCACTTTCTCGATACCCAACTCCCGGCAGGCTTCACATCTGCGGTGTCCGCTGATAATCTCATAGCCGCCCTCGGGCCTGCTGCGCACGATCAGCGGAACAATAACACCGCTTTCCCGGATGCTGTCCACCAGTTCGTTCATCTCCATATCCTTGCGGACATGGAACGGATGGTTGGCAAAGGTGTGCAGCAGCGCAGGGGAGACGTTCAATTCCAGGCTATTCGGCATGATTTATCCCTTCTTTCCTTTCTTTATCAGTCATAAAGCAAAATATATTTATAAAATTCGTACATTTCTATTGACATTCTCGGTGCAGTCAGTTATAATAATCAAGCTGATTCGAGACAGCCTGGTTGACCGGGTGTAGCGCAGTTTGGTAGCGCGCTTGAATGGGGTTCAAGAGGCCGTGAGTTCGACTCTCGCCACTCGGACCAAAGGTGGCTGTCAAGGTCAGCAGGAGCGTCAAATCCGAAAGGATTTGGCGCTTTTTTGTTTTTTACGGCTTCAATCGCGGCAGCGCCTGCTCCAAACCGTTGGCGATAGAACGCTTGCGACGTATGTCCAGATGGCCGTAGATGTTCGCGGTCATCTTGATGTCCGAGTGGCCCAGCCACTCCTGCACGTCTTTCAGGCCGTAGCCCTCCGACAGCAGCATGCTGGCGCAGGTGTGGCGCAGGTCGTGAAATCGGATATGGGGTAGGTCGTACTTCTTCAGCAGCTTGTGGAAGGTGTGGCTTACGTAGTCAGGGGAGTAGGGATGCCCGTCCTCCCAGGTGAACACGTAGTCGTTGTCTATGTAGTCCTTGCCGAAGTGGTTGCGGTAGATTTGCTCCTGCTGTAACAGAATTTTGAACAGCCTTACTGCATCGTCGGTCAGGGGAAAGCTGCGGAAGCTGGATGCGTTCTTCGTCTTATTCTTCTCCACGACCTTCGTGACTCGGGCCACGGTGTGCCGTATGGTCAGCGTTTGCATCGCAAAGTTGATGCTGTCCCATTTCAGCCCCAGTACCTCGCTGCGGCGCAGACCGTACAGCGCGGTGACATAGATGATAGGGTAGAGGCGCTCGTTTTTGACAGCGGTCAGCAGGTCGCGCATCTGCGCTTCGGTGTAGAACGTGCCGGTAAACTGCGCCGCGTGCGGCATGACGACCAGATTGGCAGGGTTTGTCTGAATCAGACCATCTCTCTGCGCTAATTTGAGCGTCTGATTGAGCACGTTTTTGTGCTGACGCAAGCTAACCGCTGATAGGCCGCCGTGGCCGTCAGAGCGCCCGAATGCATAAATCGGCGCGAGTTTGCCATCTGCACGGAGAAAACCTGCCACAGCATCGGAGACTTTCCGCCACCTCGCCGGCCCCCCTTCCACCAAAAAGCTCTGCCGGCAATCCCACCGACAGAGCTCGGAGATACTAATCTTCTACTTCAGATATTGGAATATTGTACTGCTGTAACGTTTTTTCCAAAAGCTCAATGCGCTGCAACAGCCTGCGGATTTCAGCATCCATCTCGTGGAACGTTTCGGTAGCCTCATTCTCTGCAACTTTGGCGACTTCCAGCTGAACCTCAATCTCGCAGTACTCAGAGGACGAATTGTACGGACATTTAGCCATTGTCCGCACCACCTTCCTGCATAGATGCTTTCAGCCCTTTGCGCTCTCGCATTGAGACACGCCCCTCAATCAGAATTTTATACGAATTGTGGACAATACGGTCCATAATCGCTTCTGAAATCGGACTGTCAGACTCCGGATTTGAATCGATTCGTGTATACCATCCCACAGGCTGGTATTGGGTGCAGAAAATCATTGAGCGTTGACTGCGAGCTTCTGCAATTTCCAACAGGTCATAAGACTCCTGTGGGGTAAGAGGACGAATCAGCCATTCGTCCAAAATCAGAAGGTCGACTTTCTTGTAAGAGGCTAGCAGCTTTTTCAGCTCGCCACTGCTGCGCGCAATAGTCAACTCATCCAGCAGTTCCGGCATCCGGATATAAGTAACCTTCTTGAAGCGGCGGCAGGCCGCATTTCCGAGAGCAGAGGCAATATACGTTTTTCCATTTCCGGAAGCACCTTCAAGAATCACATGGTGTCCCTCGTCAATGTATTTGCAGGTGGATAACCGTAGCATCTGGGATTTGTCCAACTTGCGGTCTTCGTAATATTCAATACCTTCCACCGTGGCGGACGGAGCCCCAAGGTGAGCTTTTTTAATCAAACGATTTACTTTGTTTGTCTGCCGTTTGTTCCATTCGGCTGTTACCGCCATGCTGAAACGTTCCTCGAAGCTCAGAGCATTAAAAGAAGAATCTTTCAACTGCGCGGCGAACTCCGCTGCCATGGCGCTCAGTTTCATATCAGTAAGCATATCAATCGTCTGCTGGTTCATTTGTGCTCACCTCCATTCGCAAAGTAGGAGGCACCGCGCGTAATACCGTAACGAGCCGTGTTCGAGGACTGTTCTTGAGCAGTAGAAGTCTTTGCTTTCACATCCTGTTTGCTTTTCAGGATACTGCTAATGTTGCGAATAGACGGCGTCGTACCATAAGCATGAACACGAGCGCAAGCGCTCTCTAAACGTTCCTTGCCATACCGTTCTCCTAATTTGGTAAGGCTTGCACAGGCCTTGTAGCCTTGTTCCGGAGCTTTGCCGGATTCAAGAAAGAAATCCACCACATGTTCCGTCATAGGGCCAACAGACATAGCCCAAACCTTGAAGTCGTCCTCATTGTAGGTCAGATACTTTTGGTGGGTCTCCGGCATATGCTCCAGTTTTACCAGAGGATCACGCTGCAGCGTCTGTAAACGTCGGTGACTGGCCACCCGACTGCCGTGGTAGTATACTTCTACTAAATTTTTTGTGACGCGGACATCGACTTTTTCGCCAATCAGGTTATACGGCACAGAATATTTGTTCCTGCCATCGGAAACCAAATAATCATTGGGCACTTTTGCGACAGACCAGACCGCTGATTCAAACGGCGTTGCGGGCAGAGGCAGCATATAAGGCTGTTCTTCCTCCAGATAAGCACTGCGGCGCGTGCCGGTGCGCTGTTGAAACTCTCGGCCGTTCAGTTCTTCCAGCTTTTCAGCAACAGCCTCGTTGACTTCTTGCAGGGAAAAGAACTTGCGGTCACGCAGCGCAGCAATAATCCAAGTTTCTGCAAAGCGAACAGAAGCCTCTGCCGAACTTTTGTCCTTCGGACGGCGCACACGGGCCGGAACAATAGCAGTGCCGTAATAGTCGGCCAGTTCCTGGTAGCTGCGATTGAGGACTGTATCGTACCGGGTATTGGAGGACGTTGCTGTCTTGCAGTTATCGGGAATCAAGAGTCTTGTTACGCCGCCGAAATAGTTGAACGCATGAACATGGCAATTCAACCAGTTCTCCGTTTTCATATCAGCGCAGGCTTCCGTGTAGGCGTAATAGCTGCAGGGTAATACGGCCACAAACAGATAGGCAGAACTCTGTTGACATGTGACAGAATCATAGATGGGAATCGTATCGCCGGCCCAATCAACTTGAATAGCGTCTCCGGGTTTGTGTTGGATACGCATGGTCGCTTTGGTGACGCGTGCCCACTTTCGATATTTGTCACCGAACTGCGTGCTCATATAAGGTGTCTTTCCGGTCTCGTAACATTTGCTGCGGTATTCCTCCCACAGTAAAGTCAGCGTTACACCAGGCTTAGCCAGTTCCCGGTGAATGTACTGGTAGTCAGGTTTAACATACAAACAAGCATTCTTGTACTTGTTTGGAAAGAGCAACCGTTCCAGATCGGCATTGGTAATGTCACCATCAAGAGGCCAGCAAATCCCAAGTCGATCCGCAGTTTCAAATACTGCCTTGCTGGTTTCGCGGGATGCGATCTTATTGCGTTCCATTTCGCGTTGGCTGCACCCCATACTTCGAAGCATAAGAATTTTCCTGTAGTCCGTCATTTCGATGGACCTCCTTGAAAGTAGTCACGGCATTTTTGCTCGTGCCTCTTTCATTATTTAGGAAAATTGTCTGGGTGGCAAGGAGTCCCGACAAGGTGGCAGAAAATCTCCGGCGGAATGGCGGAAAAAGTCCGTGCAGATGGCAAACTCGCACCGATTTATGCACCCGAATTTAGCCTTTACGTTGATGTAGGTCTGCAGCGTCTCACCGTCAACATCGCATAGCCGGATTTGCAGGTCATCGAAGTAGGGGAAAATGTGCGCCCGGGCCTGTACCTCGTAGCCTTGGTATGTGACCTCGTCCACACGATGCCGGACATCCTCCAGCCAGCGGCGCACGGCGTCACTGAAAAGCATATCGGGCGGGGCAGCCTGCTCAGGCTTTTCGCCGAGCATGTCAAGCATGATCTGCCTGGCTTTGCCCTCGTTCCCTGTTACTGTCAGACCTGTGGAGACCCAGGTCTGATTTTTTTTGCCATCTGTCGTATGCGTGAGCGCGACATAGTATTTGTCGTTTTTTACGCGCAAGCTGGCTGTCATGAGAAGGGCCTCCCAAAGCGTTGTGGCATAAGACTGCACCTCCAAGATTCGACTGTCGGGACGGGGCATTTTCCTCGTCCGCAAAACCAGTATACTACAATCGTTACGATTTCAAAAATGTACGAATGGAACCAATATGGCGGCACAGCAATGCCGTGAAAGCAGGTACTTTCACGGCATAATCTGCTGCTATATTGGTTTTGCGTTTTTCTCCCCCTGCAAATTCCAGACAGGCAACCCTTCCCGGCGCTGTGCCCTGCAAGGCAGCCTTTGGGCCGGCCTTGCAGCATGTTGTCACGCCTTCTTGGCACGCTCCCCGGACAAATTCGGATTATCGCGCTGCTTCCCCAAAAGCGGTACGGCAGAGGACGCTATTCAGTTGTCGTGAGAGGAAGTATATCTCCTCTCAATTACAATGGATAGCGTCGGAGTGTGGGAATGGGACGGACAGAAAATAAAAATTTTACTTTTGAAGTAAGTACGGAGGGCGATGGACTCATTTTTTGGCGTTAGAGCCAGAAATGTAAAAGAATTTTACAGAATTGTTGGCTTCCTGAAGCCGATAGTATATAAGGAAAAGGTGGGGTACGATCTGTTGCAGGATATTCTAAACCTTTGCAGAGTCTATTATTAAAGGCGGAAGGCTATGAATGAACGAATTACAGCAGCTAACTTACTATGCACCTATGCATCGCTAGAATAAGTTTGCAATTATCTGATGAATCTGGTATACTTAATTAAAACTATGAGAAGGATAATATCGGGTTGATTTTGAGAAAGAAGTGAGCATTATGAACATTAACAAGCTTGTTTTTAGAAATTTTAAGACCTTAGAGAATGTTTCATTTGAACCGGGGCGTGTAAATGTATTCATTGGTGCAAACGGATCTGGTAAGACTACTGTTCTTGAAGCGATAGGATTACTTTGTGCTGCTATGACTGATCGTATAGATAATTCGAGTATGCAGCGAAAGGGAATTCGTCTAAGCGTTCCAGGCCTTTATAAATCGGCATTTTCCGATTTGAAGAGAAAAGCGCCTACTATAAATTTTGACGTATCTTGGAGTCAAAATGAAAAGAACTATCAGTATGCGGTTAATTTAAATGTTCCAAATGAATCCGACTCAGCTAGACGAGATATGTGGCGGTATCATTCGGAAAAATTGACAGTAAACAATGAAACGGTATGGGGGAGAAGTGGAGCATCAAAGACGACTTATGATCCATATGTTGGCTTGCTAATGCTTGAACCAAATGAAGAACTAGCCGAGGTTAGAACGGAGATAGAAAAGTTTAAAAATTACGCGATTTATCAACCGAATACTCAAGCACTACGGGGAACGCTTCCGGATCCATATCAGGTCAACCCTATCGGCTTATGCGGTGGTAGGCTTGCGGAAGCGATTGAAGAAATTATAAGGAAAGATGAAGACGGCGAAAGCTATTTACAGGACCTTCCTTTAGACGATGTTCTCGAACTAATAGACTGGGCAAGTGGATTTGATGTAGCTTCGCCTAAAAAATCCAGTGTAAATGCTGCTGTACCAACATCAAGAAGAATTTTGGAATTCCAAGATCGTTATTTAACTTCAAAAACTAGTTTTACCGCTTATGATGCAAGCGAAGGAGCACTATATGTACTTTTTCTGCTCTGCTTAGCATTGCATCCTGATGCTCCTGGTATCTTTGCAGTTGATAGTTTTGATCATGCAATGCATCCGAGACTTGCGCGAGAGACAACAAGATTGTTCTGCAAAACAATTTTAGAACAGAATAAGACTGTTTTTGTGACAACGCACAATCCACTTGTTTTGGATGGGCTTGATTTAATGGATGATGATATAAGATTGTTCGCGGTGAACAAAAGCAGAAAATCTGGTCATACAACTTTGCAGAGAATACAAATCACCAAGGAACTCATGGATTCGGGATACTCGCTGTCGAGATTGTGGACGGAAGGAAGACTGGGAGGCGTACCAAATCTGTAATGAAAACGATAGGAATTGTTGCAGAAGGTCCCCGTGATTATGAATTGATTGCTGCGGTTATTGATACTATAACCAATGAGGAAAACAGCTATCAAATGATCCAACCGGAGCCCGACATGGCTGGACGGTTCGGAAACGGATGGAAGGGGGTCTGGAAATGGTGTGAAACAAATCAGGGAAGCCTAAACACTTATATGAACTCTTTGACCCCAGTCCTTGACTTTTTGGTTATTCATATGGATGGAGACGTTGAAAGATGTGAAAAGGAAGTCCATTGTGAATGTCAAAGAAAATTCTGTGATGCATCAGAGAGCACACACCCGCTTACTTGCGAAAAAATTGCGAACAACCGGAGTGATTGTCCTGTCGTTTTACCGTGCGAAGAGCATGGAAATACTCCAGAAGCAGGGGCAGATTTTCTGAGAACATTCATAAACACATTGTTACTGCCAGAAGACGAACTGGCGGTAAGCTATATGATTCCGTTTGATGCAACAGATACATGGATTGTAGCGGCATTTGATCAGTATGAAGACTATGAGGTCTTGTCTGATCCATGGACTAGTATTATCGCACGAGCGCCTCAATATCATGGAATCAAAATTGAAAATCGCCCGAATAAAACAAAAAGAACGTATAAGAAACTAATTTCAGTTGTATGTGACAACTGGAGTGACGTTGTTGCAAAATGCCCGCAAGCAAAACGTTTTGATGAGGATGTGCGTAGATTTTTAATCAAGTAAAAATCAGAATGTGATTCTACAAGGTAGAACGTTGTGACAAAACCGTTGTGAGCAAAATGAATTTGTGATATTCTTTTAAAAAATGAATAAATAACTGAGTCTGTCCGCCCTGAGCAACGAATTATCGCAGGTTCTGACACAGAAACGAGAATTTTTAGACGAGATTGAGCGCATCGTACCGTGGGAGAAATGGATAAGCATTATCAAGCCGTACTACTACAAAGGAGAGCGCGGCAATAAGCCCTACGATTTGGAACGGATGCTGAGGAATCTATGATGTTACGGTGACCTCGGAACTTCTTACCGGAGATGAGGAATAAGTCTATGGGGACAGCAGCTATCTCGGAGCGGAGAAACGACCAGGAGCGCTGAAGAAGAACAAGGCCGGTAAGTCGGTCCACTACAAAATCAATCGCCGTCCCAGCCAAAGTAAGAAGAACTCCGCACGCTCCCAAGCACAAATCAAACGCCGTGAGCATGAGAAATCCTCTGTACGCGCCAAAGTTGAACATGTTTTTGCTGTGGTTAAGCTGCAGCTTCGTTTTCGAAAAACGCGATACCAAGGGTTGCAAAAGCAAATCGCAAAAATGAATATTATGTTTGCTTTGGCAAACTTGATTTTAGCTGACAGACCCTGTCTGGCGGCTTAATTGAGCTTTGCCTCGCAAGCAGATTTTGGAATGCGTCTGACCTTTTGTGGTTGGACGTTTTTCTGTTATGGGGAAAGCTCAATTGTGCGGTGTTGCCCTAAAGAAGAATTTTGTCAATGGATAGCGGGATCAACGGCACACAGCACAAAAGCACCAAAGCCACGCGCCACGAAATGCCTACGGTAATGGCAAACAACAAAAGCGGTGCAAGCATGGCGTAAAAGAACTGCGGCAGGTGGCTGGAATAGTACAGGTCCAGCTGCTCCACGCCCTCCAGGGCAATCTGAGTCAGGCCCGCCATGCTCATGTCATCGGTAGAACGCACACCAAGGCGAACGATTTTATTGTAGACGCACTCGCGCAGATTCTTTTTGACGCTGAGACCCAGTGTGTCCTTCAAGTCCCCGACAATACGGGTGGTGGCATAGCGAACCGCCAATCCGGCACAGGCGCAGACTACTGGTACCAGAAAAACACCCGCGCTGCCGCCGTTATACTGGACAGCAAGTGCAATGGACTAGCACAGAGACGCAGTGATGCCGACATTCGCAAACAGGCCCAGCACCATCCAGCCTACACAGAAGCCGATATACTTTTTGTTGCCGCCGAGCAGGCGGAGAAGATCCTTGTCTATCATTCGATATTCCCTCATGGTTTGTTTGCGTCGGTACAAGGGCGCAAATTTCAAATTAGCGTCAACTAACCAACGGACAAAAAAATATCCCCCTGCAAACAAGCGCGAAGCGCAGCATTCATCACATACGTAAGAATGAAATGACTTCTTTTGCAAGCTGATGTGGATACGATTATGGCAGCCCTGTCGGAGCGTAATGAAAACAAAATGAAATCAAAACTGGGTTAGAAAAGGCTAACAACCTATTATTCTACAGATTTTTTAGCATTTGTTAAGCGGAAATAATTACACTTGCAGCATAATAGACCAGACGGCAGGAAAGAACCGTTGGATATGACAAAATAGTGGTTGGGTGACAAAGGATATAAAACGATAGGATAAAGAAGAAATGAAGCAAGATAAAAATACTCGGCGCGATGAAAGCAGTTCTAACCCCGCCACTACGGCCATAAAAATCAAGGCTGGAACATGAACAAATGATTCATGAGTGTCTAAAAATAAACAGAAGCAAAAATCGACATAAAAATAAGAACGATATATCGCATATAAAACGGAATGCAAGAATTGACATATCGAATAGAAACTGTCTGTTTACATTGTCACATCAGGGTGATAGGATGAGGGTGCAGTGAAAAACTTCCCCCAAATGGAGAAGATGAACGGCAAAGAGGAGTGAGCAGAAAATGGAGCAGGCAGTGGTAAAGATTCTGCTGCTGGGAATCTGCGGATATGGCAGTAACTACATCAAGGAAATTTCGGAACGCGACATTCCCGGTATAAAAATCGAGGGCATCTGTGAGGTCGTTCCCAACGCCGCAGATTTGTATCCCATTATTAAAGAACAGAACATTCCAATCTATCAAACGCCTGAGGACTTCTATAAAGAACATACCGCCGATCTGGCTGTTGTTTCAACGCCCATTCATCTGCATTATTCGCAGATCGTCACCTGCCTGACGCATGGATCGAATGTGCTGACCGAAAAGCCCGTCTGCACCTCGGTAGAGGGCGCACACAAGCTGGAACAGCTGGAAAAGGAGACCGGTAAGTTCATTTCGGTAGGGTATCAGCTTAACTACTCCCGCGATGTACTGGCTCTGAAACATGACATTCTGGACGACCACTTCGGCAAGCCCATCTACATGAAAGCACTGCACGCGATGCGGCGGGGTGATAAATACTACGCCCGCAACAGCTGGGCGGGGCACATTGATGTAAAGGGCTGTGCTGTGAACGACAGTCCGTTCAACAACGCCTGCGCCCACCAATTTCAAGTGATGACTTTCCTGCTGGGGGAGCGTCTGGAGCGCGCGGCCGAGTTGGCCGATGTACAGGCCGAACCCTATAAAGGAAACCCAAATGTCGACAATTTCGACACGATTACAGTACTGGCGCATACGGTATCAGGTGTGCCGCTGTGGTACGGCACAGGCCACGCCATTGTAGACAAGAAGCTGGGCCCTATAGCCGAATACCGCTTTGAGAAGGGCACGGTTTACTTCGGCAAAGATTTCGGCAGTGGGCCAATAGCCGAATATGTCTACATCGGCGATACTGGCGAGCAGATCGACTATGGCCGCATCCCCAAGGGGGAGCGCCTGCAGAAATTCTACGATGCGATTGAGGCCGTGCGCACAGGGAAGCATCCTGTCTGCACTGTACAGTGCGCGATTCCTCATTTGGAGGCGGTAGAAAAAATTGCAAAGCTGCCCATTGTTTCCATTCCGGCCGAAGGTGTGGAGGATATCCGGGAAGATGATGACACATTCCACACCATTGTAGGGCTGCACGACATTTTTATCACTTGTTACAAAAACCGGGAAATGCTTTCCCAAGAAGGATTACCCGGGAATAAATAAGAAGGAGAAACACCATGAAAAAACAAAGCACCCTCAAGCGCGCACTGGCGCTTGGCATGTCGGCCACTATGGTCGGCGCTACGCTGGCAGGCTGCGGCGGTTCTGCCTCCTCTACGGCAGCAACCTCTACAGAAACTGCATCGTCTGCAGCCACTGAGGCGGAAGCGACTACGGACAGTGACAAACCCTTTGCGGGCACTACGCTGACTTGGTACACCACATTGAACGGCAATGTCTCTGACAACTTCGCAAACCTTGGCGATACGCCATGGGCCAAGTATGTGGAGGAGCAGACCGGCATCACCATCGAATTCCAGCACCCGACGCAGGGCTCTGAGGCCGAAGAATTTGCCGTTATGCTGGCCTCCGGTGAGTATCCCGACATCATTGAGTATACATGGACAACTTATTCCGGCGGTGCGGGTGCAGCCATCAATGATGGCGTCATTATTTCGTTGGATGACTATATGGCAGATGCTACAAATCTGTCCAAAGTCATGCAGGAACATCCTGAAATCGGTAAGATGATCAAGTCCTCCGGTGGTAACTATTACTGCTTCCCCTGTCTGCGCGGTCTGGAATCCCCCAACAAGACCGAATTTTCTTCCGGTTTCCTGTATCGAGCCGATGCGCTGAAGGAACTGGGCTTTGATCAGGTGCCTGAGACGATTGACGAGTGGGAAGAAGTCCTGCGCGCCGCCAAGGCCGCCGGCTACAGCAAGCCGTTCACGACCCGTAAAGAGTGGGTCAAGGATGTCTGGTCTGCCGCTTACGATAACTGGGGCAGCTTCTATGTAGATGACGGTGTCGTGAAGAACGGTCTCATTGAGGACAGCCGCAAGGATTTCATCCAGAAGATGGCCGACTGGTATGCCGAAGGTCTGCTGGACAACGACTGGATGCAGGCGGATAAGAAATCCACCCAGACCGACTTCGTTTCCGGCAACTGCATCTTGGGCTACGCACCGTTCGGTCAGGGTCTCGGCAACTATACCAAGGCTATGATGGAAGCCGATCCCAACTTCAAGGAAGATTACATTCAGGCTGCTGCGCCCGTCACCTCTACCAAAGGTAAGAACGCAAAGTTCTCCAAGATGAACAACATCTATGACCAGTCCGGTGCTTCTGCCGCCATCTCCTCTCAGTGCAAAAATGTTAAGGCTGCCGTTTGGCTGCTCGACTGGCTGTACAGCGAAGAAGGTCAGATCTGCTACAACTTCGGTATCGAGGGCGAAAGCTACGAGATGAAGGACGGCAAGCCTGTCTACACCGATCTTATTATGAATAACCCCGATGGCATGAGCGTTGCACAGGCATTGGCTGCGTACACCCGTGCTTCCACCTCCGGCGCCGGTATCCAGAGCGAGGACTACATTGACCAGTATTACGCACAGGATAATCAGAAGAAAGCGCTGGAGCTTTCCATGAAGACCGACATGGGCGAGCATATGTTCCCGCCGACATCCGTTTCTGAAGAAAATCAGGATCGCTACTCCGAAATCATGAGTCAGGTTAAGACTTTGGCCGATGAGATGGAAGCCAGCTTCATCTGCGGCACCACCCCGATGAGCGAGTGGGATTCCTACCAGCAGAAGCTGAAGGATGCCGGCATTGAAGAGGCAGTCCAGATGATGCAGGAAGCATACGACACCTACATGGCAAACTGAGTTCCGATGCGATAAAGCGACAATAATATGTTAAAAATGGCATCCGGAGGAATGCTCTTTCGGATGCCATTTCCATAAGGAAACACTACGGGGTGCTGACAAGATTATGAACAGAATGACAGAGCTGCTGGAACGGATCAATTATGATCTGCCCGGGCTGAAAAAAGCAAAGATGTGCTATGCACAGGGGGATGCGGACGGCGCAATGGATGCGGTTATTGAGCATTTTCGCACACGCACAACGCCGAAGTATCTCTTTACCGCTAAGGAGATGGAGCAGTGTAAGGTCGATGGCATCCTCGAGGATGCGCAGGAGACGCTGGATCATTATATCTATGGCCACAAGTTTGACGGCGAGATCGACTGGTTCTTCAACCCGACGGAGCATACCTCCCACGATAACGAGTGGACATGGTCGCTGTACCGCCACATTTATTGGCAGCCGTTGGCCCGTGCCTACGCGTTGACAAAGGATGAAAAGTACACGAAAGAGTTCCTGCATGAAATGACCGAGTGGGGCAAAGCATGGCCTGTGACCCCCTTCATGGAAAATGAAGAGGATGCTGCAGCCAAGTACAAATTCCCCGGTCACTCCTGGCGCACCATCGAGACGGCCATGCGCATCTACACGGTCTGGCTGCCCTGTATGGAGGCGTTCCGCACCTCGCCTGCGTGGGATCGAGAGGGATGGGTAACATTCCTGACGCTGCTGTGTGACCATGCAGATTTCTTGATGACCCATTACAGCAACCACAAGAAGTCGTCCAACTGGCTGACGATGGAAAGCGGTACACTGCTGGAATGCGGCATTCTCTTCCCGGAAATCAAATCCGACTGGTTCATGACCGGCTACCGTCGGGTCATGCAGGAAGTAAAGTACTCCTTCGATAATGACGGCATCCACATGGAGCGCACCCCCATCTACCACATGGTGGCTGCGGGCGTCTACTTCCAGTGTTACCGTCTGTGCAAGCTGAATGGCATCCCTGTGCCGCCCTACATGGAGCCAACGCTGGAAAAATCCGCACAGTTTATTATGAGTCTGGTCAAGCCCGACCTGTCCACGCCGATGATCGGCGACGCGGATCGGGATGATCTGACGACCCGCCGCTGCGATACCTCGCTGTACGAGGGTATGAACCTGACATTCGACCCCTACGATTTGAACGAGATGCGTGCGTACTTCCGTACCTGGTACGAGGAAACGGGTCGCGAGGACTTCCGTTTTATGGCCACCGCGGGCAAAGAGGGCACACCGCCTGCACAGCGCAACTACAAGTACATCCCGGCGGGTATCTATGTTATGCGCACAGGCTGGGGTCCGGAGGATAGCTACTTCCATGTACATGGCATCCAGCTCGAGCGTGGTGAGGTCAGCTCGCACTCCCACAACGACACGGGTCATGTGGAGATTCACGCCAGGGGCGAGGACATCCTGACAGACTCGGGCCGCTACATCTACAACAGCTCCTGCTGGAAGGATTGGCGGCACTACTTCCTGTCCGCCAAGGCTCACAACACGCTCTATGTGGATGATCACGAGATGGGTACCGTTCCCGGTGTTACCCGCACCCGCGGCGTGCGTACCTATCTGCACGCCTTTGAGGAAAACGAGCAGTATCAGCTTATTGACATTTCCCACAACGGCTATGACTTTATGGATGACCCGATGTTCCACCGCCGCCGCGTTGTGCGTCTGCCTGATGATATCTATGTCATTGAGGACCGTGTAACTGGCATCTGCAGGGAAGACCATGACATCCGCCTGTATTATAATTTTGCGTTTGGCCATCTGGATGGAGAAAACGGCAAGTTTGACTATACCTCCCAAAAGGGACGCGGGTATACGATGACTGTACAGGCTGACAAGAAACTCGATTTTGAAATCCTTGAGGGCAGCGAGGATCCCATCGGTGGGTGGATCAGCTACGGTTACGCATGGCGCAAGCCCATCCCGCAGCTGATCGCCAAGCATAGCGGTAAAGCACCGATCCACTTTATTACAGTGCTGGCCCCGGAGAAAACCAAGGCTGAAACTGCCATCAATGGTGATGCCGCCATGGTCACGCTGGCTGGTGGCAAGGTATTGACACTGACAGAGAATGCGGTAGAACTGCATTGAGAAAGGAGCCTGCAAGATGAGATACGGTATCTGTACCGGCATCGAAAATGCCGGGCTTGTAAAAAAATTGGGCTATGACTACATTGAGCTTTCGGTGACAAAGACCATGGGCCTTGACCCTGCGGCGTACGCTGCAGGCAAGAAAGCGCTGGAGGAGAGCGGAATCGAGGCTGAGTGCTTCAACATTCTGTTCCCCAAAACGATGAATTTTGTTGATGGTAAGACAACGAGCCTTGATGAGTTGGAAATTTATCTGGAAAAGGCAATGGCAATGATTGCCGATCTGCATGGTAAAGTGGTCGTGTTCGGCAGTGGCAAGTGCCGTACATGCCCGCCGGAGGTCAAGTATCTGGACGCTTACGAGAACCTTGTCAAAGCCTGCCGACTAACGGGTGAAATCGCAGGAAGGTACGGCATCAGGGTGGTCATCGAGCCGCTGAGCCGAAAAGAAACCAATATGGTCTGTACCGTGACCGAGGGTGCATTACTGCAGAAGGATGTGGCCAACGAGAATGTAGGATTGCTGGCCGACTACTTCCATATTTGCGCCAACCACGATGACGTCAACAGCATCGCAACCATCAAGGACTTTGGGCATATCCATATTGCGTCCGGCAATGGCCGGCGTTATCCGCTGCCCGGCGATGGCGAAAACTATGGCGAGCTTTTTGCTGCTCTGCACACGGCGGGTTATAACGGCCGCATGAGTATCGAGGGCAAAACAGAGAACATCGAGCAGGACGGTGCGGCCGCCCTTGCTTACTTAAAACAGTTGGAGGCGCAAAACAATGGCTGATAAAGTAAAACTCGGTATCATCGGCTACGGTCATATTGGCAGCCAGCATGGCCGCGCGATTCGGGACGGAAAGTGTCCGCAGGTCAATCTGACAGCGGTCTGCGACATTGACCCCGCCCGTCTTGAACTGGCAAAAAAGACGAACGGTGAGGACATTCAGACATTTACCGATGCATCCGAGCTGATTCATTCCGGCGCGTGCGAGGCTGTCATCATTGCAGTGCCGCATTACCTGCACCCCTCGATGGCCATAGAGGCTATGGAGACAGGCCTGCATGTCATTGTAGAAAAGCCCGCGGGCGTCTACACCAAGCAGGTCGAGGAAATGAACGCTGTTGCGGCCAAACACCCGGAGCTTGTCTACTGTATGGACTTCAATCAGCGCACGAACCCGCTGTACAAAAAGGTCAAGGATCTCATCGACAGCGGTGATTTGGGTGAGATGACCCGCGTTATTTGGATCGTTACGGATTGGTACCGCTCGCAGAGCTACTATGATCAGGGCGGCTGGCGTGCTACTTGGGATGGCGAAGGCGGCGGCGTGCTGCTGAACCAGAATCCCCACAATCTTGATTTATGGCAGTGGATGTGCGGCATTCCTAAGCGCGTAAAATCACAGGTATACTACGGAAAGCACCGCAATATCGAGGTCGAGGACGACCTATATGCCCTTGTCGAATACGAAAACGGTGCGACAGGCTGCTACATTACGACAGTAGGGGATGCCCCCGGTACAAATCGTTTGGAAATTGACGGGACAAATGGTAAAATTGTAGTTGAAAATAACGAGCTTACCTTCTACCGTCTGCGTATTCCGGAACCGGAATTCAATGCCACCTACAAGAGTGGTCTTGGCAAGCCGGAAGTGTGGGAGTGCAAGATTCCCATCAAGGGCACCTACACCTCCCACCCGGGTATTATCAACAATTTCTGTGACTGCATCCTGAAAGGTGCAAAGCCCATTGCCCCCGGCGCCGAGGGCATCCGTGGTTTGCAGATTTCCAACGCTATTCACCTTTCGAGTTGGCTGAACGGCGAATGGGTCGACATCCCTGTGAACGGAGATTTGTTCCTTGAGAAACTGCAGGAGCATTGCAAGGAACCGGTCACAAAATAACAGCTGCCCGCAGCAGAAGCTAAGCCGAAGAAACGGAGTATACAAACGTGGCTGAAAAGAAAAAGTGGGCCCCTACAAAGATGTTTTTGCAGTGGTGCCTTTCCTATCTGCTGATTTCTGTTATTGCCCTGACGCTGCTTTTGGCATCCGGGTACAGATATCTTGATGTGCTGCGGGACAATTTGGAATACACGAACGGCATCCAGCTGGATATGACGCGGGTCTGGCTGGATCAGAAGGTCAAGCTGCTACGCAACATCACAGCAAAAGAGAGTAGCACAGCGGCCATTGAGGCCGTACGTCAGACGGATGACTATGATGATATTCCACGGTATGATTACTACATGCTTACGAGGAAAATCTCTACAGATGTCATCAACTACGGTATAGGGGATGCATACTTTCTCTATTTTCCGTCCACGGATGCGATAGTATCCAACACGAAATACGGGCAAAGCCGTCGATTTTATGACCTTGTGCTGGAGGCTTATGACATCAGCTATGAGGATTGGATGGAAATATTGAAGCAGAACTTAGTGACAACGCGGGTATTTCAACCTGTTGTACAGGGCAAGGATAGCAAAAACTATCTGGTTCTGATGCGTCCGCTGAACATCACAAGCCGAGAGCCTGATAAGGCAGTGGCGGTTATGATCGTTGATTTGGAGGATCTGTTCAAGGCCTCTGATTGGCTGAATAACGATACACTGTGTATCAATGACCGCAACAACGGTGTGCTGGTTGCTAACCATGAACTCCCTGAGGCAACGGAAAATGCTGTCACAGAGCTGATTAAAAGCAGCGGAAGCCGTAAGTTTGACGAAGCGGCTCATAGAACGAGCAAGGAAGAATACATTTCAATCATTTCTTCCACTTACGAAAACTGGGATATTGCAGTCATTCTGAAGGAACAGGCTTTTGCATCGAAAATCATTGATATACAGAAGCTTTTGGCTGTTGTTGTCATCATCTACCTGCTGTTGACGGTAGCGGTTATTGCCAACAGCGCAGCCAAGCGTTATTTGAAGTTGCGCAACATCGTGCAGGTGCTGCACCGTGGCAATGCGGCTGACCCGGAGGAAAATCTGACCGATGCCTTCGCCTATATTGACAGCCGCGTACAGAAGCTTGTGCAGGATAATGTCGAAAGCTCCGATCTCATTGAACAGCAGCGCACCGTGATGCTGCGTGAGCAGTTTCACGCGATGATAACGAACGCAGATGCGGCAAACGAGGCCGATACAGACCAGCTGGAAAATCTCGGCTTCCCGATCCACAGGGCAAAACAGTATTATCTTCTGGCCTACCGCCTGCAGGAACAGGATCTTGCGAACGAGAAGGATCCTGACAAAATATATGAGATGCAGTGGTTCATACTCCAGAATGTAACCAGAGAAAATCTTACGAGCCGCAGTCTGGAGAACCTTTGCTTCCGTGAAGGCGGCATGCAGCTTTACTTTATTTGGACCGAGAAGGACGACCCAGAGATGCTTGAAAGCATTTTGTGGAGCTATGAATACTGTCGCAGCTTTTTGACCCAGCATTTTGAGTTTCGCTATGACATTGCCGTAAGCAGTGGGCACACTGGTCTTGATGGGGTATATAAAGCTTACCGCGAGGTATGCCGTGTCTATCAATATCAGCAACGCACGCAGGATACCGGTACGATATTTTACAGCGACTTGAAGGTACAGCCCGGCGACACGACAGTACGCTATCCGGTTGAAACGGAGAATAAGCTGCATCTGGCTGTGCGCAGCGGCAATGAAGGCGAGGCCTGTACACAGATTCAAGCGTTGATGCGCCAAAACCAGGAAAACTACTTGAGCCCTGCAGGCATGCAGTTCCTGGTGAGTAAGATCATGTCGACCATCGTGCGTGCAGGCGAACAGCGGAGCGATGATCCCGAGCTGGCCGAAAATCAAAATCGCGTTATGGAGGCCGCCCGCCGTGGCAGCACCGAGGCGATGGAGCAGGCGCTTTGCCGGTTGGCAGGCACAGTCTGCCAAGCAGTACGTGCCTCCGAACAGGAGGCGGCAGCGGATGAAAAAGGCCGCCTGTATCTGGAGATGCGGGACTACATAGAAGCCAACTATTCGGATGCTGCGCTGAATGTAAATGCACTCTCGGAGCATTTCGACCGTCCTGCTCCGTTCGTCTCCCGCTATTTCAAAGAGATGAACGGTACGAACCTGACCCAGTATATTCACAAAGTGCGCTTAGAGCATGTGAAAGAAAAGCTGCTGCAGGACGAAAAATTAGAGACAATCGCCATCACCTGCGGGTTTGGCAGTCTGCGCAGCTTCCTGCGTATCTTCAAACAATATGAGGGTGTAACTCCTACCCAATATAGGGAGCTGCACAGCAAAAAGGAAGAAACAACCAATGAAAACATTTAAAACGGCAGTTATCGGCTGTGGTATGATCTCCAAAAATCATTTCAAGGCCTTGAAAAATGTCGAGAACGCCGAGTGTGTTGTCGCCTGTGATATTCGCCCAGAGCGTGCCGCAGCCGCCGCAGAAACCTACGGCATCCCACACACGGAGACAGAGTATCACAGGGTATTGGATAACCCGGAAATCGATGCTGTACACATCTGCCTGCCCCACTATCTGCACGCGCAGGTTGCCATAGAAGCCATGGAGCATGGTAAGCATGTGCTTTGCGAAAAGCCAATGGCGCTGGATCCCGCCGATGCCGAAAAGATGATCGAAGTCCGCGACCGCACGGGCAGGACGCTTGGCATCTGCTTCCAGAACCGTTACAACGATTCGTCCAGGTATATGCGCAGCCTGATGGATTCGGGCAGGATGGGCAAGGTTCTGGGGGCACGGGGCGCTGTGTTCTGGAACCGAAACCCCGAATACTATACCGAATCTGATTGGCGCGGTACCTTGGACAAGGAGGGCGGCAGCGCACTGGAAAATCAGGCAATCCACACATTTGATCTGATGCAGTGGCTCACAGTGCCGATCAAGACTGTGGAGGCAAGCTGCTCCACCAAGCGTCACAAGGGCGTCATTGAGACAGAGGATACCTGCGATGTCTTTATGACCGGCTCCAACGGCGAGCGGCTCGTCTTTTTCTGCACGAACTGCTATGTGAAAAATGCCCCCGTGGAGTTAGAAATCGTCTGCGAGAATGGCAGTATCCGCATGGTCGGCAACCTTGTCACTACTGAACTGGACGGCAAGACAGAGACGAAGGATTTCTCCTCCGGTACGGTGTTCGGCAAGGATTATTGGGGCAGCGGTCACGGGTTCCTTATTGAGGATTACTACACTAAGCTGGCGGCAGGGGAACGGTTCCCTGTCAGTGGTGAGGAAGCTATCGTCAGTACCAGGCTTCTCCACGCGGTTTATTCTTCCGCTAAAAATCACGAGGTCATCCGCCTTGACACAAAGGAGAATCAAGCATGAGCACAAAGAGCAAAGCCGCGGCGGCCGAAGAAAAAAAGCCGATCACCTTAAGCTCGGAGCATGTGCCCCTGAGCTACCGCATCAAAAAAGATCTGCAGCGCAACGGCATGATCTATGCAATGCTTATTCCGGTGCTGGTCTACTATGCCATCTTTAAATTCGGGCCGATGTTCGGTCTGTACATCTCTTTCATCGACTACAAGCCCGCCAGAGGCATTTTTGGCAGCAAGTTTGTCGGCCTCAAATGGTTCAAGTCTTTCTTCTCGGACTATTACTTCGGCCGTCTGCTCATCAACACCGTGCGCATTGCGGTGGCGGATCTGCTGACCTTCCCGCTGCCTGTCATTCTGGCGCTGCTTATCAACGAGCTGAAAAACAAGAAATTCTCCAAGACAGCGCAGACGCTTCTGTATGTGCCGCACTTTATCTCCACAGTTGTTATCTGCGGTATCGTTATCACGCTGACGAGCTCCACCGGTGCCATTACCGAGGTGCTGCACAACTTTTTCGGCATCAAAGAGCAGGCGCTGCTAAATAACCCGTCTAACTTTCTGCCGATCTACATTCTGACAGAGCTTTGGCAGACGCTTGGCTGGAACTCCATCATCTATCTGTCGGCCCTTTCCGGCATAGATCAGGAACTGTATGATGCGGCCAAGGTCGATGGCGCGAACCGTTGGCAGCAATGCCTGCATGTCACGCTCCCCGGCATTGCGCCTACCATCGTCATCATGCTGATTTTGAAGATGGGTAAGATCTTCAATGTCGGTTATGAGCGCGTTATGCTGTTGTACAACCCCGCAATTTACAACACCGCCGATGTCATCAATACATATGTTTACCGTAAAGGCCTGATCGATGCACAGTTCAGCTACAGTACGGCGGTCGGTATGTTCAACTGCCTTGTCAGCTTCGCACTGGTCATGATCACAAACAAGATCAGCCAGAAGGTCAATGGCAGCGGTCTGTGGTAAGGAGGATACGATCATGGCGAATACAAATACCAAAAACGCACCGCGCGGCACCAAGATCAAGGAATCCTTCGGAAGCCGGCTGTTTGATATCGTGGATATACTGATCGTCTGCTTGTTGCTGGCCTGCGTGCTGATCCCGCTGATCCACATCGTGGCGGCATCCTTCAGCAACCCGTCGCTCTTCGTAGGGCATAAGGGCATTCTACTCTGGCCGGAAGGCTTTTCTCTTGCATCGTATCAGGCTGTGTTCAAGAATACCTTCCTCTGGACCGGCTACGCAAACACTCTGTTTATTGTTATCGTAGGTACGGTTCTCAATGTTCTTCTCTCGATGGTTGCGGCCTACTGCCTGTCCCGCAAGCATGTGGCGGCCGGTCCCACCATTATGAAACTGCTTGTCTTTACGATGTATTTCAGCGGCGGTATGATCCCACTGTACCTGGTTGTCAAGGGCGTTGGACTTTACGGCTCCCGCTGGGCACTGATCCTGCCTACATTGGTCGATACCTACAACCTCATCATTATGCGCACCGCCTTTGCGGGTGTGCCTGACTCCCTGGAAGAATCCGCCAAGCTGGACGGCGCCAACGCGTGGACGATCCTGTGGCGTATCATGGCCCCGTTGGTAAAGCCTACGGTTGCTGTCATCACACTGTACTACGCGGTCAGCCATTGGAACTCCTGGTTTAATGCCATGCTGTTCCTGCGCGATAAGACCCAGTACCCCCTGCAGCTGATCCTGCGCCAGATCCTCATCCAGAATGACACGGCCGACATGACCGCCGGTGCGGATTACCTCGTGAGCGAGACAATCCAGTACGCGACTGTTGTGGTTGCCACACTGCCTATCCTCTGCATTTATCCATTCGTTCAGAAGTACTTTGTCAAGGGTGTTATGATCGGCGCCATCAAGGGCTAATCTGCACAGTAAAAAGGAGAAATTACCATGCGCGTACCTTATGAGAAAATGTATAACGAATTTGTGCGGGTTCTGCTGAAGTACGGCTTTGACAAGGAGAAAGCGGAAATCTCCGCCAAGCTCTACGCCGATGCAAGCCGTGACGGTGTATACACCCACGGTCTGAACCGCTTTCCGAAATTCATCAAGAGCATTCATGATGGTATTGTGGACATCCACGCCGAGCCTGTGCTGAAGGAGAGCTTTGGTGCATTTGAACGGTACGACGGCTGTCACGGACCCGGCAACCTGAACGCCTACGCCTGCACGAAGCGTGCTATTGAGTTGGCCAAGCAGAACACCATCGGCTGTGTGGCGCTGGCTAATACCAACCACTGGATGCGCCCGGGCAACTACGGCCTGATGGCGGTTGAGCAGAATTGCATCGGTATTTTTTGGACGAACACCGTGCCCAATATGCCGCCGTGGGGCGGGCGTGACGCACGCCTTGGCAACAACCCCATTACACTGGCCATACCCCACGGGGATACGCCCGTGTTGGTGGATGTGGCTATGTCGATGTTCTCCTACGGTAAGCTGGAGGTCTATAAGCGCAGCGGCAGACCGCTGCCTGTGGACGGCGGTCTGAACAAGAATCAGCAGCCCACGAGGAACGCTGCCGAGATCCTTGAAACACATGAGAGCTACCCCATTGGCTATTGGAAAGGCTCCGGTCTGAGCTTGGCGCTAGATCTTATCGCTGCCGCGTTGGCAGGCGGACGCACGACCCGTCAGGTCGGTGAGCTGCCGCTGGAAACCGAACTGAGTCAGGTGTTTATCTGCATCGACTTGGACAGCCTGCCTGACAAGGAGAATATCGCTGCCAATGTTGAGGCAACATTGCGCGATATGGAGACTTCTACCCCCGTGGAAGAGGGCCGCCCGGTTCATTTCCCCGGCACGCACATGGCCGAGGTCCGCAGCAACAACATGGAGAACGGTATTCCTGTCGAGGAAGCAATCTGGCAGCAGGTGCTGGCACTGTAAAGGGAGGTGCGCGGTATGATCATACCGGGACTGGTATCGGCAACATTCAAAACAGAAAGCCCCGATTTTGTGCTGGCGGCACTGAAAAAAGCCGATCTTCATGCGGTGGAATGGTCGGAAAACTGGCATATCCCGGCGGGGGATACCGCGCTGGCCCGTGACCTGCGGGAGCGGACCCTTGCGCAGGGTGCCGAGATTGCGGCCTACGGTTCCTACTATCGCTTGGGCCAGAACAGCGATCCCGCTAAAGATTTTTTGCCCACGCTGCAGAGCGCTGCGGCACTGGGTGCCCCGCTCATTCGCATCTGGGGCGGCGGTACAGCATCGGCAGAGCTGGATGCAGACACACGCAGGGAGTTGGCGGTCGAGGCAAGGATCGTCAGTGATATGGCGGCATCGGAGGGCATCAAGGTCGCCCTGGAATGGCACAAAAACACCGTCACCGATACGAATGAATCGGGTCTGTCCTTTTTGGACGAAGCCGCCGCAGAGAATCTCTACTGCCTGTGGCAGCCCACTGTAGCGCTGAATATGGACGAGCGGTGTGCGGGGCTGGATATGCTCGAAGCCCGCGACCGTCTGCTCAATCTGCATGTCTACTACTGGCTGGAAGGTAAGCGCCGCCCGTTTGCGGAAGGTCTTGCCGAATGGCGGCGGTACTTACAGCATGTCAACCGCAACGAAAAACGCTACGGTCTGCTGGAATTTGTGTTGGACAACACCGAGGAGCAGTTTCTGGAAGACGCCGCTCAATGGAAGCGGCTTTTGCAGGAAACGGCGATGAACTGAAGAGGAGAAAAGCAAAATGGCAGATTTATATGTAAAGAAATTTGATATGATCAATCCCTTTGTTGTGGCATCGAGCCCCGCAACGCAGGGCGCGCTGAATGTTTTGAAGAGCGCTAAAATGCGGCCCGGTGCCATTGTGCTGCGCAACTATGGCCACGGTTCGGGCGGCGGCAGCTTTATCGGCCCTGACTCCAAGGCAATGTTCGGCGGAGAGATGGCCATCCACAGCCATGCTGTGGGCCGTCAAATCCCAGACAGTGTCGACACGCTGGAAAAATATTGTGAGGAAGTTCACAAAATCAAGAAGGAGATGGACTCTGACATCAAGCTGTGGGTGTCTGTCGGCCATTATAGCGACATCGTCAAGGGCGGTGATTGGGAGAAAAACTGGGCGCATCAGGCGGAGGAGCTCGCTCTCGCGGGTGCGGATGCCATTGAATTGCATTTCAATACCCCGGGCGTTGCCGTGGCGAAGGACCGTACATTTGCTTACCATCAGCTGCTCCGCCATTCCATCGAATTGATGAAAAAGACAGTACCCAATATGCCAATCATGGCCAAACTTGCCATCGAGTCCACCGACGCGCTGACCTCGATGCGTATTGCCGAGGCCGCAGGCGCTGCCGCCGCAGGCCCCACCGCCCGCTGGAAGGGCTACTACATGGATCTTGACTGGCGCGGCACCGAGGCCCGCCCCGGTGCAGGCTACGGCGGCACGCAGGCCACCCCGTTGGTGTGCTACTCCATCGCCGAGGCGCGCACCGCAGGTGTGAAAATTCCTCTCTACGGCGGTGGCGGCGTTTTCAACTACGAAAACGCAGCGCGTATCCTGATGGCAGGCTCTGAGATGGTGCAGCTGGGCGCCCTGGCCTGTGCCGGCGGCACGATGGCCTGTAAGAAGCTTATCAGCGATCTGAACCGCTGGATGGACGAGAACGGTTATGCCGACATGGATTCTCTTGTTGGCGACAGCTTGAAGCTGTTCCAGATGGATGCCGATTTTACGAAAAAGCGTCAAAATAAGCTGGCCGATGCCTACCAGACAGCCGACGCTGACCGAACCAAGTGTATCGGCTGCGGTCGCTGCGAGGATGTCTGCTGGCATCAGGGCATCGAGATCAAGGAGCGCAAGGCCTACAAGACCGATAAGTGCATCGGCTGCGGCTACTGCTTCCAGGTCTGCCCGACACAGGCACTCTATGTGGATAAGAAGGGTATTCTCCGTTCCGCCTTTGAGGAAGCGGGCATCCGGCGGGGAAACAAGTAACAGAGGCATTGCTGTCAGGATGTCCTAGAATCAACGACCTGCCCCGGTGTACCACTGGTCGGCTGCTGCAATTCATCCAAAAATGACTATGGCGCAGCATGTGCAAGCTACGGCTGCACAGCTGCGCCGATTTTTGTAAGGAGATACAAAAATGACACCTTTTGATACAGCCCTGAAAGCCGACCTGCAGACCCTGCAGCACACGGTTGAATATGAGGGTCAGAACTTCCGTGAGCGCGATGCTGACGGTAATACACTGCTGCACTGCGCCGTGCGTTCGGGCAGCCTTGCCAAAGTGGCTTACCTGACAGACTTTCTCGCACTGGATCCGCTGGAGGCGAACCTCTCGGGTATCACGCCCTTGGACTTGGCTTTGCAAGGAGGCTTTGATGAAATCGCTGCCTACCTTGCGAATAAGGCAGGCGTTGATCCCGCGCGAATCATTCACAACCCTGTACGGCGCGGCTTTTACCCGGATCCGTCGTGGATCCGCGTGGGCGAGGACTATTACATGGTCAACTCGTCGTTCAGCTTTTTCCCGTGTATTCCGATTTCCAAGTCCCGCGATTTAGTACACTGGACGACTGTCGGCTACGCCATTACAAACCCGGACTGGGCCAGAGTGGCGCGGTCCGAAGGCGGGCGCGGCTATTGGGCGCCTGATATATCCTACGATGCAGTGTCCAAGCATTATTTTATTACGGCTACCTACCGCGGCAACGAGGACGACGCGGAGCCGCGCTGTCAAATGGTCGTCAGTGCCGAGCGACCCGAGGGTCCCTACGGTGAGCCTGCGTGGATCCATGAGGACGGTATAGACCCGTCCATCCTCCACGATGACGATGGACGGCATTATATGCTGTTCAACCGCAGCGTCCGCATGGCGGAGCTGACGCCCGACTGCCGCGCCATGCGCGGTCCCGCACGCCTGATCTGGGGTGGTGACCTTAAGAGAAAGACCGAGGGACCTCAGCTTATGAAGCATGACGGATATTACTATCTGCTGGCCGCCGAAGGGGGAACGGGTGCAGGACATCGCATTTCGGCGGCACGCAGCAAAAATGTGTGGGGCCCTTATGAAAACTGTCCCTATAACCCGATTCTGCGCCAGGATGACGCGTGCGGCTATCTGCAGAACTGCGGCCATGGCAAGCTGCTGCAGGCTGCTGACGGACGGTGGTTTCTATGCTTCCTCTGCCTGCGCCGCAATCCAGATGGCACGGCCCCTATGGGACGGGAAACTTCGATTGCAGAAGTGACTTGGACGCCTGATGGCTGGCCTGTGGCCGCTTATGGCTGCCGCCCCCGAGCTGTGTTGAATATGCCTTTTTCTGAAGAGATTCCTACTTTAACCCCGGTAGGCATAACCAGATGGAAGGGCGAAGAATGGATTACCCAGCGTGCGTTGGATACCGCGAATTTTACCGTGGAAAAAGATGCCTTGACACTGTGTGGAAACGGCCTTGACCTGTGCGACAGGAAGATGCAGGGGCTGCTTCTCGTCCGCCAGCAGGAACGCGCGTTCACTGCGGAAACAGCGCTGGAAATCCCCGCTGCAGGTACTGCAGGGCTGACCTGTTATTACGATGAGCACAGCTATTTGAAATTCGGCGTTGGGCCGGAGGGCCTTGTATTGGAAGAATATGCAGGATATGAGGCGGTTTCAAGGCAAACAGCCCCGCTGCCTGCTGGCACATCTCCTGTTCGTCTGCGCGTTACAGCAACGGGCGGTCAACGACATTTTGCCATACAGGACGGAACAGACTGGCGCACGCTCTGGAGCATCCCAGAACCACACTACCTGACCAGTGAGGGCTTACAGTGTGGAAAGCGGTTCACAGGGGCTATGGTGGGCCTGTATGTACATGGGGCGTCTGCCGTCCGCTTTACCGATTGGAGCGCTGTATGGTCGTGCCCCGAAGAAAAGAGGTAACACAATGCCACAAGAAAAATTTCACTATAAATCGTTAGAAGAAGTCAAGCAGCGTGCCGCAGAGCTGGGTGTTGACCTGCCCTTTGCAGCCGACACCCACGCGCTGGCGCAGCCGCTGACCGTGCGTAATATTACCTTCCCGAACCGTCTGGGCATCGCGCCCATGGAGGGCGCGGACTCGACGCCCGAAGGCGCACCCACCGAGTATACGACCCGCCGCTATGTCAACGAGGCTATCGGTGGCAGCTCGGTCATCTGGTTCGAGGCAATCTCCATTGTGGAGGAGGGACGATCCTCCCAGACGCAGCTGCTGCTGACCCGCGACACGCTGGACGAGTTCAAGAAGATGACCACCGCCGTCAAGGAGGCGGGCCTCAAGGCCAACGGTTATGCGCCGTATTTGATCATGCAGGCCAACCACAGCGGCCGCTACTCTAACCCCGGCAACAAGCCTGCCCCGATGATCGCCTACCGCCACCCGATTCTGGAGCAGTACCGCGCCGCGGATGACTCCTGCATCGTGACGGACGATTACCTGAAAGGGCTGGAAGAAAAGTTCGGCGAGGCAGCCGCCCTTGCCAAGGAAGCAGGCTTTGACGCGGTGGACATCAAGAGCTGCCACGGCTACCTGCTGGCAGAGCTGGCATCCGCCTACAACCGCCCCGGCGAGTACGGCGGCAGCTTTGAAAACCGCTTCCGCCTGCTGAAAAACGGCATCCGCGCCGCCAAGGTGTACGAGGACGACAGCTTTATGGTCACGGCGCGCGTCGGCATCTACGACGGCTACGCCTACCCGTGGGGCTTCGGTGTCAGTCCGGAGAGCGGCATGACGCCCGATTTGACTGAACCGATCCGCCTTGTGCATGAGCTGCACGACGAGCTGGGGCTGGATATGGTGAACCTGACGATGGGCAACCCCTACGCCACGACCCATGTGACCCGCCCGTTCGATTTTGGCAAGTATGAACCGGACGAACATCCGTTTGTTGGCCTGTCCCGCATGATCCACGGCATTGGCGCAGTGAAAAAGGCCGTGCCGGAAATGACGGTTTGGGCATCTGCACCTACTTACCTGCGAGCCTATGCTGATCTGTTCAGCGCAGGCGCGGTCGAGCAGGGCCTGTGCGATGGTATGCTGTTCGGCCGCATGGCCTTTGCTGACCCGGATTTTGCCAACGAGATCGTCAAAAATGGCCGCATCGACCCTAAGCGGGTCTGCCTGACCTGCGGCAAGTGCGGCGATTTGATCCGCGCTCACAAGCCCACGGGCTGTGTCATCCGCGACAGTAAGACGTTTATGCCGTTCTACAAGGAATTCTTGGAGATCAAAAAGACCCAGCCTGCGAACTTCCGCGGCTGATGGAGAGGGTGTATTTATGAAAAAAACTGCCATCGTCACCGGGTCCAGCCGCGGCATCGGCTTTGCCATTGCCAAGCAGCTGGGGCTGGATGGATACAATATTGTTATGGTCGCCACCGGCCCACAGGAGAAAAACCAGCATGCGCTGGATGAGCTGAAAGCGATGGGCATTGACTGCGCCTATGTGCAGGCCAACATCGGCAGCGCCGACGACCGCAAGAAGATTCTGGACGGCGCACTGGCCGCCTTTGGCCGCGTGGATGTGCTGGTTAATAATGCAGGTGTTGCTCCCAAAGTCCGCGCTGACCTGCTGGATATGAGCGAGGAGAGCTTTGACTATGTTGTCGGCATCAACACCAAGGGCAATATGTTCCTGACGCAGCTGGTGGCCAAGCAGATGATTTCGCAGGAACCTGTCGATGGCCGCAAGGGCGTCATCGTCAATGTGTCCAGCTGCAGCTCGGTAGTGTCCTCCACCAACCGCGGTGAATACTGTGTCTCCAAGGCGGGTATCTCGATGCTGACAACGCTCTACGCCGACCGTCTGGCTGCTGAGGGCATCCTTGTCAACGAGGTGCGCCCCGGCGTTATCGCCACCGATATGACCAGCACGGTGCAGGGCAAGTATGATGCCTTGATTGAAAAGGGCACCTTCCCCATCGCCCGCTGGGGCACGCCGGAGGATGTGGCCGGGGCCGTCAGCCTGCTGTGCAGCGACCGTCTGCGCTACACCACCGGCAACTACATTGATGTGGATGGCGGCTTCCATATCCAGCGCCTGTAAGGGAGCAACGAGATGGAAAACGAAATTTTCCGCGCCGGAAATTACACCGCCAAGGTCGTCCGCTGCAACACGGCCATCGTGGGCAGCGGCGCAGCGGGCTTCAACGCCGCCGACCGCCTGTGGCAGCTGGGCCAGCGGGATATTGTGCTGGTCACAGAAAACCGCGTCGGCGGCACCAGCCGCAACACCGGCAGCGACAAGCAGACCTACTATAAGCTGACCCTGTCCGGGGGCGACCCCGACAGCGTGCGCGAGATGGCCGACACACTGTTTGCGGGCCGCTGCGTGGATGGTGATATTGCCCTGTGCGAGGCCGCGCTCTCGACCCAGTGCTTCTTGAAGCTGGTCGAGCTGGGCGTGCCGTTCCCCCGCAACCGCTACGGCGAGTACATCGGCTACAAGACCGACCACGACCCGAAACGGCGCGCGACGAGCTGCGGGCCGTACACCTCGCGCGAGATGTGTCTCGCGCTGATCCGGGCGGTG
>OLJW01000157.1_pt1 | contig 102242 bp, 110 predicted proteins | sample 1603411 | NCBI WGS metagenome assembly OLJW01 (sample SAMN04168659, study PRJEB22393) | human gut metagenome | biome: human gut microbiome; feature: stool | host: Homo sapiens | collected 2014-05-12 | reverse complement strand
AGGATGAAGCAAACGGCGAACTGCTGTTCCAGCTTGTGAATACAGAAAAGGGCAAGTGCAAAACAGCTGCTCAAAAGGCTTTGGCACAGCTGGAGTATGCCCCTGCTGCCCCACTGTGGGCCAAGCTGGTCAGGGGCAAATGGATGGGCAGCAATATCATGTCGAATTCCTGTTCCGACTGTGTATCGGAGCAGATCGCGCCGGTCATCCTGAAGACACTTTCCCAACTACTGGACGATGGAGACACAAAGCCACTGGATATCGAACAACTGAACTTCTGTTTCCATTTGATGTTGGGGAAAGCCTCTCCAAAAATGTTGGAGGTCTACCGTTTTTTGGCGGAAAACACCCATCGGATCGCCCAGCTTAAACGTGCGCCTGTCTATTCTCGTGATGATTGCACCTCTTGGTGGATTACGGACGGGCTTCGCATTTGGGATGCCACACCCAAGGAAAAAGAGAAAATTCCCGCTGTGGTGCTGACTGCCTCCCTGATCCGCAACCCGGATGAGCGACTGCAAGCATTGGCTGATGAGCTGAATGAACGCTACGGCGGCAGCTGGCTGATGCCGGTCTTTATGAAGGCGATCATCACCCAGCCCAAGGAGCAGGTGTATGAGACCTATTCGCCCCTTCTGGATACGCCGCAAAAAGCCTATTTGTTCAATGCGCTGGGAATGCTCCTTTACCGCTGTTATCCGGAAGACTGTACCTATGAACGCCTGGGTCCGGATGGAATGATTGCTCTGATTTTCTGGGGTGATTATAGCTATGGAACCTATGACACAAGGTTCATGTTTGAACGGTATGTGGATCTGGATGAGCGGTGGCTCTTTGATCTGGCTAAAGACACGGAAGGACGAAAACCTACGGTGACATGGCAGACTTACAACCGGGGCGGTGTTCTGTATGGAAGCTACGACGAAATGTTCATCAGTCTGCTGCCCCGCAAGGTGGAAAACTCGGAACTGAAGCGTATTCTACGAGATTACTTCCGTATTCGCAGCGAAAAAGTGAGAGTGGAAGAAAGTATTACTGTTTACAAAGATGCTGCTGAGCGGTTCGGGGATGAATAAGAATTGAAACAACAACGAAAGTAGGTGCCTTATGTACCAAATTGCATATATTGGCCGCTGGGAGACCCTCCCGGAAGCGGCTGCCGCCATCTGTGACCATGACACTTCCAAGCTTGAAGCAATGCTTCAAGGTGGGTTGGAGCTGAATGCTCCCATTCAGCTCAGCGAGTATATCAAACTCACACCGCTGGAGATTGCGGTTTTTCGGAATGATGTGCCCATGATTCACTTCCTGTTGGAGCATGGAGCTGATCCCGGTCTGGCAGAGGAACAGCCCCTTCTGCTCACCGCCACCCGTTGCTGTGGGCCGGAGGTGGTGGCGCTCTTTGCTGGACAAGCCGCACAACTCAGCCCTAAGCAGAAAGAGCGAGCCTTTCAGGAAGTGCGCTGGGGCAAGCGCCCGGAGAATATCCAGGTGCTGGAGCAAGCCGGAATCACAGTGGACAAGTTTGGCGGCGAGGCATTCCGGGCCGCTGTGTCCGATGGCAATACCAAACTTGCCCGACTGCTTCTGGAAAAAGGGGCAGACATCAATTATCACAAGCCGGACATGGTGTTTCCGAACGCTTCCACCGCTGTCACCGAAGCTGTCCGACACAAAAATCTCCCCATGGTGCGCTGGCTCATTGAGCAAGGAGCCGACATCACCATTGCTGATAAATATGGTGACCGGCCTTACACCGTGGCTGTGCAGAACAAAGATCAGGAGTTGGCCGACTACCTGAAGGCTCTGGAACCGGAGGAATGGCATAACGAACAGGAAAAGATTCGGCAGCTCATGCCCTATAAGTTGCCCGCCAAGCTGGTGAAATACTTGAAAACTGGCCCGCTGCGTCTGGAGTTCCCGGATCAGGAATGGGTGAAGTGGGCGGAACTCTATTCCTTTATGGATGTACAGGAGATGACCTGGAAACGGAAGAAGTTGCTCTCCCTCATGGTTCAGATGGATAACTACAGCGATTACCTGCTGCTGTGGAGCCCCAGGGACAAGAAACTGTGGTACTTGGATATAGAGCATGAGGAATTCCACCCTCTGGCCAAATGGGATGACTTCATTGCTGATCCCGGCAGGTACTTGAACGGAATGATCGAGGGTGAGTTTGAGGAATAAGGAGAATTATTATGACATCGATAGACTTTCTGAACAAGGTACATAAAAGCCTGGATTCACAGGAATACAACCTTTCCTATTCTCCGGCGAAGTCAAAGAACTATATGCTATACTGCAACGGCAACTTTATCGGCGGTCTGTTCGATGAGGAGCTGTGCTTCGTCTACGCCGACAGTGTGAGTGAACTGCTGGGGAAGCCAGAACCTGTCTATCGGGGATACTCCAGTACCGCACAGCACAGAATGCTGGTAATCCCGGAGGAACACTGGAAGAAGGCACTGAAACTGCTCTATGCCGAGAAATTTGACTGGAGCCGTTTGGTGTACGACATCACATACACCAGCATTGGCGCGGCTGTGGTAGAGGAATTTTACGACGAGAATGTGGTATTCTTGCGCTTCTGCTTTGAAAAAGGATTACTGAAAAAGAACCCGCTGGACCGGCAGGGCCGTATCCTGCGTATGGTCTATATCAACCGGGATCTGACCGATACCGGTAAGCATTTGTTCCCTGAGTTGCTGGACAAGTTCCTTGTTTTTACAGATCGTAAGGGTAAAACCAGTCTGGAAACCATGCTGAAACGGTGGTACATCGCACTGGAGAAGGAATACCAGAGTGTAATAAAGGGATAAGGAGAAAGGCATGATGAAAGAAGAAAACAAAGCATATATTACCGGTTTAGATGTCCGTGATGTTCCGTGGCACCGGCTTACCACCGCCTATGGCAGAGGGACAGATTTTCCTGTATATTTTGAAACCCTTTCCAAGATGGACGATTTAAAAGCGGTTAAAAACGCTCTTTATGAGCTTACCACGAATATGGAGCATCAAAGCACCTTATGGCATGCAACACCTTTTGGAATGATATTCATGAGCCGTATTTTAGTAGAGGCTTTGAATAAAAGCAAAGAGAACCCTATTGCCAATTTCCTTGCAGTCGAGCTTTTAGACTTTTTCCTCTGTATTCTCCAGTGCTATCACGATGGAGATGAGATGGAACACGCTGCTCCTCTCCTCTGCTTTTCCGATATGCTGAAGGAAGAATACCTTTGGTCGGAAGAATACGACGAGGAAGAAGATGAAATGCGGTACGAGGAAGACGAAGTATTCCCCGATGACTTGTTCTACAGTTTCTATTACTATTCTTGGCAGGCGGTGCTGGCTTACCGAGGTGTACTGGAGCAGGAAGTCTCCACGGAGTTTGGCCCCAAGATCGCAGCAGTTCTGGAAATGCTGTAAAGGAGGATGCGCAATGTTTGAAGAATTCTATGAGATGTACGAGCCCGAGGAGCAGGAAGTGGTCGCTCTGATCAATCGCTGTATTGGGGGCGGATATAACTGGAAAGGCAAGTTTTGGGAAATGACCGTTGTGACACTGGGGATCATGTTCTGTGACACCGGCAAGGTTACCACCAAAGAGACGCACTTGGATTGGCCGGTCACCGACGAGGAACGCAATGGCGACAAGGGCTGGGGACGCTTTCAAAACGAGCAGATCTGCCGCCTGAAGATTCGACGGATGAAAGAAGAATGGGCAAAAGATCTGGTGGCGTGGCCCTGGTGTATCTCCGAGGTGGTCAAAACCAATGAGGACTGTCCGGAGCTTCAGGCTGTTCTGGATGAGTATCATAAGCCTGTAGTGATTCAGGACGAGGTGCTGGGTGAGATCACTCTGGATAAGAACTACGGTGTCTTCGAGGGAGAAATCAAGTGGTGCGGAAAGGATGTGCTCCTCTCTCTGGAAGTCAATGCCGAAAGTAAGCCCTCCTGGACCCGTGCCCGCAGTGCCGCCAAGAAGATGTTGGCTGATTGCGAAAACTGGGACAAAGCCATGCGGGAGCTTGCAGCAAAGGACCTGACCGAGTTGGCCAACAACTGGCTTTCTCAGGACGAGGAAAACGCCCGCAACCCGGAAACTGATCCCATCACAGAGGAAGAACTTGCCCGACGAATCAGCATGACGAGCCTGTCCGTCACCTCCGGCGGCAGCTTCACCGCCTGGTTTGACTGCGACGAGATGTTCACCGACCATGCAGTAACGGTCTACGGTTCCTTGAAAAAGGGTCTCAAAGCTGCCAACATTGAGGGGTAAGGAGACGCCTATGAAACTGTATGAGTATTGGCTTGGTTTGCATCCCCTTGATTGGGAATTTTGTTTTATGTCAGTGCAAACCTATAAAAACTTCATCACAGAGCAATATCATAAAAACACCGATTTTTACAACATTTCAGCGGGTTCTATTGAGAAGGTATTGGCACACATTGACGCCATTTTATCTGCGGCCATGGAGAATTGGAATAAGACCACGAACCATGCTGCCCTGCGTTGCCCCCCAATGATCTTTCCTCTCCCAAAGGGCCAGGAGAGCCATGCAGCGGAATTTGCTGTCATTCTCAAGATGGATCATGACGGAGACACAGTAGTCTATTCGCCAATTCCATTACCCCATCTGGAAAACCAATAAGGAGGCATTTCTGTGAAACTGAACTGTAAACGCATTGATTTTACATATACACCAGGCGAGGAGATCTTCACCTTTCCCGAAGAATCGGGACTGTCCTTTCTCTTCGATGTAGATGAGGAACTGACCGACAATCCTGCTGCCATGGATACGGTGGGGGAAATGCTGGATGAGGCAGAAAAATTGGCGGAAAAGGCCAAAGCCGCCATCAAAACGGCGCTGAAGGATGAAAACAGCCCTTACCACGATGTTGTGACATTTTTCATGGAGTTCCACCGAGACGATGTAGGCCCGGATATTGCGGCGGAACTTTTTCCGGGAACCGACCCATCCAAACTGTCCTTTGCCGAGATGGTGGACTTTTTGAAGCTCAAGCGGTTCGGCAGCCTGGTGGATAGTGAAACCGAACAGCAAGCATTTATTCTGGACCTTTCCTTTAATCCGGAAATCACCGACGAGCTGATGGTGATCTACTTTGATTTGAATAAGGAGATTTTCTGTATCACCCATGAGAGCTGAGGAAAGAGAGTTATCTATGGACAAAGCAACTGCTGTCAACACTTGTTTAGGTGTTTTGAAAGGACGAGACTGTATCTATCTGGATAAAGTGGAACGGGATGGTCTGAACAATCTGACTTTTACGGGGGACATCAATGGCCATCTGATCTCCCAGCACAGGGACGAAAAAGACTGGTTTCGCTACACGCTCACCTTCCGGCAAGTATTGGCCTATTTTGCCTGTGAATTGGACACCTATGAAAATCTGGCTGAAACGGGACATCTGAACCGCAGCTCCTTTAATTTGATCGAGGACAGCACCTGGCTGAAGTCTTTGCCGGTGCGGGAGGATTTTAACAAAGACATCTATCGGCACTACCGGCTGTTTACATACGATGATGTTTACAACATCATTGCAGTTTCCTATGAGTTTGCAGCAGAGTTGTAAATTTCTGAAACATGGAAGATCATTGGAAGGATCTATCAAGGAAGGAGGTATGGTGATGAAACAGAATAAGCATCAGTTGGAGCATCTGCCCACACTTCTGGTTCAGCAGATCCGCCTGCAATGGTATAAAGACTGCCGGGGTGGAAAAGCCGCCGCACAGCGGAACCAGTATCCCAGAGTCATGCGGCTGCCTAAAGACTTCTTCTCCTATTATCCTTTTGGTCTACCTACTCACTTTGCATCTATCATACAGAGGCCAGATGGATTTCAGATCGATAGGGACTGTCGTAGACTGATGGAATGGAAGCCGAATGGCACAATGCGACTTCACCCTTTTGAACTTATTCAGCAGGAGTCTGGAATCCAAGTGCGATACCGATATGATTGGCACATCGGTGCGATGCCGGAGCGATATACCTACGATAAGACTGGGCAGAAACAGCCACTCAATGAGCTGGCATTGGATTTGGCTCCCGGTGAGTACGGGCAAGCTGTCTGTAATGGGCGGTTCCGGGACTGGGATACCGGAATCTGGTATTATGTGCTGGACATTTTGAATGTGATGCTGCTTGCGGAACCTACCGACTCATTGACCAGTTTTACGGACAGAGAACCTAATAAGATATATACCCAGATCGACCAGCTGTGGTGACGAAAGACAGGAGGATAATATTATGATTTCAACAAAAGATTTATCTGGCCTACCCAATGTGGAGTGCCTGAAGAACTTCTGCAAAGGGCTGGCAGCTCTGGACATCATCATGGTGGAGGAGGAATGGAGCTTCATCCGCCACTATACATACAGCCCCGCATGGCGAAAAGGCAAAGAGGCATTCTTTGCTACCGATGGTAGTGACCAGAGCATGATTGTCATGTTTGTGCCGGAAGGCTGTGTCATTAACGGTGTAGATTCCGAACTCTACGACTGGGAGGAAAAACTTCCCCATATTGAAGACCTGACAGAGGGAATGCCCCCTGCTTTGCAAAAGCTCATGAGCAGCCGTGAAGTCAAAAAGATGAAAAGCACCTTCTGTGTTTGGACGGAAGATGGCACCACTTGGCACTGCAATCCCATGGACGGCGAGGACGCATCTAAGGATCTGCTCTCCACGATTGATGGCAATCCACAGACCTATGTGGAGTATGGAAAGTGGTATCCCGCTGACCTGCCTTTGGATATTATGCGCCAGCTTGCTGATGGGGTGCCAGTGACAAAAGAACTGGTCGCTTCGTTAAACCCGAAGCGCAATGAATGGGAAGAAATCAAGGCAGGTCTGGATAAGATCGGGTATCCAAATGAACTTTGATTCGCAGCAGACAGGAGATGAACTGAATGATCAAAGAACGCATCCCCATCTCAGGCGATCTGGGAAGCAAGGTCAAACAGCTGATGGAGTACGCCGGATGGTATGAAGGACGAAAAGTGGACATCTCCATTGCGGAGCAGTATTACACCGAACATGGCGTCCCAATGATGAAGACTACCCAGCGATTTTACCGTAAGTATTTCGGTCTGTGCTGTGAGTGGTACTTGGAACAGAAAAAGATGAACTGGGCAGCGGACTTTCAATTTGCTTTGTTTCCCTACCTGGTCAACGGAATCAAAAATCATTTGGAAGAAGCCTATTTTCGGGATATGTCCGGCTGTGAACTGGCAGAGATCGAACAGGCTGCCGGTGAAAAATGCCAGCCTATCGGTCATATCGGCTACTACTACCCGGCAGAAGTTTGGATCTCCGAGTATGGGAAACTGTATGCGAAATATGAGTATCAGGATGAGATTGAGTGTTTTCCAGATGTGTTTGCCCTGATTGAACGGGATCTGCAGCATTGCAAATTTGATTCCGCTGCCATGAAAACTGTGGAGGCACTGGATGGAAAGATATGACGAAGCAACAAGGAGGAACTGATTATGAACATGAAAGAAAAACTGGAGTCGTTGGGCAAGAATAGCATAAGGCTGAAGATCGCCAGAAAAGAAACATACAAGCTGGGCGCCACTCGCTTTGGCGGGAAGCCGGATGTACCGCCAGACTTCGTTTGGCCCACCTATGAGGGTGAAAGTTACGACCATGTGGTGAAGAACCGTCCCCTCACTTTCCTGGCACAGTTCAACTGTGAGGAGCTGGCTCAGTTTGACAAGGAGCATCTTCTCCCCGATCACGGTCTGCTCTCCTTCTTTTATGAAACGGATACCCAGTGCTGGGGCTATGACCCAAAGGACAAGGGCTGCGCCCGCGTCTATTGGTTTGAGGATCTTTCGGCGCTGTCCGCTGCAAACTTTCCTGCGGATATGGAGGAAGATTTCAAATTTCCTATGGTCAAGATCAAAGTAGACTCAAAATACTCCTATCCTTCCTGGGAGGACTTCAGCGAGGTGTTTCCAGATGAGAAGGATGACGACGCTTTCAACGACGCTTGGGAGGAACTGACCGGTGAGGACCCAGAGGATCCGGATGACCGCTCCCAGCTGCTGGGCTGGCCTGATGTGATCCAGAACAGTATGTTCGACGAATGTGATTTGGTGACCCAGGGCTACTATCTGGGTGATGGTTGGGTTAAAATTCCGAAGGAGGTACGCCAGCGGGCAGAAGAAACAGCCCGTGACCGCTGGATGTTGCTGTTCCAGCTGGATATCGTGGAGCTTGGCGACTTTGAGCTGATGTTCGGAGACTGCGGGCACATCTATTTCTACATTACCAAAGAGGACCTGGCCGCCCGCCGCTTTGACCGGATCTGGCTGATCCTCCAGTGCTATTAAAAATATGAAACAGGACTTTACTATTTGGCGCAATCAAATATTGCAGAATCCGCGGGACATTTCACCGCTGAAATTCGGAATATCGCAGGATGAGGTCATAGAAATCTTCGGGAATCCCGATGTCGTTTCCACCATGAGAAGCGACGGGAAACCTTTAATCCTCAAATATCATGACATTGAACTGCATTTCGATAGAAAGACCCCGCATGGGCTCTACTTAGTTTACAGCGACGACGAAATCGAGCTGAGCATAACAGATCATCACGAAGAACTGCTGCAACCAATCACCAACACAGAGCCGGTGGACAATGAGTTTTTCTTTCGGGATGGAGCCGTCTATTTCTCCGGTCTATATGAAAACGGCTTGTTGAAGGGTGTTTTGCCCAAAGACTTCTGCTGCTGGCATTACTGGGGCAAATCCTCTACGGCCTGCTTTCTCGGCGGGATTCGCCTGCGTGGAGCAGACCCGGCATCGTTTCGGGTGTTAAACTATGCCTACGCAATGGATAAAACAGCCGTCTACACCACCAGCGGGAGAATCCCAGATGTAGAGCTGGCAGCCTTTCAAGTGCTGGATAACGGCCAGAACGATTCGGGTGCGCCTCAAGGATATGCAAAGGACAGCCGGCAGGTTTACTTCCACAACGGAGACGGCAAGGTGAAGATCATCAAGGGCGCGGAGGTCTCCTCTTTCCGCTCATTGGGTGACACCTATTTTGCCAGAGATGAGAAACGGATCTATGCCTACGGTAAGCAGCTTTCCAAGGCCGATCTGACCTCATGGGAACTACTTAGCCACTGGTATTCCCGCGATACCAAGCGGGTGTACTATCTCAACCGGGAAATCAAGGGAGCTGATCGAGCCAGTTTCACTGTATGTACTCCGTTGAACGCTCCCCCACTTGCTGACCACCTGGCCCGTGACAAAGACCATTTTTACCAAAATGATGAGATGATTGAAGAATCGCTGTGGCTGGAAAGGCTGCACGAGTTAATACAAGAACAGTAAAAGGAAGAAAACAGTTATGGATTATTTGAAAATATTACATGAAGACCCTGATTTGGCTGATGAATTTGATTCTCTTTTTGACTTCTTCCTGCTGGATGAGTTGTCCCCAAGGGATGACGCAGACGGTCGAGCAACCTTCACCCTGCCCGGTATGGCTTTTGCCAGAGATGGCTCCGGCGGAGAATACCACCTGTTGGAAGATGGCTCCATCGGCTATTACAGCAGCGAAGGTGAGGCAGGCCGTCTGGCCGATAGTATGGATGACCTTTTTTCACTGATCGTGAGCTGCATCTGCTGGCACGACTGCTGTGACGCAAAGGAGTATGCGGACTCCAAAACACTGGAGGAATACGGACAGAGGCAGCGTAACTGTAACTTGGAAGATATGGATATGGACAGCTGGCGGCGTGTAGCTGATACTCTCGGTATTCATACCGATGAGTCGCTGGCTCCAGTTCTGGAGCGGTTCCGAAAAGCAACACAGCGTCAACCTCTGTATCAGTGTATTTTCCATGAGGATGACGGAAGCCTGACCGAATCATACGGTCTGATGTTTGAATAATAAAGGAGAAATCACAATGAAAGCATTTGACCCTAATTATAAACTATTGGACGAGATGTACCAGGATGATTACTATCCTGCTTTTTTGGTAGACAAGGTAAAAGACGAGATTCAAAAGGTCATTGATTTGCTGGAGAGCGGTGAAACCGACACTGAGGTGGTGCAGGAAAAGCTGGATGAGGCAGTGTTAGCTATCAACGATCTGCAAGAAGAGTTTTACGAGAACGAGAGTGAAATCGAAACGGTAGCACGGGACTGCATCGGCGTAACCGTAGACTACATTTTGAAGTGGTTTGGCATTCCGATTGATATTGAGGAGGCTATCCGGGAACGGGACTGGTGAACCCTATGGCAGGAAAAGAACTGGTCATTTGTGATGAGTGCGGCAGCCTGTTTTGGAAAGGCTCCTCACAGATGATGGGACTGTGCCCGGAATGTGCGCATATCCTCTATGGTTACCCAAATTGTCCCCATCATTTTCAGAATGGCCGGTGTGTAAACTGTTACTGGGACGGCTCAAAGAGCGAGTACATCAAGCATTTAGAGCAAGATTGAGCCAAAAAGGATTGGTGATAACGATGACGATTGAAGATATGTTTGGGGATCTGCATAAGATCGACATTCTGGCGGAAAAACCCGAAACAAAGGAAGTTTTGATGGTTCTCGTCTGCAACGGTTTCATTGACGGCTCCCCGGAAACACAGACGGCCCTGTTGGACAAGATGGAGGGCTATCTGAACCACACCCGGAGTGAGGAATTTCAAAAGGAATATGCAAATTGGTCTGTGATTTTGCGTGTAACCCTTGGCCGGGAGCCGGATGAGCGCATCCTGGCCCTGCTCAGCAAGTGCCCTGCGTGGGCGGAGGACTACGGCGTAAAGCTCGAATTTGAAATTGGAGGAAAACAGGTTCGCATTGTAGAGAGCTGACCTGTGCTCAAACTGAATCAACAGGAGGAAACTATCATGCCGACTACCGAATGGCTAAATAAATACGAATCAATCAAGGATAAACTGGTCTGCAAAACAGACCTGGACACATATTTCACAGAAAAAGTGATTGGAAACATGAGCGTGGATGTGCTGGACATTGGTGCTGTTCATTTTCCTACCGGAACGATCATTGCCTGTGATCCGCTGGTGGAGCTGGAAGACACACTGCCATTCATGCAGACGCTCCCTGCCGGAAATTATGCTGTGAAAATTTGCGTAGTACCCAGTGAAAAATATGGTGACCGCTACGCCTGCGTTAAGGTTGAGGTCAGTCAGGAGAAGCCGGTTCGCTATGAGCTGGGTATGACGGGCAACGAAAATTTTGATGAAGAACTGGGCGAGGACGACTACTTTGGGTTTGGAGTGGATGCCGGAATGGGGTGCATTGCAGACATCCAGACTCAGGCGGCTTTTAAGACATACTGGGCCAAGCGGCTGGAAGAAGATCCGGACATTGACCCATACAACGACCTGTTCTGCGATCTTTTGGAGGAAAACGCCAATACCCACCCAAAATATCAGGGTGACTGCGGCGACTGGCTCAACTGGACGGTGCCGGATACGGACTGCAATCTGCCCATCTTCGCCTCCGGCTGGGGTGACGGCTACTATCCCGTCTACTTCGGCTATGACGCAAAAGGCGAAGTCTGTGCCGTATATGTACAATTCATCGACATTGAGGACAGCTACAAGGAACAGGTGTAAGGAGGTAAGCTATGGAATGGCCAAAACGAGCACGGACAGCGGATTGGGAAAACGGCGTCCTGACCTTGGATGGAGACAAACAGTTTGACATTCCGGAGCTGACCGCAGAGATCATGGAGCAGCTGGCCGGTTACACTCTGGTTGGATTTCATGTGAAAGGCTATCCGGTGACAGATGAAATGCTCATCCCATTTACCGCACATAAAAATATGGTCAACTTCGGTGTGGAGAACGGTACACTCACCGACGCCTGTTTCCCTGTTTTTTCCGCTATGCCTAAACTGCGGATTCTATTGCTGGATGGTAATGCCGGAATCAACGGAAGCGGCCTTTCCACCTTGCAGGAATGCAAGATAGACCTTTTGACTTTAAACCGTACCGGACTCAATGACGCCGGCCTTATGCAGGCGGCTTCTATCCCCAAGCTCTCCCATATCCAGATCGACCGCACCGCTGTCACCTATGAAGGTTTGATTGCCATTGCTGAAAACAACCGAATTGAACCAGTTTCGCATGAACAGTTTACGAAGGAGCAGATGGAACACTTCTCTCAGGTACAGAGGGAGAAGGCCAAAAAGCCCACGCCTTTAGACGAACAGGCAGCAGAGGATTGTCGCAAAGTTCTCTCAGCTTTCTTTGAAGAAATGACAGAATGGGAGCAGTATATGGAACAGGCCGGGTTTGAAGATACCGAGGCTGTGCCCCGCCTGATGGCGATCTGGGAAAAATATGTGAGTGAAAAGCCTCGTGCTGGTTACCGACCTCTGGGCCTCTCGTACAGTGCCCAAGGCACCTACAAGGGTGAACAGTTCCTGGATGCGGAACAGATCACCAAGAACAAGCTCTATATCTATACCAGAGAGAAAAACACCGGCTTTGACCGCCGATTCCTCATGAAGCGAGTGAATGAGAGCTGGATGATCGACGCGGTGCAGGAGCGTTTGGATGGCTGGCAGCGCACAGGATTATAATTGATTAAATGTGTTCGCTAATTTAAGATTGGAGGAATCAAAAATGGGTTCATGGGGTGTAAAAGCATTGGAAAGTGATAATGGCTTAGACTTAATTTTCCTTTTGAGAACAGAATATTTACCCCACCATAAGAAACTGACTTTGGGGGGATTGATTGGCTTTCTGAAAGAGGAAGGTTTCCTTGGGGAAACAGTGAGCGAAATTGACTTTCTCTATGATAATACCGCTATCGCTCTCGCAGAACTTTATTCTGAATGGCAGGAAACAGGAAAGCTAAACTACGATGATGAGGATTCTAATGTTTGGTCAGCAATAACGAATTTCTCAGCTTCAGCTACTGCTCGAAAAGACCTTCTTAGGCGATTGAGGAGTATTAAAAATCAAGTTCCTGATGAAGATGGCGAAAGAGAAATCGTAGAACTTTGGAAAGAAAGTAATCACTGGGAATCGTGGGATAAGCATTTGGATTCTTTGATAGAGCTCTTACAGCAGGAATAAAATTGTTGCTTTGTAGGTAAGTGCGTTAGATTGCGAGGCATCATATGGCTTGGAAATTTGAAACAGTTGGTCCGGACGGCCAGTGCAAACTGTTCGGAGTAAATATTTTTGATTATGATTGGCAAACCACTGGCAGACGTGTAAAAGTACAAGATCCACTCTATCATCAGGATCACACCTTTGAAGTCTGGCAGGTAGAGATCGACGGGCAAATCCGGCGTTTTGCCGCCGGAGAGTTTTCTAACTGCGTGTGGGGATTCTATCTGGAAACTCATCTATAAATGAGAGGAGGAATCATTATGAAGGCGAAAGCCGGAGATGTTTATACAGTTTATAACAAATACCTGGAACGCTACACCGCCTGCCAGGTGGCCTATATTGCGCCGCCGGACACGGTGAGCAAGGAGTCTTGGGCGGTGGTCCTCTCTCTGGATTGGGTAGGTGATGTCCCTCTGACAGCGGAGGAACTTCCTCTTCTCCATCCCCTCTATAAGGATTTCATGTACTGGTCCCGTGAACTACACCTGCTGCGAGTGCCCATAGAGGTCCCATCTCAGTATACGCTGGTGGGTACACTTCCGCCCTTCACCGACCAGCCCTGCCGCTCCTATGGAGGCTGGAGTGACGGCTATGATGTGTATCTCCAGATCCGGTGGCAGGCCATTCCGGAGGAACGACGGCGGGCCTTCAAGGAGGCCATGGACAGTGACGAGCAAACGGAGATCGGCGGTATCCCGGTGAAGGTCAGCAGCCATCGGGTGACGGACCAGTACGAACCATTCGATTCAGCGCTGGAACTAAAGGCGTTGCCTTGCCTCTCCACCCTTATCTGCGAGCAGTGGCACCCGGATCTGCTGGAGTTTTTGCGGGAAAACCCCTTCGTTGATGAACTGACTTTGCTGAACCACGGTCATAGGACACTTGATCTGCAAGGCACGAGCATCAGAAAGCTGATGCTGGACATGACCGGCCTTCAGGAACTGTGGCTGTGTGAGGATACGGAGCTGCTCCTGTTCCAGAACGAGGGTCCGGACGATTGCATTATTCATGCCTATGGTGATGGCAGCCGGCTGACACTTCAGTTTATCGGTGAATACCGTCCTCATCCTGAACTTCCGAACCTATCGGGAATTCACGGAATCCAGCTGAAGGATTTTGATTTAAGCGGTATGTCTTCCTTTCATTCTCATTTAAAGGAATTACGGCTCTGGGGCGCTCCAGGAAATCTGAGGAACTTTTCTGCTGTGTCACAGTTCCGGGAATTAACGAACCTATCCACCTTTGACCTATTTGGATTTGGTGCGGCTGATATTCCTACTCAGGAACAGATGCCTGCGCTTAAATGGTTTTGGATGACCAGTCTGCCGGAGGATGCGGCAAAAGTGGCAAAACAGCTCTGGAAAAGCAAGCCGGGAATGGATTTGCGGATCACCAAACCACGAAAACCGGAGTGGCTGGCGCAGAATCTGGACAATCCTTTCCGAGGCTGGGACGGTGCGGAACATATTCCTGCCGCTGCTGCGAAAAAGGCAGCCAATCAATACCGCAAGACCCGTTCCCAGCTGATGAAGCTGGCCGCTGAGCCGGGCGAAGACTCCCAGACTCAGGCACTGGAGGCGGTGGAAGCCTACACCCAAACCTTCAACAAGATGGGCTTCATCGAAACTGAGGAGCGAGATGAAATCTATATGGCTCTGCGCGGTATTCTGGACGCCCTGCCGGGAGATACGCTCCAGAAAGATGCCCTGATCGAGAAGTTCGAGGAACTGCGGGATTTTTGAAAGAGGGTATCACATGAGCTATACGAAATTCAGCAAGGAAGTAACCAAGTGGCTGAAAGACCATGATTTGCCCTGCTATGGAACTGCCTATGACAGTGCTGAAGTGACAAAGGCTCGGTTGGACGCATGGATGCGCGGGAGCAAAGAGATGCTTCGCAAATGGATTTCTGAAAAGCGTTACCGGGAACTAATCTCCTGCGCTCACGGTGGCTGGTATCAAGATGATGTGATCTTTGAGCCTTTGGCTGAACACTTTGCAAAGAATGGTTTGTTTGATGAACTACGGTTCCTCTGTGAGCGCGGCATCCGTTTTTCCGTGGAAGATATGCTGTCAACCATCAAATCTGAGAAAGATGAGCATGAGACGCTTGATATAGAGACCATTCGGGATATAGATGTTGCAAACTATGTAACGAGCCCCAACTATTCCGGATTAGGTGAGATTGCCAAATACAGAAAGCGTGCGTTGGATCAGATCATCCGCTATATGGGCTATCTGGAACAAGTTCACGCTCCTGTGGAGTATCTGGAACAGGTAAAGGACCTGCAAAAGAGCGTGGCGGATCTGACAACGAAAGCGAAGGATTTGAAACCATTCCGGTTTCGTCTGTGAAAGCAATTTCTTGAAAAGAGTGTGTGGACGCATGAGCCGAATAATTGATGAACCCTACTTTACATATAGTGCCTACAGCGCCCTCACCGCCGGCATCCAAGTGAAATGCCCCAAGTGCCACGGCGCAGGTATGGTGACAGCGGATGAGGATAACGCCTATTTCCGCTGCTTGAGTTGCGGCCATCAGGAGACCCGGGATAGGACGATCTACCGCTATGATGTCCATAACCAGTGCAAAAACTGTGGCAGGTACTATCGGGTGGATATTGAAGATAAAACAAAGCAGCACTTTTCCGTTCTCCATGTGGCCTGTCCCTATTGTGGAACAACCATGTCGGGAGAAGTTCATAAAACAGCGGAGGCTTTCTCCTACATTGCTGATATTCAGAATGGACGAGAACCTTATTTTGGTCTGGAGCTGTGGTTTTTGACCTCATTCCAGGGCAAGCCAGTCTGGGCCCTCAACCGGGAACATCTTGCCTATCTGATTGACTATCTCAGCGCCGACCTGCGGGAAAAGCCACTTGGAAGCCCGAAAAAGACCCAGGCTGATCATCTCCCCTCCTTCATGAAAACCGCAAAGAATCGGGAGCGCATTGTGAAGCTACTAAAGAGGTTACAGGAGGGATGAGGATGGAGCAAAAAGTTATTTATAACGGCCAAGTTCTTACCTTGACACGATTTTGGGCAACGGGAGAACCCTGCTTGTGGATTACTGACCCTCAGCAAATCGGAATGCCCAAAATGGAGTTTGTGGGTGGATACCCAAATGAATACTGCATTTTCCTGAAGAATCTGACTGAAACAGAGTTAGCACGAATCACATCTCCAGACGGCGTTCCGCTGGATGTGAAAGAAGAACTGCGGCAGCTATGATAGGAAAGGACAAACCCTATGGCACTACAAGATAAGAAAATAATGCCTCCCCCTTGGCTGGCTTATCGGGAGATCGAAAGATATTCTATTGGTTGGCGTATGGGCTATGGCGAAGATTACATATATAGATTTGGAGATTGGCTGGATACTCTTTCCCCGGAGGAACGGGTGGAATACCGTGCACTCTTTCCCGAACCGGTGACCTGGAAGGGCTGGTGGGATGACGAGGACAATAGCCAATTGCTGGAGCATGGAGACTTCTTTGTAGAAGCATGGCAGGCGGAAGGACGACCAAAATACACACGACAATGGCTTCAGCAAGAGATTTCCGCTGGGAGAAAGCTGGAATTATGTTTGTTCTGGGGACATCAGCCTTCTAAAGATGGCAATGTAACAAAGAGCTGCCTCAGCCAGTGGTGGATGGAGGACTTCTATACGATGGCTGACTCCTACCTCTACACGGAACAGTATATGATGGCGAGCAAAGCCCAGCTGTTTGGCGACGAGGAGATCCGCAAGGAAATTCTGAAATGCAATGATCCCAAGCAAATCAAAGCACTGGGCCGTAAGGTACGAGGATTTGACCAAGCCGTATGGGATAAGTTTAAATACGCCATTGTGCTGAACGGTAATTGGCTTAAATTCAGCCAGAACCGCGAACTGCGGGAGTTTCTTCTTTCTACCGGAGACAGTGTGCTTGTAGAGGCAAGCCCTTATGATAACATCTGGGGCATTCGACTCTCAGCGAATTCACCGGAAGCGTGGGATCCATTTAGGTGGCGTGGACAAAACCTGCTTGGCTTTGCGCTGATGGAAGTGCGGGATGAGCTGCGCCGAGTAACTCAGAATGAAATGTTATGCGATTGGAGTTCAGTATGGGGAAAATGAAACTTTATGAACTGGTCAACAAATATCATATCGGTACAAAACTGACCTGCGCCGAAGCGATGTTCATGGCCTGCAATGAGTATTATCATCTAAACTTATCTGAAGAAACCCGGAAGATGTTTTCTGTCATGGGTCTGGGTATGCAGACCGAGCAATCCTGCTGTGGCGCTTTTACCGTGGCGGTGGGAATCATTGGGCTGATGACCGCAAAAGAAGGTCAAACAGATGTGGATAATATGGAAGGCTACGAGATGATTTCTGAATTGACGGACTTTATGCTTGGTTTCTACGGAACTCTCCACTGTATGGAGCTTCAGCGGCTGGAGATTACAGGATTTGAAAATCCCTGCCACGCCATTGTGGAGGCGCTGGCGAAAAAACTGGAAGAACTGCTGGCGGGGCGCAGCACGATGCCATCAGTAAATGAGGGACAGCTGTACTCGTGAAATCGGAAGGAAAAAGATGAAATGGAATACATCAAGCTCTTTTGGGAGGGCGCACCGGAAGGAGAACCTCCGGTCATCCTCTATGAAGTGGATATCGAAAATGAGCGGCTGGCCCTCCGCTCCATCGACATCTTTGCAGATGGCCGCACCCGCAACATCCCTGACCTTTACGACGGTGCCATCGAGATCACGCCGATCCCCACCGTGGAGGAATTGAACGCCCGTGTCTGGGGCGAGAAACTCCACGCCTGCATCATAGAGCAGGCGGAATTTGAGGCCATCTGGGAGAGCTGTTTTTATGGCGGGGTACTTGGTGAAAGCGAGGAGTGACAATGGTTGAGATCAATCGCGTCTGGCTCAATGTGGATACAGACAATAATAAAATCACACTATTCGACCGACCCCGTGTATCCATCCGTGTGGATGAGTACATTTGGAGCTTGATCGAAGAACATATCGTGAAGCCCCATAAGCTCATGCGCAGCGAAAAGCATAAGTATCTGCTGAAAATTTCGTTTGACCGATTTGATCCGGTGCGGCACCGATATTATCCGCTTTCCCCGTACAACGGGACGCTTCGGGAAGGTGTTAAGCTGGACAGCGCAAACGGATGGTATCCCCGTGAGGATTTTGCAAATGCTGAGGAACGCACCACCTGGTTCTCTCCCGATAAAATCTGGACAAACTGCGGCAACAAGGTTCTGGATGTCAATATAGATGCCGCCAATGTAAGCGAGAGCATCACCCCCAGAGAATACGCAGACTTGCTGTTTGATGGAATTGGGGCAGCATTGGTGTTTAACTTCAAAAAGCTCAAACGCGAGGAGTTTGATGGGCTGAAACCCAAGATCAACTGGAGCGTGGTAGAGAGATTTCCCTTTCCCGCGCCCTTTGAGGATCAGCAATACATTGGGGATGAAGGCAAAATTCATGTGTATTCCTGGGATGGTAGACAGGAAACGACCCTTGTAGGTCCCTATTCCGTGCGGGAGTTGTACCTGGAACATTTCGGAGAATAACAAAGATATATTATGAGGTGAACACATGGCAAATGGCATTCGTGAGCGCCTGCTGGAGCAGGCAATAAAATTCCATCAATGGCAGGAAGCCACTTATCCCGGCAAAACCGCCGAAGAAATCGGTGGTGAGTGGGAAGTCGATTATCCATACTGGAATGACACTTACAGTGCCTTTTGCCATGTGTTGACCCAAATGGATGCAGAAGCTGCAGACAGCATCCTACTGGATGAGATGGTCTATTTGATCGCCAGAGCTAACGAAGCGGAGGGTTTTATACAGGAGACCACTTTCCATCCCCAATGGTTCGAGTGCCTCTGCCGCAGGGCCGCAGCCTCCAATGAGAGTGAGGCAAAGTGGCAGTTTGCCGCATATCTGCCGGAATGTCAGTGCAGCCAGGAAGTCAAAGATATGGTCCTGGATTTTGCAAAGGACCCCGATGAATATGTGAGCCGTCGGGCGTTTTTGGCGATGCCCGCTATGCGTCCTGACTGTGTGGAACAGTTCGCTCCGCTGTTTTGGGAGCGAAACTGTTATTCCCTTGAATTACAGGAATACCAGCGGATCGCTGTTCTGGCCTCGCTGGACGCCATCCATTCCGACCTGCTTCCACAATACTTGGAACGGGCCAAGCAGGATGGCCGGCGCTATGTACTGGAACACGCAGAAAGGATCGAAGGAGGACTTGCTATGAATGAAAAACTATTTCGCACCCAATTTAATCAAATAGAAACCACCGAGAAGCAGGCGCTGATGGAGAGCCTGGCTGCTCGTTATGATATGACCTTTCTTGGTCTGCATACCTTTGACCGATGGGGTCAGAGCTGCACCACCGGTATATTTGAGAAAGATGGCCGAGAGTTTGTTTTTGTTCCGGGTGATACTGTTACACTGGGTTGGGAACAGTTCGCCGTAGGACTGAATCAAGACAGCCAAGAGGAACTGGACTATCTGATTCAGGAATGGGAGATGGAGTGCGATCCGAATGAGATGATTCGAGAAAGCATGGCTTCCGTTCGACAGGCAGCAATCGGTCCCATGCTGGTTGGACGGGAGTTGGAAGAACTCTGTTGGGAACCGGTCAAGATGGACGATCCCAGACTGACTACCCATCCTGACTGGCTGAAGGAGTTCCGGGATTTTGCCTGGAGCGACCTTGATAGCCTTACCTTGCATCAGTCAGCCCGCATTGAACGGACGGAAAAGGGCTTTCAGATCTGGATTTATAACCAAATGGATTACGATTCACTTATGGAGCAAATGGAAAAGCAGGGCCTTTCGCTGCCCACTGCAAATGAATGGGCTTACTTATGCGGCGGCGGATGCCGCACCCTATTTCCTTGGGGTGACGGAATGGACTACTCCATGCACCTGCATCATTTTGAAAGCCCGGAAGATGAGGATAAACCCTTCGATATGGAAGAGCCAAACTTTTTCGGCTTATCCATTGCCTATGATCCATATATGCGAGAAATAGTGAAAGCTGATGTGTTTACTACATGCGGCGGTGATGGCGGGCGTAGCATCTGCGGCGGACTTGGAATCTTTCTCGGTTTCCTGCCCTGTTCTCCGCACTGCAAGCCGGAAGTACAGGAGAATAAGCAATTAAATGGCGACTATGATTTTTGTCGCCCTATCATACGAGTAGAGATGGACGGATAAACTGGGGGGAAACAGATGAAAAAAGAAAATCTGACAGACCTAATCTACCACGGATTTCTTCCACTCAATTCTCAGAAAACAAGTATCCGACTGTCTCCGCAGCTCTATACCACTAAAGACGAGAAAATTCATCTTGATTTTCTGCCGCTGCGTCCAGGTTGTAAAGAAGATCCTCAATGGGAGGACTGGAACTGCTACCACTCGATTTTATCTATTGGATGGCCGGATTGCCAGCTGCTCTTAATTCCCATATTGGAACAAATCTTCCCTGTAATGGACCCCACCAACGGAGATGTACAGGAGGAGTTTGACTCTTGCTTCTCTAACTGGATTGGTAAAGCAGACTGGGAGCGCTGGATACTTCTTGTGCGAGAGAATTTGACGAATCTAACAAGCGAAGAAGCGGAATTTCTTCGTTCCATACTGGGATGGTTGGAAACTGCTCTGAATTATACTGATGTAATTGTGGTAGAAAGTAATCTATGATTTGGAGTGATGATAATGGAAAAGGCATGGAATAAAAGCTGTCTCTCCTGCGGTCTGCTGTTGACGCAGATGAAGGAAACCAGCAGCGATTCCTACCGTCAATATAATCGGATTCTCCAAACCTTGATGAAGTTGGAACGGAAAGGTGTACTGGAGCTGTTTGCCGGCGACTGTCCTCTGGAAGATACTGATACTATACTGGGAGCCGAGCAGCATTATACCGTCTGCCAATATATGCGTTGCCGCAGCTGCGGAACCCTCTATTTTATAGGAGCCTGTATTCGAGGAGCACCGGTATATCGCAAGGTGGAGAATTTGCAAACAGAAAATCTGGACACCAAGCTTTGGGGACGATATGGAACATATTTTTCAAAAGTTCAATCGAACTTTCAGCCCTCAAAAAATGATGTACAGAAAACACAAACGTGCTGTTCTGATAATAAAAAGGATGATAAACTGAAGTAAAAGGAGATACAGACATGGAAGTAATCAAACTGCCAAAAAAGTTCCGCATGGTCTGCTATGAGATCATGGATGGCAAAGAAGAAGCACTCACTGCTTTGGAAACTTTCGCTGACAAATACCCGCATCAAGTGGCAGCAATCAAGGCAGAGGTTGCCTATTTCAATCTGGACTATGAAACAGCACTGAATCTGGATCTGACGGTTCTTCCCTGGCTGGAAGAGTGGTATTACAGCAATGTAAGCGACGAGCACATGATCGCCATGACGGTAGCCGCTATCCAGCTACACCGGGAGCAGGAACTGATAGAGGCGCTGACGAAGGAACAGGCGCGTATCCGGTCTGAGAATGGCCTTCCCCAGCGGGATCGTTTCTGTGACATCCTGATGGACTACCTCAAGCGGGGCGTTATGCCCTTCGCGGACAATGACAAGAACTATCCCTACCATGAACCGGAAGAACCACAGACAAAGGAGCAGCTCTGGGCAAAGCTGGTGGAACAGAATAAAAAGTTCTCGCCGGACGATCCCGATGCCAAACGGAAGTTATATAACCACTGCTGTATGTTCGGAACAGCCAGAGATGCGGTGGATCTGTTTGAGGAGATTCAGGGCGTGCCTATGGCTGACTCCTCCTATCGAGACGCAATCGCCCGTTACATCTATCTTGGTGACCGGGAAAAAGCACTTCAGACAGCGGAAAGGTTAGCAACAGAACGATTATGGGTTGTTGCCGGACCTACACAGGTACGACCGATGACATTCTTTGAAGATCCAAACCTGCGGGAATTTTTACTGGAACCGGACACTCTCCGGCGCATCCGGGAAGCTGCTTTTATTGATAACGGAAATCTGGTGAGAAAATAAGATAAAAACAGGAAAAGAGGAAACAGATATGGGCAAAGAACTGGAGTTGTATAAAAATTTTATTGATGGTCTTGTAGAACGGAAAAACAGCGTGACGGCCCTGTGGGTCAAGGGTGATGGTTTCCCAAAGATAGCGGACAACAAGGCGAAAAACGATCTTCTTGCCACACTGACCCCGGAGCAGAAAGATGTGCTGGCCGAGATGCTTCAGGACGAACATATTGCGGGTATCCATACCACTCTTGCGTATATCAATAAAATGATGGACTTGGATGGTTTGGAGCTTCATCAGGACGGTGAATCCTACCCCAACGACTATTTTGAAAGCCTGCACTATGACTTCATCAGCCGTTGTGACGGAGATGAGTGGCCGGAATAAAAGGAGGAGTAATATATGTATATCGACAAATATTGGGACAACTATATCGGAGGCTCGGATGATAGCCTGAACCTTGTGGTATTTTTGGAAGATCTGAAGAAAGAAGAAATCTCCCTCAGCGAGATTTTTGCCAAGATCGGGTTGGACAAGCAGAACTGGGACTTCCATCAGACTGTGGAGTATCTGGAATTCACCCATTCAGACGGTGTGGAGATGGACTTCCATTTCGCTATTGATGTGGTCACTGATCTGGCCGCTATTCTGCTGGAGTGCAGCGTCAACGGCAGTGTGAACCTGCAAGATTTAGACGAATATAACACTCCTTCTCGTCGTATCCGCATCACCGCCACACCAGAGGAACATGACGCCATGAACAAGGCACTTGCGGACTTTGCCCAAAATCCCCTATCTTATGATCTCCATGAGATGATGGATGATGAGGAAATTCGGGAGATGGCACATCATGTAGAGGCGCTGCGGAAAGAACTGTATGAGGCAGCTGGCCGCAACCGCAACTACCATGTGAAAGCGGAGGATGTGAAACATCTGCTTCCTGACTGGGAGGGTGCCGATGGATGCATCGCCACCAACCGTATCACGGTGGAGGGTCGCAAGGTGGGCTACTGCTATCGTGAGATTCCAGACGGTAACTGGGACAGCGGCTGGCGCTTCACTGCCGGTGACGAGAGCGATGAGTACATGGACGACCCCAACAATGCCGGAATTTATAAGCTGAACACAATCTGCAACGACGATCCCGATATTATTCCGTTGCTGCATACACCCGCCCCCTGTGCTTTTGAACGGGATGAGAATGGCGTGTTCCAGAAGATTAAAGACTGGAAACCGGAACAGGACGAGGAGGACCCGGATATGGATATTTTAGAGCAATGCCAGAAGTGGAATGAGAACAACGAGCATCACAAGATCATTGAAGCACTGGAGGGTATTGAGGAGCGCACTCCGGAAATGGACAGCCAGCTTGCAAGGGCGTACAACAACGAAGCAGATCACAGAACGCCGGAAGGCAGAGCTATGCTCAAAAAGGCCATCGCTCTCTTGAAACCTCATGAGGAATACTTTGAGGGAGACTACTACTGGAACTTTCGCATGGGTTATTCCTATTACTATCTGGATCAGGAGGGCAGGGCTCTTCGTTACTTTGAAAAGGCATTGGAGGCCCGCCCCGACGACGAGGACACCATGCAGCTGATCGACGGGTGCAAGAAGGGCATTTCTCTGCCTCAGTTCTCGGAGTGCTTCCGGGAGCGGACAGAGGACTGGTGGGAAACCTTTGCCGAGATGGAAGCAGAATTGCGCCAGATGATGGACGAGGATAAGGATCGCACCCGTGGTGCAGAACTCGTGGCCCAAATGCAGGGAACCCTGAATCTGGTTTTTGATGAAATTTCTTTCGAGATGGGCTTCAACGGCGAAAAGCACGAGTTAATCCTCACCCCAGAGGGCGACAAAGTCAAACTGTTTGAGCTAATCTACTTCCAGAAGCACGCTCCGAAAGAGGTGCTGGAGCACTGGAACATCCTGGTGGGCCGTCAACCTGTTCAAAACATCGGTCTGCGAACCAATGATGGCTGGGAGATTTCCGGGGATGATGTGCAGATCTGGCTGGAGGAACAGGGTGAAAACAGCTTTGCCATCTCCGCTTACTGTGAAAAGCTGCTGCCTAAGCTTCAAGAGGAAGAAGGCAGAGTCTGGTGGATGCTCACCACTCTCACTGACCAAGTGCTGGGCGAGATCCCCCATATGAGATACATAGACAGTTTTGATGTGTTGGAGGAGCCTAAGGCAGAGCCGTCCATACTCTTGTCCCAACTGCCCGACCATCTGAAGGAACGGGGTCTGGAACTCTCTACTGATCCGGAAGCTTATCTGGAGAGCTATCTTGGCTACGAAATGAAACCTAATGAAGACCCGGACGCCGATTGGCGGCTGGATGTGATGGTCGGCTCCACCAACTGTGTGCCACTCATCAACGGCTATTTGAATGCTGACAACGATTTTATGGATCAACTCCACGCCGACGGCACGGTAGCGGGCTTCTTCTGCTATCCTCTGGATACCCTGCGGGAGGAGGAAGGATCACAGAAGATCTTTGATTTCCGGGATGAGTTGGAGAAAGTGTTTACCACTGATGAAGGATCGGAAGTTCTTACCTTAACCGGCGGCGCTACCGGTATTTACTGCGGCTATGTGGACTTCATTGCCTGGGACATTCGAGAGGCGCTGAACATGGCGAAAGAGTTCTTTGAAGGTACGGACATCCCCTGGGCTATTTTCCACTCATTCCGCCGTGAAGCAGGTTCTGTGCCCCTAAAGCAACAAGATGATGAGCCGGAAACCGAGAATCAGGATGACGAGTTGGACGAGACGCTGACGGGCATGGACTATATTCCCTACACGAAACAGAACGCCGAGGCGTTCTATGAACAGCTGGAACAGTGGAACGACGAGGACGAGTACACCCGCTGCATTCAGGCGTTGAATACTGTACCGGAAGACTTGCGGGACTACCGCATTGCCTACGCCATGGCACGGGCGCTGGAAAACTACGCCATCATTGGAGACCACGATGAGGGAACTCCCCGATACAAGGGAGACAAGGCGCTGCTCCGTGCCATTGAGGTGCTGGAATCTGTCCGAGAAGAAGGCAAGGACAAAGCAGAATGGAATATGCGAATGGCTTACGGCTATCAGTACCTATACGGTCAGGAAGAAAAAGCCATTCCCTACGCACAGCGCTGGGCGGAGCTTGATCCGGAAGATGAAGACGCTGCCACTGTGATTCAAGAATGCCAAAAGGAGATCGCAAAACGAGCCGAGGCAGAGGTCAAGGACGAGAGTGACCACACAGGTGTTTTTACCGGATTTGTACTTTTGTCTAAAGGCAAGTGGGACAAGGAGCAGTTCATCCGGGATATGAAAGAAAAATGGGACATCACCGTGGATGAGTATGATGCCAGTGAAGAGAAGGACGACGATGCACTGGTATTTGAAGTGGGCGACATGCTTGCCGCTGTCAGCCTGAACAACTATCCTATCCCCGGCGGCGAAGCTGAGGTAAACGCAGAAAACAACTATATGTGGCCAGATGCCGTAAAAGTTGCCAAAAAGCACAGCGCCCACATCATGGTGGCGGTGCTGGGCAAAGAAGAAAATCTGCTTGAAAAAGGCAAGCTGTTCACTAAGGTGGTAGCTGCTTGCTGCCGCCAGAAATACGCTACCGGTGTCTACACCAGCGGTGTGGTGTTCGAACCTGGTTTCTATGAGGGCTTTGCCGATATGATGCAGAATGACGAGCTGCCCATCTTCAACTGGATCTGGTTCGGTCTGTGGAGAGACGAGAATGGCATGAATGGCTACACCTACGGCATGGATGTGTTTGGAAAAGATGAGATGGAGGTACTGGGCACCGATGCTGAACCGGGCGATCTGCGGGATTTTCTTGCAAGCCTTGTGTCCTATGTACTGGAGAATGATGTGGAACTTCAGGATGGGGAGACCATTGGCTTTACAGCAGATGATAAGCACACCATCACTCGCAGTCCCGGTGTCAGTCTGCCGGAAGATCAGATGACTCTGAAAATCTCCTGGAAATCTACAGGCGGCAGCCCGGATGACGGCGATGAGGATGACTCGGACGGCGAAAGGCCTGAAGACGAAGAATCCGGTGTTCCAGAGGTCTATACTGAGGAAGAAATGAATGCCGTCGAGGAGCACATCCAGCAGTATTTCGGCAAGTTCGAGAATGTGTTTCACGAACTGGACTCCCCGGACATCCATGTGGACATCTGCGTTGTTCCGCCTTCTGAGGAACGGGATTACTACACTCTGGTTACGATGGGTATGGGTGCTCACCGAATGAATGTGCCGGAGGAGCTTGCGGAATACAAGCTGGAACGAGCGGAACTGGTCATTGCGCTGCCGGGAAACTGGAAGCTAAAGCATGAGGATCTGAAGAACGAGCGGTGGTACTGGCCCATTCGCCTGCTGAAAACCTTGGCCAGACTTCCCATTGCCAGCGATACCTGGCTGGGCTTCGGCCATACCATGGACAATGAGGATGACTTTGCAAAGGACACAAAGCTGTGCGCCGCCATGCTGACCGGTCCCCAGGACACCGAAGATGGCAGCGAGGTCTGCATCCTGCCGAGTGGCGAGGAGGTAAACTTCTATCAGGTGATTCCCCTCTACCGAGAGGAATTGGAATATAAGATGGAGCATGACGCAGACGCTCTGTTGGACAAAATGGACGGCATCAGCTTTGTGACTTACAACACCCGTCCCAACGCCATGACTATGGGCAAACTTGGCAGCGTGGAGGACGGCGGTGTGATGGAAATGGATTGCGCTGACTGGCACCTGGAAACCATTCAGGAAAAGAATCTGCCGGTGGATGAGCTGAGCGCCTACAACCACATGGCGATTTACCTGCGTTGGTGCATGGAGCACGACCTGATGGGTGAAGAATTCCTCGCTGAGTATAAAGAGGTAGTAGAAAAGGTCAAGGCTGATCCTGCCAGTGTAGACCTGCGGGCGTTTATCCGGGATGAGCTGGACGGGCAGCTGGTCGGCCCGATGTTCAACAAGATCGGCTGGGCCTTTGCCTCTTATTACTATGGGGAGCCGGACAGCCCCCATTTTCCCAGTGATATCGACGACTATGCCATTAGTGTCATCGGACAGGAGCGCAATTACTCCGACGAGATCCAGGATGAAGCCTATCTGTTCATCCCCTTTGACGAGGACTACTATCAGGCCATGGCAAAGGTGATTGAGAAACGCTTCACCAACTGGCAGGGACAGGACTTTGACGAGGACACGCTGGAGCCTTCTGATACAGCCCGGGCCATTATGGAGTATCTGGACTGCGAATGTACCTATTTCCCCTCCATGAAGGACGATGACCCCATCATGGCAGCTTACGGTTATGCCAAGCGGGACAGCGCCCAGGAAGGCTTTGTGCCGGTACTCATCAAGGCGGATGACGAAACGCTGCTGGAGTGCCTGGTGATGAACGCCGACCCGGACAATGATGCGGACTTTTACGAATTTGACCTCAAAACCGTAACGGAGTACCGGAAGAAGATGCTCTCCACCTCCGTCAAAGACGGACAGGCGGTTTTGGAGGAATTGATCGGCCAGCGCAAGGAAGAAGCCGAGGATGACGATATGGACTGGGATGAGGAAATCCTGGGCGAGATGGAGGGCGGCTATGAGAATAACCGTTTCTCCTGCTACTGGGATTCCGACACCGACATGACCTATCCTCTCATTCTGGCGAAAATTCCAGTCAAGAACCCCTGGGAGATCTTTGCCTACCTGCCCTTCGGAAACTGGAATGAATGTCCCGACACACCAAAGCTAATGGCAGCGGCCAAATACTGGTTCGAGCAGTATGGCGCGGTACCTGCCGCCATGAGCCACGACGAGTTGGAGTTCTTACTTTCGGCTCCTGTTCCCGAGGAAAAGGCCATGGAAACAGCGGTGGAAATGTATGGCTTCTGCCCCGATGTCATCGACCAGGGACCGGAGGACGCCACTGTGGGTGCTTTGGCTGATGTGCTGCGGCAGTCCACTGTTTGGTATCTCTGGTGGGATTGATGGGAGATTGTGACCATGAACGAATACCTGAAACAATATATTGAACTCCAAAAGCAGTTTCGAGAGACAAAAGGAAATCCAGACAGTATCCACGCTCTCTATACCTTTAAGAAGAAACTGGAGCATTCGGAAGACAAACAGGCCAAGGAAGTGCTGGTGGATGTGTATGATCTGCTGGACTTCAAGAAGGATGCCTACGAACTGCTCTGCCAAATCGGAAATCGTTCCGATAAAAAGACACTCAAGCGGCTGGGCACGCTGAAGGAATATGCGGAAAACTGGGGCAATCATTATGCCCTCCCCAAGCCCAAAACGCCGGAGGAAAAGCAGAAAGAGAAAGAGAGGCAGGCCCAACTGGGTCTGCCCACCTTCCGGTATCACCCCAATCCTCTGGAAACTGGCGCATTTGAGGAATCTAAAGACGGGGTTGTCTGCGACTGTTGCGGCAAGGCCACACACATCTACTATACTACTCCCTTCTTTTCGGTAGAAAATATTGAGCACTTGTGTCCGGAATGCATTGCCAGCGGCGAGGCGGCACGGAAATACGACGGCAGCTTTCAGGACGATTTTTCTCTGGATGATGGCGTAGACGATCCAGAGAAGCTCGATGAACTCATCCACCGCACTCCCGGCTATTCCGGCTGGCAGCAGGAATACTGGCGTGTCCATTGTGGTGACTATTGTGCCTATCTGGGTAACGTGGGTGTCAGAGAACTACGGGCGCTTGGTGTGCTTGAGGAAGTGCTGGATGACCCTATGTGGGACGATGAACAAAAAGAAATGATTCAGGAATCCATTAATGGAGGACATCTGCAGTGCTATTTGTTCCAGTGTCTCCACTGTGGAAAGCACTTGGTCTGGATGGATTTCGATTGAGGAGGTGCCTGCACCCATGGAAAAAACTTTTATCAACCCTGCCACAAACAAACAGTGGTGTATTGAAATTGACGGTTTAACTATCCGAACCTGTTTGAATGGCGGGAAAGTCAAGGAGCTTTTGTGCGACTCTGCCTTCCAGGTCAAGAGCAAAGCGGCCAGCGCCATGATGGGACAGATGCGGAAAGGATTTGTTTATCAGAATCCAAACGCCGCTATTGGAGAAGCACAGTGCCACCGTTTTGTCGGAAAAGACAGCAACGGCTTCATGCCCCTGGCTACTGCACTCACACGGGATGACTTCTTTCTGACAAGGGTGGTCGGAGATTTTGAGGACGAGACCCTCTATCACTTCGATGACAGCGGAGAGATACTTGAAACGGTCTCTCTGGGTGCCAAGCGGATGACCTATGAGCAGATTCTCTGTCCAAATGACACTCTGCTGATGAACAACAGCTACCTTATTGAGCAGTTCTCTCTCCATACCCATGAAATCACGCCTTTCGCCAACAAGAAAAACAGCATGAGGACTATGCTGGATGTCAGCGGTGATTTGGCTATGTGGTACACAGGCGAAGAGATCGTCGTCTTTGACTTTGGCAGCAATACTGAGGTATGGCGGGAAACTGTGAAATGCAAAAAGTCAAAGGATCCGAATTTTGTTTATTACTGCTTCGGTATGCTCTCTCCCAGGCAAACTAAGGTGGTTTACCGCGTCGCTGAGAGTGAGTATGTGATTGTTGACTTGAAGTCTGCTGAAAAAACAATAATCTCAAACGATAGATGGCATCCATTCTTTTCTCCGGACGATCAAATCTTCTCTGTTGGCGGCAAATTCTATGTGAGTCAGACGGGAGAAGAAACAACCAATCCTTTTCCCTTTACTGTTCGGCAGGGTCTGAGTTTTTCGGATACCTGTACAATACGGACAAGAGGCAAACTGATGGCGGTTCAGCATGATCGGGGCAGCTCCCCCATAGAGGTGTGGGATACCGGCAGCGGCCAGCTGCTGGCCACCATTGATGACCCCTTTGTGGTGCGGCAGGTGAATTTTGCCTTTACCCAAAGCGAGCTTGTCCTGCACACCGATTACGGGGCCATGAGCATCTATTCCTGCGCCCCTGAAACGGAGAAATGAACTATATTTATTTTTACGATGAAAAATGGAGGGGCACAATGAACTTTAACGAAGCAATGCAAATACTTGGAGGCAAGTTGCAAGGAAAGTACGGACATTTAGGCTTTAAGTATAAAAAATCCGATAAAACGCTTACGAGGCACAGTAAAAATTTCACCTATATGATTGCATTTTCCTCATTCGGCGGGAACACAAAGGATAGCATAAGTATAGAGGTTTGCTATATAATCAACACTCGTCCATACGACCCTTATGGTTACGCAAAACCAGACATCAACACACAACCACTGTTTTACAGTTTAAGAGACAATGAAATATATCCTGATATAGGAAATGAAGAAAAAATTGAAAATACCTTTGAGATTGTTTGTCAGTGGATGGATAAATTACTGATTCCAAAAATGAATGAGCTTTGTGCTACCGAGTAATGTGGAAGTTAAGGTTGGGAAAGAGAGTATTTACCTATGGACAAAGAAACATTGATAACAAAACTTCTGGACCTTGCTGAGGGCCGAGAAACCCCCGAAAGCTGGCGGGAATGGTGGAATGAGCACGAGGCAGAACTGGAGAGTATGCTTAACCGTGGAGAATATCTGAAACTAAAGCCCTGTCAGCATGGCTTTCAATGGGTCCCGTTGTTTGGCAGCCAAAAGGGAGCCATTGCTATTCTGGAAAAGAACAGTATAGCATTTGAGGCCAGCAATCTCTATCAGGAGCGATATCTGGCCGAGCTGGACGCTTTCTGCAAAGAGCAGGAGCGAGTACAGCGGGAAAAGCAAAAGGAATTCAAGACCAACAACCCGGAGCTGTTTGGCCGATACCCAAAGTTCTCCAAGGCGTTGGCAAAGGTGCTGGACTCCACTGATGAGATCCAGCCTGCCGCCACGGAGGAGCAGATCGGGAATCAAGAGAGCGTGCTGGATTTCGCACTTCCGGCCCAGGTGCGGGAGTTTTTCCTGTTGACAGCAGGAATCAATGTGTCTACTGGTGTGATTATTGAGTTGTCTGGGCTATTCGAGCTGACCATACACGGAAATCGTTATTGTGTGCTGGGCGAGTTCTGGAAAGAAGCAGACGGTGACCAGCTTCTGCTCTGCCCTGGAGAGGAAACCATCTGGTACTACGCCCATGAGCAGGACAAGGTAAAGCGACTCTGCAATGATATGACAGAACTGCTGGAGAAGAAATTGGCGAGGTATCTCAATGAGCACTGAAAAAAGGAAAAATCCGCGTGGCAGATGAGAACTGCGCTATAAATAAGTGAAGGAAGGTGGCAACATGGAGAAAAAGGATTTTCCCAAGGGAACAAAACCAAGGGGAATATTTGTGTATACTTGTGAGCGGATTGCGGAGCCTTTGATCCCGCTGGGCTACAAATACCGCAAGAGCAAAAATGACATCTACAAAAAAGACGGCATCTTTGTGTTCTCCTTTTACTTTTCCCCCTCCATCCGCTTTGGCTCCACCACTTTTACTGCCTTCTTCGATGTGAGTTCCCCGGTGATTGCCCAGTGGCGCAGTGAGCAGGAAGGGACGGAGGAAACCTATGATGGTATCGTGGGTACCTCCATCGCCCGGCTGACCCGCCGGTATGATGACTTTCCCCGTTATGAGGTATCTACTCTGCTGGAGCGGGAACGCTCTATCCAGGAGATTTCCGGGCAGATCCAGGACTATGCTCTGCCGTTCTTTACCCGGTTTTCCAATCTGCCCAAGCTGCTGGACGATGTGGAACGGGATGGGTTCTTTCCCCATCGGAAGGGGTTCGATGTCCCTAAGCGGAATCGGGAGTTCATCGAATGCTTCCGGGAGTATCTCCAAAAGCAGCAAGCGAATGGGTTATCCTACTGAGCAATCAATTGGAATCTTTGGAGGTGTATTATGGGACTGTTTTTGAAGAAAAGGGTCGAAATGCCGGATAAAATGATTTTGGGAAATACGGAATTTGTATTTGACCACAAACTCGGCTTTCATGTTGGAGAATGGACCGTATGGGATAGAAAGACTAAAGTTCTCCTTGAGTTTCAGAGCACAGAGGGAAATATAGGCGATATCGTTTTGGAAAAGGTAAATTGGGTCAATGACCATAAAGATACCATTATCCGAGCATTTTTGGATGAGAACGATGACTGCATAGACGTCGTGAATGAAATGATCGAAGATGGAACGCTGGAAGCGGATGGGAAGATTTCAGAAGATGAGTTTGTAAAAGCACTGTTTGTAAACAATGTAACGGTATTTGTAAATGGAAGTGAAACTGGCTTTTACATCGATTTGGATGCGGAACCCGACTATTTCATGGGACATTTAGTTTGTATCGAGGTCAACTGCAAATATAAAATTGAAGTCGGCGGATTCAACGGATAACACTTCAAATACAAAAGGCAAAGCCTGTGCCAGGTGCAACACCTGCAGGCGGCAACAGAAAGGAGGCGATGCCTATGTCAACTTGGAGCGGAATTCGGAACAAACTGGAAAATGATTACCTGTGCCCGGCGCTCCGGGGCCGCATCCAGTATTTTGCCACCAGCTACTGGGAAAGCCATGACCAAACAGGCCGGGCGGCCATTCGACTGGACGGCGTGGAGGTGTTGCGAAGCAACTACTATGCCTATGAACAGAACTACTGGAACAGATATCAGGCCCTGCGGCGTGAGGGCGTTGGAGAAGATGACCCGAAAACCCCTTTCCGGCTGGCCCATGAAGGGACGCTGAACGACGGCTGTTTTGACAACGGTTTTTTCTATGAGGCGTTTCACAAATTTGACAACCAGAGCATTGAGCAAAGCCTTGTCAGCGAGAATCCCCTCGTCCGTATCTTCTCCCTTCTGGACCGTAGGCTGGGAAAGCGCCGCCTGCTGGCTTTGGAGGAATCCATGGAGCAGGAGTTGGAATGGGTGCGTGCCTTCTATGTGATTCGGATGCAGGCAGAAGGGCTGATGGAAAAGGAATAAAGATTAGGAGGAACCACCATGTCACAGATTGCATCCTTTTATTTGATTAAAAATAACCAGCGGCAGGAGTTATCCAATGGCAACTGCTCCGGTGCGGTTTATATGGCTATTTGGGACTACTGCGAGAGCGAACTGGATATAGATGTCCGCTTCCCTGCTCCTCAGACAGAGGAAACTCTGGACTGTGCTCTGATGGAGGGAAATTTGGCGTCTGATTTGTTGGAAGCTCTGCGGGAACAGGATCTCCCAGAGCTGGCCGTCGAAATTGCTCCAGACTGGGATTTGACTGTCGAGGCAGTGCAAAGCGGTTTGGAAACACTGTGCTCCCATCTGGAGCTGGTCCGTGACGACACTGCCCTGCTGTATGAAATGATATAAGAACGGAGGGATACCATGCTGGCAAAGCAACCACAGCGGCAGGCGTTCACCATAGACGGTCGCCACTTTTCAACTATGGCTGGCTTCTATGATGAAGCAGAACAAGTGTTTACCTGTGGTCTTAATTGGAAGATTGGGCGAAATCTAAATGCCTTTAATGATATTCTCCGGGGCGGTTTTGGACGGCATGAGTATGGGGAGCCTATTCACATCAAATGGATTGCCTATCAAAAAAGCGTCCGCGATCTGGGTCAAGAGACCATAGACACCATTACAGAAATTATTTTGGATACTAACGGTTCTGGACATGATTGTACTCTGGAGCTACTTTGATATAACAGAAAAGGAGAAAAACTTATGGGACTTGATATCTACGCTGGCACACTGACACGATATTACGCGCATAACTGGAAAAGTGCTGTTCAACAATGGGCGGAAGAAAACGGCTATACCTTCCAAAAAATCACGCCGGATGGTGCGGCGGTTGATGATGAGGAGGAAGAAATGAGGCCTGCTGAAGTACAGGATATCGTGGAAAACTGGCGGGATCAGATTCTGGCGGCAATTGCAGCGCCGGGACATGAACCTTATACACCGTGGCCGGAAGATAACGAAAAGCCTTACTACACCGACAAGCCGGACTGGGATGCTTTTGGCGCCATGCTGCTGGTAGCCGCCTGTCGTACATACGAGGAACCGGTGCCACCTACTGTGGAAAAAGACTGGGACTTCATGGAGAACCCTGTTATCGCCCGTCTTTCGGGAGATGAAGAACGGGTTTGGTCATTGTTTCGCGGTGCTACCTGGTGGATCCCTTTGTCGGACAGCTTCCTGTTTCAAGGGCCGCTTCCTACCAACGATACAGCCACAATTGGTACAGTGGGAGGGCTTCGGAAAGAGCTGGAAAAACTGAATCAGCTGGCATGGCAGGCTGATGAGAAAACTATTCTAAGTTGGACCGAAACAGAAGGTTATCCGGTAGATGGTACTGTAGGTCCGAATGGGCAGTACAGCAAAGCAGACATTCCAGAACATACTCAGTATGACACCGAGTCACTGGCTAAGTTTGCTTTCTCAATGTTCTGGCAAGCAATGTGTTTTGCAGATGAACAGCAGGTGCCCATCTTGATGGATTTCTAAGGAGGATTTTTATGGGATACGATGTGAGCTTTCACCCGATTTCACCAGAGGAAATGCGGGAATGGTATTTTACTCCCTTAACCTGGATACAGCAGGGACAGGAGGAAAAGGTACTGGCACTCGCCGCACAGTATGGAATAGAGGATTTCTATGCAGAAAAATATCTGGATACCCTGCGGGTTGGGGCTGAAACAGAATCCAACGAGCTGTTTGACAAAAGCCATGGCTTCTATATTGCAGTGATCCAAGGTTTTTTCCGGGATTACTATTACACCAGAGGCAGTGCCTTTTCTTTCCTGGCGGAAGAAAAGCCGGAATATGGGCGGTACTTCACCTCATGGGATCAAGTGACCCCTGTTTCCTTTCCAAACCCCATACAGAACCGAATCATCGAAAACTATTGCTCCGGTGTATATCTGTCTCCAGATCAAGTTATGCAGCTTCTCAAAGACATGGAGCAGGACCCCAAAGTGTGTGAAGATCTGGAGAGGATTTGGAGCAATGGACAGATTGCTGTGCTGAAAAAAGCACTTTCTGCCGCTGCAGAACTGGGCGCCGGCCTGCTGGAGGCCACTGAAGTGGTAGAACCAAACCCCATCAGTCCGAATGAGAGTACAAGCTATTCCAACCTGTACCACTGCGACAGGGACGGGGTGTATCTCTACATAGATACTGTCAGTGCTCAATTAGCGGATGTGATTGGAAAAAGTGAGGAACAAGCATAAGCGGTTGGGAGGATTTTATGGAACAAAAACGCCCGGCAGATATATTTCAGGAGCTTCTGGACTACCTATGGAACGGCCTGGGCCTGGAGGAAAAGGGCTGGAAGCGGCTGAAAAAAGGCGACTTCAAAAAGAAAACGAAAAACGGGCTGACCTATCAGATCTGGTTCGATCGGAGCCGCTACAACTACATAGACTACGAAATCGGCCATGGAAATGTGGAGGTGGGCTTCACCTGTATCATAAAGCAAGGAGATGACTACCTCTACTCGTTCAGAATAGAACCGACAACAGGCGGTTCATTCTTTCGGATGCTGACAGAGGATCTACAGCTGAACACCGCGCTGCTGGACACCTTTCTGCCCCTGATCAAAGCCCACTACCTCGATTTTATTGACTGCTTTGAAGCAGACCCAGTAGGGACGCTCCAGTCGGTCTGTGCCCCCTTTACCCAGCCGGAGGATTACAGCTGGTGCATCTATGTGCGGGAACAGATGTTGGAACGGTACGGAACAGCGGAACAGCTGGAGGAATACCGACGTCAGGTGGAATTGCGCGGAACGCCGGAGCATAAGGCAAAGAACGGGATGGGCTCGATGTTGTTCCATCTCTCCCACGCCCATGATGTGGATCAAGCCTGGGCCTCAAGCCGCACCAGAGAGGAACTGGACCAGGTGGTGGAACCCTTTGTGCAGGCCAAGCGGCAGACAGGACAGTGGACACAGGAGGATGAGGCGGGCTATCAGCTCTACCGGCAGGAAACAGATCCGAAGAAGCGCACCTTTCGGGTATGGTATCTCATCGCCAACCCCCGGAATCTGCCGAAAGAGTTTGTCCAGAAAGAGCTGGAGTTCCGGTGGAAGCTGTTTGTTAACAGACCGAAAGAAAAAGAATGATCGGTATTATCATTCTGGTTTGCGGTTTGCTGCTTCTCATGGCCATAAAACCGCTGATAGAGCGTAATTGTATTGGAGTAAGGAGGAAATTAAATGAGCAATAAAGTGTTCCAACAAAACCTAGATGATAAAAAAGGCCCACAGCCCGGAGGCCCCTATCTCATTCAGATGCTGTTCAAAGAGCCGGTGGACATGCCGGACAAGGATGAAATGTGCGCTGTGATGGAAAAGCACATCGGCGCTGTAGAGTGTTTCTGCCGTGATAAAAAGATGACCGGTTTTGCCGCCCTGGATCATATCGCGGAATTTCAAGATGGCAAATGCCCAGTGCAGCTGATGGTAATGAAATGCGACAAGTTCAAAGGCAAAGGCTTTGACGCCTTCCTGATGAGCCAGATGTGGGACTGTCAGGAGGACCGAGATCGGATCTTCCGTGAGTGTCAATATCAGGTCGTAGCCACCGATATGCTGGCAGCCGCGCTTCCAGCATTGGAGAGAGCCAACCTGGACGCCGACTTTTTGGAGGCACTGGCGGAATTGTACCCCACCTGCGAGGCGTTCTATTTCCAGAACTGTGGCAAGCTGTTTCTGGCAGAGGATGTGCGTTCTCAACAGTTCGAAGGCTCAGATCGTTTTATCAACTTTGGCGTCAATGTCCGATTCTTCAACATCGAGGGCACCAAGGATATGCTCATCGACACGGTGGGGATGAGCACCCTGTTTCTGCCCGACCTCCAGTACCACTTTCACGATATGGATCCCAACTGGGTGGTGAACCATGCCTACAATGTGGCGTCCTATATTCTGGAGCACGATAACCCCATTAAAGATGGTGAAACCATAGATGGTATAGCGAACGGCCAGATGAACCAAGAGATTCAGTGGAAATGTCAGTATGAGGACGCCTTGATCCAGCCGCCCAGAGATGTGCTGGATATCAATATGGGAGAGTATGCTTCAGGGACAAGATAAGGTAATCCAATCAAAACCACTAGTAAACTAGTGGTTTGCTCAGACCACAGAGGGGTCAGTACTTGCTGACCCCTAAAAAAATATCATCGCATCGCTCGCCCCGCAACTGGTAAACCAGTCATACGTGTCTTTTTAAGGCTTACAGTGGTTCCTAACCTTTTGTATATTTTCTCTCATAAGATTTTCTGTTAAGGAAATTACATTCATTTATGTTGCCTTACTACTAATTTCCACCAATTTATTTGCCAAGTCTTTTTTATTTACCCATAGTAGAACCAGGGGTTTTGTTAAGCCTAAAGGCAACAAATAAAAGAAAGGCATCGCTTCTGCGGTGCCTTTTCCTTTTATCTGCTTTACGATTTCTATCTTATTTTCATAAGCGTCTAATCAGTTTGTTGACAAGTTTACTTGGCAGTGCTATAATTATGACAAGAAAACTTGGCAAAGGAGGCAAGCTCATGAACAAAGAGGAAATCTTAAAAGCAAGCCGAAAAGAAAATAAAAATAAGGATTTAGCTGAAATTGAGGTTATGTACCAAGCAGGAAGTCACGCAAGTAGAGTAGGCGCATTAGCGTGTTGCTTAGTGTCCTTACTTTCCTCTATGCTTGCACATACTATGCTTTACAGTCCGTGGATCATATACTTCAGTATGATTGCAACACAATGGCTAGTTCGATTTATTAAGATGAAACATAAGAGTGATTTGGTTGTGGCCATATTGTTTTTATGTCTTACAATTTTAGCTTTGATTGGATTTATCCGTCGCCTTTTAGAGGTGACAGTATGAATGAAGAGTTAAAACTGAAAAATAATTTAAAAGAAGCTCGTTTGGCAGCAAACCTATCTCAAGCACAGCTTGCTGAAATGGTCGGTGTTTCAAGAAATACAATCAGTTCTATTGAAACAGGGCAGTTTAATCCTACAGCCAAATTAGCACTCATTATTTGTACGGCATTGGATAAGAAGTTTGAAGATTTATTCTTTTTTTAGGGGGATATTATGGGTAACTTGATGTTATTGATTATAGGCATTGCTATTTCGGTTCTTGGAATTGTGAATATAAAAGGAAATATCAGCACGATACACTCATACAACCGGAGAAAAGTTTCAGAAGAAGATGTTCCGAAATATGGAAAGTTAGTTGGAACCGGAACACTTATTATAGGTGTTTCTTTGATTATATCTTATTTTACAACGTTTTGGAGTACTACGATAATGGCGTTTATTGAAATACCAGCGATCGTCATCGGATTGGTTTTTATTCTGTATGCGCAACTAAAGTACAATCACGGAATATTTTAAGTATAATAATTTAAACGATGATAAAAGGCACCGCAAAAGCGGTGCCTTTTCCTTTTATCCTCATCGTATTGGATGACGGATAATTGTTTTATTTTCCAGTTTGAAGCGCCGGGCTTCACTTAATTAAATCTTATGGTAGTACCGTTCACTTAAAAATCCAAAGCAAATTCCTGTTTTTTGGCATAGTGCACCATTATCTGTAAAGCTTCGGACTCGTTATCATAGGGGGCGATGTAAATGCACTGAATGCAGAGTCTCTCTTCACAGGTGAGAATCTCTACTTTTGAAAGATTATTTTTTTGGACCTCCCCTACGATTATCCGGAAGGGGTTCTTTTATTATTTACGTGCGCAATCGAAATGTCTTCGACGCCAGTCGATAGACAAGAATACATGCTACGATTGAATAGAGGATACAGAATATAATACAAGCGATACCAAACACCAGTATGGGCATTTGCACCTGCATCATAACAAAACACACGAAATAAGTGACAGACATTATAATCTGATAAGTTCCGCTTTTCATTTCACTGCCGGCATTGTATGGCTGGAGCAGATAGTAAATCGTCAGGTAATGGATGGAGAAAAACAGACTCATGCTGAGAATAGAAACAAATAAAACTATATAGTTCAGCGGGTTGTCTGTCCCACCAGAAGCATATAAAAGTAAAGGCAGACCTGCGCCAATAACCAACGCAGGGACTACGTTGATCTTCATAATCTCTCTGAGCCGAATCCGAAATAATTTCAGAATAAACCCAGGTTGCTTATAAAATGAATAGGTTAAAAGGCTATGATCACAGTTCATAAACAGTGCTCGGGTAAAGCCAGTTCCCCGGTTGATGGCATACATGATAAACGTAAAATATGGCAGCCAGTTTAAAATCAATTTGTTAACCTTGTCTTTTGCTTCTGGAGCCAAATACAAAACCAAAAGACCTACGCAAACAAGTACAGTACAGACAAAAGTTATCTTTTTTGTTGCTTTCCAAAGAATCTTTTGATGCCGTTTGATAAACAGCTCATTCAAATACTCGAATCCCTTGCGCTTACTGGTGATAGAAGTATCTGTTGAAATCGTCTTTTCAGTGGATTTCTTGACTGCTTGCTTAGCGCTGTCCATCTGGTTGTTCAGCTGGGCCAAAAGCTGCTGATTGATTTCCCGGTATCCTTGGAAATTCAGAATCTTCCATAGTCCTACGCATCCTGCGGGAATAAACACAAGGAACAAAACAATAGAAACGATTGATGGGAAAACAATTCCTATTGCTGGCAACCCATAAGTGGCTATCAGAACCAAGCCGATCATCACCCATAGGTATTTACGCAATTTATTTTCGTTGTAAACCAATCCTCGTTTTTCATAATCCCATAAAGAAGACGCTGCAACTGCCATTTTTACCCCGGCAACAGAAAAGGGAATCAAGAGACAGAGCCACAAAGGAATCCCTTTTTGCAATCCAAACAAGATGGAAAACGGCATGAACCCTATGATAACCTTAATAATCGTGTACATGTAATTGACCAGCGTATATTCCCTGGCATTCATTCGCATGAGAATCATTGCATAATATTTGTCTCTGGTTGGATTGAAAAGATTGGTGTTCATCCATGCACCGATAAAGGTCAAAAGCAAAAGGATGTGCAAATACGTCTGATCCACCGGTGTTTTTTCGTATAAAATCCCAATGCCAAAGATCATAGTGATGAAATACAGAAATTTACCGATGAAAATGGATACTACTTCCCAAATCGCAGAAAGCACATTGGCAAATATTTTGAGACCTTTCACTTTATACAGTGTTTGCGGCAGAATCTTCTTTAATAGTGGGATCTGTTTCAAGGAATATAAAATGCCATTAACACGGTATGTATTCCGCAAAGAGAAAGAAATCCGTAATGTTTTAAACATGGTCTTCCTCCCGTAGTGCTGCTATGATCTTTTCTTTAAATTCGTGATTATCCAGATTGGATTTTTCCACTACTTCCAATTCTCCGTGGCTCAATAATACAATTTCATCACACAAGTCCAACGCCAAGTCCATAATATGTGTGGAGAAAATCGTAATTCTGCCATCTTTTAGAGAACGAAGCAGTTGCTTCATTTCTTCGGCTACGACTACATCCAGAGAGGTAAGCGGCTCATCCAATAGCAGAATATTGGGCTGGGCAATGATATTGATGAGCATCTGCATCTTGTTTTTCATACCGTGGGAATAGTCTTTGAGTAGCTTGTCTCGGTCTTCTGGATCAATACTCATGTAATCAAAATAGGCGTCCAACGGCTTGGGATCTTTTACAGAGGCCTCGTTGATATCCATAAAGAATTTCAGAAATTCCCTGCCGGTGAGAAATTCCGGGACTGTGGGGGTAGACAGCACATAGCCGATATCTTCCGCTTTTACATCCCTGCGTATTCCGTTCTCCTCCAGATAGAAACTACCTCCGTCGGCTATGAGATCACGGTTCAGACAATTAAACAATGTAGTTTTACCAGCGCCGTTTCTGCCTAAAAGGCCGTATATCTTCCCTTCCTCAAAGGTAAAGTCAATATCTCGAAGAACCTCTTTTTTTTCAAACCGTTTTGACAAATGTTCAATTATAAACTTCATATTCTTCTCCTTTTATTATTTTCCTTACAAATTAGTACTTCTAAAAGACATCTTAGGGTATAAAACTTATCCGCCAAAAGTATTTAGCGCACAATGAAGCAAGAATGATGCATATGCATTTTTGAACTTGTATCGCATTGCACCAAGCACTATACCAAAAAGAAGGCCTGTTATCACTTTCCAGAACATGATTTCAGGGATATTAGCATCAGGATGGAACAATGAGGTTCTCCAAAGAATTGTATCTATGTACCCTAAATGCCATATTCCAAACAAAAAAGTAACTGTGATATATGTTACAGGCTCTTTTGTAAAAGAAAAATACTTCCACAAATATGCACGGAAAATCAGTTCCTCAAAAATTGGAGTTATTAAAGCCCCGTACAGCAAAAAGAGCCAATCGTAAACCGTCGTGCTAAGCGTAATAAAAGGTGTTACCAGAAAAAGCAGTAGTACTAACACGCTGAAAACAACATACGGTTTAGATATCTTTTTAGGAAAAAGATTTACTTCAGGATGTTTCTTTTGGGCAAGTAAAACCATTACCATACTGCACAGCAGCATAAATATCAGTGAATAGATTGTATCTGCCATAAGGGTGTGCTCGGCAAATTGAAAAAGCAGCATCTTGCCTCCCATTCTTAAAAGTTGTATTGCCGCAAGAATGCAAACTGCAAAGCCCACTCGACCTAAATATTTTTTCATTATCTGCACTTTCCTCCTTCCTTCATTTATTGTATTGATCTTTATTGTCCATCACTTATTTTTCTTTCGATTCCACATATAATATCCCACTAACTCTTAAATCTGACAAGCTGTCCATCTATGTATCCAAAGTAATATACAATTACACAGAATATGATAATACAGGCTAGACATAAAACCGTTGTGATCAGCCTGTTTTTTACTGTTTTATTGATTGTATTACAGTACATGGTAATCAGCCAAACATTCGACGCAAAAAACAAAATATATACCCAACTGGAGCGAAGGGACATTGAGACACTTGAGAGAGCATAAGTAATAATAATAAAGTTAACGGATTCAACGACTATTTCAACACCCTTTTTGCATTTCTCTTTCATCATTAACACTCCTCTCGATTGCTGACCTTTATGGAAAATATATCAGCTAACGGGATCTTTGACCCATCGGTAAGATAAATGGCTTTCTCTATCTCGTCAATCCTTTTTATCTCCTTGCTGACTGTAATATAGGCTCCGCCTTCTTTACACTTATCCGGCTCAAAATACGTAACCATGACCTGCGGGTGCTGTGAAATATGGTCTGATAACTCCAGCAGTGTTCGGTTGAGTTCTTCCAGCTCATACTCTCCCAGTTCCACTTTTTTATCCGTCAGACGTGCTGTTTCCTTAATAGCAGCATCATAGCCCGTTAAGGCTGCAAACGGAGAAAACTGAGCTGCCCGATCCAGTCTGGACATATGGGGATGCGTAAGCGAAACATGATGGGGGAGGTTAATGATATCGTCATATTTTTTATTACTCACGCCTTATGCCCTCCAATCTGACTGTTTCTATCTTTAGCCGTGGCGCCTTCCTGCAAATTCATTCCCTTTAAAATCGCATTCTTCCCAAACTTATGCTTAATATCAAGCATAGCTTTCTGCATTCTTTTTTCTCGTTCCAGTTCCGTCTGTTCTTCTCGCTGTCGAACTTCCTCCGCTTTATAATCTGTAAACAGATCGAGTTGCTGGTACTCATCCTTTCGCTGTGCCGCTTTCTCATCTATCACTCGATTCGCAGTGATGGTAATTCTGCGAACCAGAAGCTTTGGATCAACAATGCGGTCAAACAGATTCATCATTGCTCCCGTAATCAGCTTGGTAGAAGACAGATATCGATCTAAATTTGCAGTTCCGTGTGCATGCTTGGGGATGGATCTGCCATATTGGTCTGTGGTAACAGGACCATGATATTGTTTTCTTCGTTCCGGATCGCTCAGGTTCTCAATATCATAGCCTATTGTCAGTGTCAGCTGGTTTGTGACAAGGTTCTTTTCTACCAGATCCAAGACCAAAAGCTCCGTCATTTCACGCACTACCAGCTTTGCCTTCTCGAATTCATATGGACTCTGCAGCACCTGCCCAGACCCGATACTATTCGACTCCGGCTTGTACGCTTTGATGTCCGCCATTGTACATGGTTCCCACCCCCATGCATGGTCAATCAATAGCTCTGCGTTAATGCCAAATAACTTATAAAGAAGATCTTCATTGTAGTAGTCACCAGGTTTCCCAAGAGAACACCGCGCGACATCTCCCATGGTATATATCCCGCACGATTCCAATTTCTTCGCGTATCCTTTTCCTACACGCCAGAAGCTTGTTAAAGGACGATGTGACCACAATTTTCGACGGTAACTCATTTCGTCCAGCTCTGCAATACGCACACCGTTTTCATCCGGTGGAATATGCTTTGCTTCAATATCCATCGCAACCTTACACAGATATAGATTGGTACCGATTCCTGCAGTAGCGGTAATTCCTGTTGTTTTAAGCACATCCAAAATAATTCTCATTGCGAGTTCTCTGGCGGTTAATCCATATGTTTTTAGATAATGAGTCACATCCATAAAAACCTCGTCAATGGAATAGACATGGATATCCTCCGGCGCAATATGTTTCAAATAGACATTATAAATCTGCGTGCTGATTTCCATGTATTTTGCCATCTGAGGAGGCGCTACGATATAATCCACTGCCAGTTCCGGATGTGACTGCAGTTCAGCAAAGTGATAGGAGGATCCGGTGAATTTTCTTCCGGGAGCTTTGCGTTGGCGTTCAGCATTTACATTCTTAATCTTTTGAACGACCTCAAACAACCGAGGACGCCCGGGTATACCAAATGTCTTTAACGAAGGAGAAACCGCAAGACAGATTGTTTTTTCAGTTCGGCTCTGATCCGCAACTACAAGGTTAGTCGTCATTGGGTCCAACCCACGCTCCATGCACTCAACTGAAGCATAAAAAGATTTTAGATCTATTGCAAGATAGGTTTTATTTTCCATGCTTCAGTCAGCTCCTCTCACTTTTTTTAGATTAAAACAAGTATCATAGAATATTGTCTGCAGAAATTCTGACATTATGAAGCAGTCGATTCATATCCTGTTGACTGGGATGGTTTTTCGCAATCCCGCCAATCTTTCCGAATGGTCCATATGTATCGTAACCTCTGCAATGAAAAGCAGAAATATAATTGGCATTGTTTTCACGCAGGATTTTTTCTGAAGATTTAGCGTAATTCCTATAGGGTATCCCACAGGTATACACCACAATAACATTCTTTCCTTCAAATGATGTTGCCTTCATGTATTCCAGAAGAACTTTATGGAATGAACCAAAATAAATTCCCGAGGCCAGTATGATCAATTCATACTGCTCGATGGATGGGTTCCTGTTTTTTAATAGATCAATTACATCCGCATCAATAGCAGACGCAATATAGTTCACGACCTTCTCTGTGTTCTTATGATGTACCGACGCATAAAGGATGACAGCTTTTTTCATTGAACAGGGTCTCCTTGTTATTTCTCAAAATTCGAACAGCATTTGCGCAGCATTCGGTGATAAGACGGATCCTGCGGTTTAGCATTCGTGATCACTTCAAGCTTTCCTTCTTTGATAAACTGCTCTATTCTTAAAGCAATCAAACCGTCGCTGATTCCAAGAGAATACTTTCCAAGTACTTTCCCAATCAGCATTGCTTCCATAAACTCATCTTCTTGGGCTTCCAACTCCCGAAGAATAAATGCATCATAGAATGTGTCCGGCACACTAACAAGTTGACGGTTCACAACCGCCCGCAAAGTTGCATTTTCTCGTTTCAGCTGTTCCCAGCGGAAAGATAATGCATGCATATAATTCGCAGGTACTTTCTCACCTGATTTCGCCAGATTACCCCACTGATGAGGCGATACCTCACCCCATCCGGAATAGATGACCACTGTTTTATCCGGCATCACATGAAAATCCGGAAGTTTTACATAGGTTATATCCAAATTATTATAGCCAATGGGCTTCAACTGATCGATAAGCCAACAAAATCCGCAGGCCTCATCCGGGAGATCGCTTGACCAAACTCGGATGGCTTCTCCTTCCTGAGCACGGATTAGCAAATTATCGAGGTTTTTACGGGCAGTTTCCTGCATTTCCTCTGCAGCTTCCTTTTCTTCATCAGGATAAAAGCTGACAAGATTTTGAAGTGTTTCTTCCCGTTGTTTTCCAATTTCATCTTCTGTGATGCTTCCTATACTCAAAGCAAGCGGAAAACTGAGAATATCTTTACGTTCAACATCAAGGGGAATTGCATTCTCCCAGTTGAGTCTTTCCCTTTCTTCGGATTCCCTAAGCATTTTTTCAATTTCATCCTGATTTGGAATCTCACTGTCTCCCTCAGTATTCATGATAATGGCAGAACTGACTCCACCAATATAGCTTTTTCCTGCGGCAACAGAAAGAGATCCAGCTGCACTTTCACTGAATACAACTTCTATCATATTTTTCTCCTTTACCTCAGTCGGAAATAGCTTGATAAAGCATCAGACGGATAAGTTCTTTTGCAGATAAACCATATCCATCAGTTGCATACCGTCTTCATAGATGGGATGATCGTAATGATCTATAAAAAAGTTTTTAATCCTATGGGAACGGTGGAACCCACATGCTTCATAAAACAACACTGTAGACGGAACATCTCCCGTCCCCACTTGTAAAATAGAATATTGTGTGCTGTAAGTCTTTTCTAAAAAGGTAATAAGCGCTTTTCCATATCCATGCCCCTGATGCTCTGGGTCCGTTGCAATATTTTTGATTTCCAGTATACCGTCGCCTTCATCGGTGACGACGCATTCGCTTTTTATACCATCATCCTCCAGCACATACATAATACCTCTATCCAGATAGCGATCAATCATATTTTCCTGTTCATCCGCCAATAGCAGCAGAGATAAGTATTCTTTTTTGTTGTTTTTTACTTCTCTGATTTCCACGGAATGCACCTACACTCTTCTCTCAATCTCTCCATTGTTTATAATCTGCAGATTTGTTTTCAGGCACTTACAGAAGCTCTCTAAGTTTATCCAGAAATGCTTCTTCGCCAAATGTATTGATTTTAAAAAACAGAGCTTGACTTCCACCTGCTGTAATTGCAGAGAGATGAACAGCGTCGTCACCACATTGGAACAAGGTCACACTAAGGCTGACACGATTACTGCCTAACCAGCTATACCGTTCAAAAACACGCACACTGCAGCGCGCCCCGTTGCTATAAAAATCGCTGGAATCTTCCAATGAAGCAGACATACTGCTATTCACTATTCCTGATTCAATCCTATTAAGAATTTGATTATAATCTCCCCGAATTGTCTGTTCTAATTTTGCCATTCTATCTCACCTCACGTATCCATTTTGATGACCAGTTAAGTAGAAGATCGGAGAACTGGAGTATCTCCTCAAACGAAAGGGAATTTTTCTCTTTCAGTTCTATACTGGTCCGCAATATATTCTGATCTTTTTCCTGCAGCAGCGGAAGAAGATCTGTCTTTTTCTTTTTGTAGCTGCCGGTTTGCAAAAAAGCAATGGCCTGCAGCGTAAAAACAGCTGACTTATAGAGCCCCTTTAAGATATCCGCGCTTCTCTCGTGAACCAAATTGTGGACGCACATGTGGTAGACATTACAGGCACCAATCCGGATAGCGCGTTGGACATCCTCCTTATGTATGTTATTGATTAAATCCTGCAATGTACCCAGTATGGGAGTCGTATCGTAACAGAACTGAAACAAATCAGACGGCTCCCATGCAAGGATTTCTTGCTTTCCTGAAATAAAGCCGCATATTTTCTCTCGCTCTGGCAAGTGATCAAGGAGCATAGCATATGTCTCCAAATCGCTTGCGGATACAGTGTCCAAAATAATCACTACATCAATATCGCTCTGATCTCCAGCTTCTCCTCGACCATAGCTGCCCTGGAGTCCAAGAAACCAGATTCTGTCATGGAATTCATTCTGCATGACATTGATATATTGATCCATCCATTTATCAATCGAAAAAACCATTTTTACCTCCTCAAAACCACATAGAGGCTTCATCCTGAAAGGTTGGAGTATCTCCGTTCTTATAAGGGTCATAGCGGTTGCAGTTGCACCCAAATTCTTTAAGAGATACAATTTTATCATCTACCGACCAGTGGATTAAAGACATTCCATCAAAAGCTTCTATCCGTCCATCGTCCATTTGGTTTTTGAAATACCATTCTACAACCGTTTGCTCATTTGTATGAATAAATTGCTTAATGTCCCATATAAGAACAGTTCCACGCTGATTCCATTCATCAAACCAGTGTTTTATTTTATTTGCGCCATGATATTCCGGTCCCCAGCTTTCTATGTACACTGCATCAAAAGAAAACAAATCCATAATTCCATGGTCTGTTTTTTTCAGCCACATATCAAACCACATCCGAATCTTTTCTTCTCTGGTATTCATATATATCCTCCAATCCCGATGCAGCAAACCTCTTCGTAATTTACTTCATCTCAGATTTTTTGCTTCTTACTTTTTCCCATTCCTCCAAAGTAAGCCTGGTAAAATGTTCGGTTCGAATATCGCCCAGGGGAGATTGCTTTCCTGTTTCGGTATGATGATATAGAAAACCGCATTTCTCCTGGACACGTTTTGATTTATCATTGCCGTCATAGTAACCACACCATACAGCGCTGCAATGAAGTTCATCAAAACATCGTTCCTGAAGTCTGTGCACCGCTTCCGGAATCAATCCCTGACCCCAGTATGGCACGCCAATCCAGTAGCCAATTTCAGCTTCTTGTTCTTTCATCGGAGCGCTTCCTTTTGGGGCAAACATAATTCCCACACTGCCCACAGGTTTTCCGGTGTCTTTCAGAATAACTGCATAAGTTTCTGGTTCGGACAGAACCGTCCGGATAATTTCGAGGCTGTTCTCGACGCTGGTGTGCGGCGGCCATCCAGCAATTGGCCCGATTCTGTCGTCCTGTGCGTAGCGATATAATTCTTCTGCATCCCGTTCTTCCCATGGACGCAAAATCAATCTTCTGGTTTCTAATTGCATTTAATCACCCACCTCATCTATTGTAACTTCCTCAAAACTATATTCCAACAAATCCTCCACATTACATCCCAATACTCTGGATAAGGCAGAAAGCGTTTCCGCTGCTGCTCTGTTGATATCTTTGCTTCTATTTTCATATTGCTGGATCATTCTTAATGTGACTCCAGATTTTTCTGACAATAGTTTCTGCGATAACTGTCGGGATTTTCGGAGCGTCTGAAGTTTAGTTGGTAGCTTTTTCCTTCGTGCAATTTCATTCATAGTATTGACGAACTTTAGTTCTGACGCTTCATGCAATGTGTAATACATTTTCCTGATTTCTCGCATTGTACAGATTTGAAGAATTTCTTTGAAAGAGAGTGCGGTATACCATTGATAAAATGCTATAATCCACCCGCACCAATACTCCGGGGAACAATCACGATCCTCCCTTGGGTCTGACATTTTGATGGAAACTCCCGCTTTACTCAATACTTCCCAAACCAATTCCGTTCCGGATTTTCCTGAAACAATTCCCGGAACCCCATTTTCAAACTGTGAGGCAATACCGCCAACAATAAACATTTCAAAAAAATCATCCATGTCCAAATAGCAGCTATTGACCGCATAATCCAGCATTTCTCCAAGATTTTGCATCGCGTCATCTAAATATGTCTCACTGTAAGCGTGGATCATCCTTTTTTACCTCCTCCCGAAGTATGTCTCTCATATACAGTCCATTGATATCCTCTTTATCCAATTCGGCTCGAAAAGCAGCTCTTGCTTCCTCATCTCGGGATTTTCGTTTAGCATAATATTCTGTATTATCCACAACAGAATAAGATAAGAACCGAATCTCTTCAAATGCTTTTGGACTTTTTAGAACGATTTGTTCTCCAAGTTTTCCTAACTTCATAGCATATGACAACTGAGTTAGAGAGATTTCATTGTTAATAAAAGCTCGGGCAAACGAGAAGTAGGAATCGTCGGCTCGATATCCTATAATCACATCATATCCAGTAATATCAATTAGAAAATTGTCTTTCAACCACTGAAATCCCCTACGCATAACCGGAGTAGAAATCCGGAATCTTCTGTTTACCATCAGCAAAGCAAGCCAATGGAGAATCGAGTACTCTGACAGGTGTAGCACCTTCAGATGCGTTAAATCCAACTCATATTCATTAACAAATCCATCAATATTTTTAGTGCAGGCCCATTCCTTGGCAAGTTCCAGATGTTCTGTGCAATAGAATCCGATTCCATAATCATTATACGGCTTTCCTTTTCCGTAAACTGGCTGTTTAACAATTTCACTTGAACCGTGATATATAATTATCTTATCCAATTGCTCATCTCCTTAAACTCTATAGATGATTTACAACTATATTATATCTCCACAGAGTTACAAAGTCAACAAATCTAAATAAGATGTGTCTCAAATTTATTTTAAAAAAACAGACACACTTTTCCGAAGAGAAGTTGTCTGTACCTTTTTTTAATTAAGACAGGTTTATACACGAAATAAATGTAGCATATCAATGATTACTTCTGCTTTTCACTGCCTCTGTTTATGAAGGTAGTGAATAATCACTCAGTAAGCATATGTTCGTTAATGACCGTCTTAATGTGCATATTATTTTATAAATTTGCCAAATTATAGACTATCTTCTTTTTTCGCTTTGCAAGCTCCATATATTTAGCAGCTCCGCCAAAGCTATGACAAACATACGAGATAACGTAATCCGACTGTTGAACCATCCATTTGTTACGCCAATCTATTGCAAAACGCTTTGGAACTTTTTCCAGACCATCCGGATACAAAGTCTCTAGCTTTTCATACCCGGTATCAAATTCAGACTTAATGCCGGGCATATAAGCTAATACGGTACAACACTCTAAATTAGGATATTGTTTTTTCAGATCAATCAACACACTTTGAACCATTCGGTCAAAGTTTCCATTTGACCCGACATAAAACGTGGTGACACCTTTTTGTAATATTAGATCGTCAATTACTTTCTTAATCTCTTTTTTTATATTTGTAGGACTGTCCGCATGTCCGAAAAATGTGCAGACTTTTTCTTTTTTTTGCATTTCCACAGTTCTCGCTCTCCATTTTCAGATTCCAGCAAGAACATTTCTGATCAAGACTGATATCCCTGTCTTTTTCCATATTCAACAGGCTATCTAAAGTCACACTGAACAACTCCGCCATCCTCATAAGTACCGTAATAGATGGTTCTGTTTTACCATTTTCATAATAGGAATATGTAGAGCGATCCACATTAAGAAAATTTGCCACTTGCTGTTGCGTCATTTCACGATAATCTCTTAATAGCCTTAATCTTTGTCCAAATGCTTGACGATCAAATTGAGGCATTCAAGTCCCGCCTTGTGAATTTTTCTTTGTTTAAAATACATACTATAAGCGTTAAAAACAAAGTAATAATACTTATATTCTATCACACGTTAAAGATAATATCAATAGTCTGTGTATTTGAGAAATGAATATTTATAGACTATTTACATAGGAAGGAGGATGGTCTATGGGAATCGCACAGACTATTGGACAGCGAATTCGAAATTACCGATTGCAAAACAAACTTAGTCAAGAAGAATTGGCAGAGCGCGCTGGGTGTCATCACACCTATATTGGACAAATAGAACGTGGAGAAAAGAATGCCAGCATAGAGAGTATCGATAAGATTGCATCTGCACTTGGAATTTCACTTTCAAAACTGTTTGAATTTCTTGGCAGCGAAACACCGAAAGAGGATGACTATGCATACCAAGCTTATGAGCTTATTACAGCTCAATCCCCAGAAGAACAAAAGAAGCTTTATGAGATTCTTTATTCGATCAAAAAATATAAAAATATTTGAAAACATCAGCCGATTATACTGTTTAAAGTATGAGCGGCTATTTTTTTGGAAGAATCAGTTTTGCTACAATATCATCTTGATGTACAAAAGGATCCTCCCAATATCTTGAATCAAAAGAATTCTGAGTATTGTCTCCCAACACATAATAGCAGTCATTTGGCACTATCAAAAATTTACTTTCTCGGTCTGGCTTTTCATAACCTACCATATATTCAATGGCTTCTAAATCTACGATATCTCCGGGAACAGCTGCAATTCGTTTCACTAACAATTTCCCGTCGTGCTTAAAGATAACAATATCACCGTAATTTAAGGAAAAATAAATTCGATTCCCCAAAATAAAGCTATCTTTTGATAAGGTGGGTTCCATGGACGCAGTCGGAACATATCCGAAAACAAAAACAAATCTCATTAGTAAGTAAATAATTACTGCTATAGCCAATGGAAATATAAATGGCTTCACTTTATTCAATACTGCTTTCATAAAAATTCCTTTCTAAACAGAAAAAAAGGGATGCTTTGAACAAAAGTCCAAAACATCCCTTCATCGTTCTTACATTAACCTATATCATATGTACCGGCAAGCCTCACGATTTCCGGCTGTGATTTCAAGTATTTTCTGGCACGAGACATCCATACGCGTACCTTTCCAGGAGAGGTATGAAGTACCTCGCCAATTTCATAACTGTTGTAGCCGTCGGTAGACATTCTAAGTGCCTGAATGCCTTTTTGGATAATTTCAGTTGCGCTTGTTTCAGCATTGCTGATGGCATTTTCGATTTCAAGACTCTCACTAAAAGATGAAAAATGTGCATCCTCCTGTGCTTCATAGTTATATGTTGACAGGAGGATCTCTCTGTCTCCCAAACGATTAGCGCGAATTAGCGCATCGGATATCTCATGCCAAATGAGTCGGTATGCATAAGTCGAAAAGCAGCCACCCTTATCTGTATAGGCTGCTTTACATAGTCCAATATAGCCAATCTGTACAATATCATCATATGAATAGATACCAAGCTGGTTTGTACCATGAACTTTATCCTTGATCACCTTACCAACCAGTCGCATATTCTGCTCTACTTTTTTCTGTTGTTCCTGCGTGAGTTTCATGAAGCAGCACCTCCTTGAATCACCTCAAATTTTGGGACTTTTTTATTTCCTCTTTTTTGAAGCATTTTGCGACTTTCCTCAATGACTACCTTACAGTAGTATTCTCCCAGATACCCAATATGGGCTTTTGACAGCGGGGCGGAAAGCAAATCTGCAAGCCATTGGTAGGCGTCTTGTTTGCTCATCATTCCACTCAAATAGAGCTGATCAAAATACTGATGAGCAGTTCTTCTAAGTGTGCGCAGCTCATGATTTGCTAAGCTGCCAACAGGAATGGTGGTTCCAGTATGGACACGAACATAAGCATCACATTCCGGATAATTTTTACATACATACAGCATCGTATTTTTATTGTTGTCTCGATATATTCCATCTGCACTGCGTAAAATAGCAGGGCTGCCACAATAGGGGCAACGGATCTGAGTGTTGTTAACTCCCTTTCTTTTCTTCTTATTTTTCATTGTCACATTCCTCCGTATAAATACAAAAAGCCGGAAGGTCTGCAAAAAAATGCAGAGCTAAGGTATTGGAAAAATGTCCAAATCTTAACTCTGCAGTATTCAAGCAGCCTTCCGGCTTAATATTCAAAAATGGCTTGCGTCATTGTGGATCGCTCTGTGCGCTAATCCGTAACGGGTTCCATGCCTCTGTGCGGCATGTATGACACCGGGAGCTCTCCGATGTACCGAAAGCCTGGGCGCAAGCCCCTGCCACGTTTATATAATAGCACAGAGTTTTTATACTGTCAAGCCATTTTGAAAACTTTAACGCATTTTTTATTAAAAAGTTTTCAAATCTTTTGTTAGCTCGCAAATAAAAGTCAGTCTGGGATATCTATTCATCATCTTCGTCGTCATAATCCTGTTGGGATTCCGCTGCTTCCTGGCGCTTTTTTACAAAATACAGTCCAATCAATCCACCAACAGCAATCAGCATACCTCCGCCAAATAGGATAAGATGAACCACTGGGATGCCTGCAATGGTATTGCTTTCGCCTTTTTCGGTTTCAGATTCTGTCTTTTCAGAGTTTGTGGCAGAGGCTTGCTCAGATTGTGGAACAGGAGTGCTTACTGAAGAATTCATGCATGACAGAACATAAGACTTGCTTCCTCCGATCTCAAGACGAAGAACACCGTCTTGGTCAACGGTTATAGTTCCTGGATAAAGACCGGCGTCTGTTTTCAATTGAAACTCAGTACCTGCCCAATCTACTCCCAATTGGACTTCGAGCTTTTCTGGTTCCATGACCTGCAGTTCTGTACCGTCAGTGCCATCCTTGGCGAATACCGTCTGCGGAATGAGTACAGCGATTATTACGCAGACTAAACTTAGTATATATTGGAGATATCTTTTTTTGAATTTCATAACTGCCTCCGTTTCTTCCTTCTTTCTGGGTTTGCGCGAATGTAAATATAATTCGCTCAAAGAGCCGGTCCTTCTAAAAACTCAGAAGGACCGGTTTCTTAATGAGCGAGGGATAATTACTGGTCGTTTTTGGTTTTGCGGCGTTTTCTCAAGCATACAATGGTGGTACCTGCAATGCCGGTAAGGCCACAGATCATAAGACCAATCCACAGACCGAGATTTGTTTCATCACCTGTTTTAGGTACATCTACTGTAGTCTTTTCATTGTACACATTAACCGTTAAGACCTCATCTGCTACGATTTCTACGGTTACTGGATCCGCAATTTTATAATTGGCGCTGACGCTATTTTTCAGTTCGGTTACTACATATTCGCCGATGCGCAAATTCTCAATCAGAATTTCTCCAGATTCGTCGGTTACAAAGGTTTGATCATAACCATTTGGTCCGGTCACACGGAATTCAAAGCCTTTCTTCGTACCATCGGAAGAGGTCTTGATGATTTTCAGCGAACCCTTTTGTGCCTGGTTAATAAAGCCCTTGCCAGCTTCATTTTCGACCTCGTAGGTTTTTCCATCTGTATCAATCATGATATAGTATACGTTTTCGTCCAAAACGAACCCTTCCGGAGCCGTTTTTTCTCGCACGAGAACGCCGCCATAACGAATGTCGTTCATCTCATAGATTCCCTTCAGGGTTTCTTCCATGGTGCCAAGAAGTTCATCTTCGTCATCCAATTCCTTATTTCCGTTACTGTCTCGGAAAACTTCGAAAACAGCGCCTGACAATTTGTTTTCCGGAAAATCTGCATCATATTTTGTTAAATGCAGGTTACCGGTAATAAACGCGTTTTCGATTTCAATTTCAATTACTTGTTTATCTTCGGTGATAGAAACCGGGAAGCTTTCATCACTGAGAACAAATCCTGTCGGCTGCGAAATTTCACGAATTACCCAATCTCCAAGAGGGATGTTCTTAAATGAAAAGCTGCCGTCATCTGCAGAGGTTGTTGTCATGAGTGCATTCTCTTCCGTAAATTCTGTGCAATCCGGACGGAATAACCCAATGATTGCTCCACCAAGAGCATTGCCGTCTTCATCGACTTTTTTGCCTTGGATTTCGCCGCGCTTCAGAGTGTTATCGACTGCTGCACCATCATTTGCAGCGATTTCGATCAGCGGAACATCTTGACCGCCATACTCAAATACAAATGGGTATTTCTCATCGCTAATGATGTAATGGCCATCAACAGACAGCTCCTGCAAATAATAGCTGCCTATTGGCAAGTCTGATGTGCAAACAGCAATTCCGTCTTCTGATACAGATACAACTTCAATCTGACCATCTGCGGGGATAATGCTTCCATCAGCTGCTGTAATGTCTTCTGCAGCAAACAAGCCGAAGGTAACAGAAGTGATTTCGCCGTTCATTCCAAGTCCGAACAGTTCATCCTGTTCCAAAGCCTTCTGAATGCTCACTTTTACTTTTTGACGTTCATTATAGAATCCCGTCTCTGCTTCAGTAATTTCAACATCCTGACCTGCATATACAAGTTCTACTTCATGGATCTCATCATTGAGCACCATCGGATATGGAGCTTGTATCTCTTTCACATTGAATTTTCCGAGGTACAACTCTTTACTGGTAGCGATACCGCTTTTATCGGTTTCTATGGTATCCACAACTTCTCCTGCGGAGTAGCGGAGAGTACCATCCAAAGTATAAATATCTTCAGCTGCTGTAATCTCATAAACAGCACCAGGGAGACCCTGCACAGAGTAGACAGGCTGATAGATTCCGTCAGACTCAGTTACACTGGAGAACACTTCACCGGTCTTTTTAATATGAATGACGCCTTTTTGTGCGACATTGGACTTTTCTACTTCAATGATGGTTACACCATCTTCTTCTGTGGAACCTTCCTCTGTCACATCAAAGTAAACCGGATCCGAGTTTACAACATAACCATATGGAGCATATACCTCAACTAAAGAATACCCGGACCCGTATTCCAAAGGCTCCGGAGTAATCAGATAGCCTTTATCATTTGTGTAGAAAGTATCAATTGTGGTAACTTCCGGATAGGTGATTGTTTGAGTGATCTGAGTTCCATCCGGTTTGAAAAGTTGGAATCCGGCACCGGCATACGGAATAGTCTTGCCAGTCTCCGCATCTACTTTAATAATTTTGATATGGGATTCAAACACCCTGTTGTTCAGGATATAGTGATAAGTTTGGCCATCTTTGGCGATGAACACATCGAAATCATCAATGAGATCTCGGCCTTCCCATCCAGATACTTGATGCACTGTATAAATGCCATAAGGGAGGTCTTTGGTTTTTGCATATCCATTTTCATCACAGGTGAGAAAATCTCGTTCTGAATCAGCTGCTGCATCGTAAGAACCAGAAGATTTCAGATAAACCTGGAACTCTGCACCGCTTTCTGGTGTTTCAATTCCAGTTTCGCCGTCATCAGTGTGCTTAATCAATGCAATGTTACCTTTTTGTACCTGTTCTTTTACATCATTGGCTGTTGTATTCAGTTCTACTGTATAAAGCTCCGGATCTGCTCCAACCGGATAGATTGTAGGATCCAACAGATAACCTTCACTTGGATTGATCTCACGAATGGTCCAGTCCGTATCACATACATAATACCCAGTTGTGAAAGATCCATTGCTGTCAGTAGTAAAGCTGTCTACAAGTGTTTCTCCCTTATAAAGCCCATAGGTAGCACCGGCAAGCGATGCATCTCCCTGTGCTTCACCAGTTTCCGCATCGCTTTTAGTAACCGTTACGCGGAACTTTTTGAGAACATTGTGTACAGATTGGTTTGTTACTTCATTCCATTGAACAGTAGTGTTCTGTGCTTCGGGAATTACATAGCGGATCGCCGTATCTACCTCTTCCAGAATATACGGTGTGCTGCCAGAAATCAGGACATTGTCAAAAGTCGCAATACCGGAACTGTCGGTTACTGCATACTCGTCAACAGGAATTCCCGCCAAAGAAGTGCCATACAAATGAAATTTCATACCTTCTGTAAGCCCATCTTCTGATGTCTTTGTAACTTTTAGGCTACCTCTTTTCAGAGTGTTATTAAATGTAACAGTGGATGTTTTTCCGCTGACAATCGTTACTCTCTGGACTTCCTGCGGCTCATACTTATCAATAACCTGTTCTGTCACAGTATAGACGCCAGGATTCAAATCACTGATATCGATGACACCATCTTCATTGGTTGTTTTGACTTCGTGATAGCCTTCACCAGAAATCGTAAAACTGATTCCACTTACTTTTCCATCTTCGGAAGTTTTCAGCAAATGCATATTTCCAACCATGATCTCAAGTTTCAAATAACCGGTTACAGGGTCAGAAACAGTGGCGCCATAGGTTGTAAAATCCTGCTTTCCTCCACCAATGTTGCCATCGGACCAAATTACGACGCCTTTGCGTTCACCATTCTTTTTCTCTGCCATGATGCTGACTGCATCTTTGGGTGCTTCATTACAGCGGATTGTGAGCTTATTTCCGTTTACCTCAAATTTCATGCCGCTTGTACTGCTGGAAAAAGAATAGTTTCCTAATACGCCGTTTGTATCCGTTAAAGTAACAGAATAATCTGTGCCGTTCCATTTCAATTCGTAGGTATCAGCACTTCCGGAGCTTCTGGTAAAAAAGCTGGGCAGCATTGTGTGCTGCTGTACCTTTTTCTCCATATCCGTGTAATACTGGAAAATCAAATCGCGAAGGGGATGACTGTCTTTGATAGTGTCTTTAATGTTGGCTTTGCCTTGTGCATGCGCATCAACCTTATTAAACTGACTATCACGTTCCCCCACGACTGTTTCCCAAATTAGAAGCTGCGTTGCAATATAATGTGCGACTTCTTTGGTATGAGTTGGGTTGGACATATCCCAGCTTGTTTCTCCGTTACCTTGCCATCCATACTGCATAATGCGCCCGATATAAGCTTTGATAATAGTCGGTGCAATCGTAGGATTCAACCCGGAAGGATAGTTGTTCCAGAATGTTTCATCAAATCCATCGTACTGATCGCCGGTGTGGACACCAACGCCTGGCTCAATACAATACATGGCTTTGCCTTCAAATGAATCTTGGAAGTACATAGAATAACGTGATTTCTTCTCTGGAGTACTCCAATTCCCCATAAAATCAAACGCCGGATGTCCCCAGTCGCTGGGATTTGTTGAGTTATCTCCGCTTCTTGGTACATCAAGAATATAAGCCGTCATTTGTTTTGTGTCTGCAAATACTGTCGATGTCATTCCGGAGAAGACTCCCAGACTCATAACAATCGACATCAAAAACGATATGATTCGTTTTCCTTTACTCATCATAAGTTCCTCCTTAAAATTTGCAAAAGAAAAAGACCCATCATTTGATGAGTCTTTTTAGCATAGTGTTAAATTTAAGCGTATCCAATAAAAATGTTGTATTCGTTGTTTCCCAAATCCTCCGTCCAAATCCAGAAAGCAGTAAAGCCACTTTCTACATACCAATTTAAACGATCACACAAATCTCTCTCCAAAAACTTGCTGTCGGCATTCGCAAAGATGGGATCATCATTGCAAGCTGTTGCTGTAGAATCCAATTTCAAACCTATGTACTGGCCATATTCTATCGCATCAGTTAAATATGGACTGATGTCAAACGGTTTTTCTTCAGGTACAGACGGCTCAGGTGTTGATTCCGATGGCTCTGTTGGTTTCGATGTTGGAGGAGATGTTTCCTCGGGATTGGATGGTTGAGGCTTTTGTTCAGGCTTTTCCGCCGGTTGTGATTGTTTCGGTGGTTCTTTATCATTAGACGGTACTTGCGTATGGGAAGATGCAGGTGGTTTTTGGTTTCCTGAACCTTCAGAATTTTCAGTGGCGACGCTTTGACTGTCTGATGTATCAGACTGGGTTTGTATATCTTCACCTGAGTCTGGTTGTTCCGATTCTAAACTGGAACTACTTTGTTCTTCAGATGAGCTATCTTCTTCTGGCATAGATACAGACTGAGCTGAACTGCCCGAGTTTTCCTTATTCGGCAGATAGCCGGAACAGCTGCACAAAAGCAAGAATATACAAACGAGTATTGGCAAAATGAATTTCTTCATACTGTGACCCTCCTTGTGTCTTTACCTTATTACACCAGAGTATCACAAAAAATGCAACATCAGCTTGCCAAAACTTGATATGCCCGATCTGCTTCATCAACACAGCGATTTAACATTTCGAAATATCTCTGTGGTGATATCTCCGTATCCAGCCACTGAGTCGCCCGATAGGAATAACATCCTACCGATTCATTGATCGCATGACTCCCAAGTACACTCTTCAGATTCAGTTCATTGACCATCTTTTTCTTTTTGGCAGAACTAACATGCTGAATAGATCGTGCAAGGCAGATTACCATCAATGGATGAAGCGCAGAAAAGGATATCTGCAGATAATAGTCTCGGTAACCAAGCATAATGGATGTATCATCTTGGTCATCGGCGGACATTTGATTTAGAATCATACTGCGTGTATGCTCTGCGATGGTCTTTCTACGCTCCTGTTCTTCTTTGCTCAGCTCACAATACTCCATACTTTTATCACCTCCCATACTAAATTTCGGTTGGAAAATTATCTTGGTGCAGCAATATGGGTAATCGCACCCCAGATACGATTGCTCTCCATATTGAGACCGAGAATTCTAACAGTGACGCGGGCTCCTCTCGGAGGACGACCGCGTTTCGGATAGCTGCAGAGGCAATCTACACCTCCATCAAGTGCGACAAACACACCTGTTGTATCTACCATACTGACCGTTCCAACATAGCGATTTCCAACAGAAAATCTTCTCAAAGCTTTTTCATAAGGATTTTCTCCTGCCTGTTTGACCGATGCACTGGCTTTGATATGATTTCGGTCACTGCGGTCAATGCTTAGAATCTTAACGAGGACACGCTGTCCAGGCTGAAACTGCGAAGAAGCATCCAGTAGTCTTTGATAACTCAATTCTCTGAGAGGAATGTAAATTTCAAGGCCAAACAAATCTACAAAAATGCCGGCGCGAATTACAGAAACGATTCTCGCTTCTGCACACACTCCTTCATAAAGAATGTTATTTCCGTCTCTATCAGTACCGAAATAATATTCCTTGCGTTTGGCGGCCATTGCCTCCAGCCTGCTGGCAACCGCAACACCTGACTGAGGATCAATGCCCTTAACGATATAATCCACCTCTGCACCGAGGCGTTTTGTCAGCGTATAGTGCATGACATCTTCTTGAGATCGTCCACGATTATCCTCAGGTGGAAGAACAGCTTCTTCTGCCGGAATGATGACCTTGAAGTCGCCGTGATAAATGACTGCGAGAGAACGGGAGGGATTATCCTCAGGCTGTTCAACGCCTTGAATCGTGCCGGTCAGGATCTTCTGCGTTTTCATAGACTCAATCAAATCCAACAAATCGTTCCTGGCTTTGTCAGCTTCCGTTTCGACCGTACGATGCTCATCAATTGAAAGAACATTTACAGCGGTTCTGGTATTTGCGCGTTTCCGTCTGGTAGTTGTTTTGACCTCCTTTTCCTCTGTATCAGACTCAGATTTTGGAGTCCTGGTCCTCCGGGACCTTCGTGGTTTCTCTTCTGCTTCTGTTTCAGTTTGGGAAACAGTGCCTAATTCTTCGCCTTCGACGCCGTCTTCCGGCATTCTTGCTTCAGAATTCTCCGATTCCAAGTCAGTCTGGGAATCAGAAGAATTTTCCTGAGGCAACTGTTCCAGCTCTGTTTCGTTTCTTTTGGTTTCCATCTAAGAGTTCCTCCTTGTAAATTAAAATTCAGTCGGCGGTTTTGCCGAACTGTATAGGCTTTTTTTGCGTTCCGGTTTTTTCTCCGGTTCAGGTGTTGATATAGGCTCACTTTGAATTGGTGGCGAACAAACATAAGTCGGTCGATAATTCATAATAGAAGTTTTCTGAATCTGTTTAACCATCGGGTGTTTTGTGTAGTCCATTTTCTTCAGTTTTAGGACATTTCGACCGCGAATAATGCATAGCAGCTCTTCGTTTGGTAATCGAAGCACTTCATCAGGAGTAAGTAAGCGCCGTTTTCCTTGCCCTTCCGTATGGCGATATTGCGGTATTACTTGAGCAACTGCGATAGTTCTTCTTACCGTCATAGTAGAATTGACTTCTATGCTCATATCTCCGCTGCGAGCGGAAAAATATTCTGCGCTAACATCATCGGTACATCCAAGCATAAGTTGGATGTCACAGTTTCCGACGATTTCTGACCAAAGGTTGTTGGGATATCGATTTTGTAACTGGCCTAGACTTTGTACAGCCAGCATCACTCGGATATTTCTTGAGCGAATGGTACTGAGAGAACGGCAGAAGTCAGATCCATCTGGCGCTGCTCCAAGTTTGCCTATGTTATTAAACTCATCCAGTATTAAATTAACGGGAACGTCACAGCTGCCATTTGGTCTGGAGTCGGCATATCTCGTCAGCTTAATAAACATACATGAGAAAAATAGAGATGATAAAAATGCCATTGTTGCATCTTGATCACTTAAAACAATGTAATAGGCACATTTTCTCTTAGCCGGTAAAGTCAGATCGATGTCTGAACGGCTTGTAATTTTCTGAACGGCCTCGTTTTGAAGCACCTGCAATCGCGTACCAAGTCCCAGTATGATGCCGGAGCGAACCGTGTCACTGGACTGAGAAAAAAGATTATAAGGTGCCCGTGCCGGATGGTCGAGTGGAAGCTTCTCAAAAATTGCAGTGAGTTGTCTTTCACTGTGTTGTGTCAATGCCTGATACACCGCCGGAAGATGCTTCATATCTACATTACGACTCCGATCCTGATCAACAAGTAGGATCAAAGCTTTTAGCAGATTTCCTTCACCATTATCCCAAAAGTGATCTCCTTTTCCGGAACTGGTATTTCCGATAATGACATTCGTCAGAACCTGTGCCATCAAAGTATCACCGTTTAAGTCTGACATACAGTTCCAAGAATCACTGTGCTCTGGGGTTACCAGATTAAACACCTTGACTTCGTAGCCGTTGTTGCGGTACATTTCTGCTGTATCTGCATAAAGCTCTGCCTTGCTGTCTGTAATAATTACAGATTCACCACGTTTCATTGCCTGGAACAAAGCATTACGAATAACAGCTCTTGATTTCATGGTTCCGGATGCACCAAAAATAGCAATATGACGATTGAGTCTGGTATCCTTTGGCATACAGACAATTTTGCCTTTGTATTCGCCCAAAATAGTACCCTCTGCTTTTTCAGGTGTGGTTACTTCCAGCTCCTCTTGCATTTCTTTCTCGCTCATCCATGTGGCGGTTCCATATGTGCCGTTTTTTACCACCTTGAAACCTCGTTCATCATAGTCTTTGCTTCCAAATTTATCGTGGAACTTTACATAAGCAAAAATTGCTGCTCCAACAACCAGAATAAATAGGATCCCTTTCATCCCGTTTAAGGTAAATGCCTGCGGGAAACAGAATAGTGGATTAAAGTTCACAGGACGCATTGTGTTCTGTCCGCCAAGCCCGCCGCTGTCCATCCAAATGGAATAGTTTGTGAGCAATTGTCCAATCAGTCCACCCAAATAAAAAAGTGCCGCCAAACCCAGTATGGTGGCAGCAACAATAGCGGCTTTTCTATATTTATCTTTCAACCATAAATTCCTCCTTTTGCCCCATTGCTTTTTCCACTAATCTCATACTGATAAATTTCAAATAGACCTGTGGACCAAGATATTTACGGAGGAGAGGTCCCTGTTCAGGAAAACATAGGATTTCAAATGATTTCATATCAGTCTGGAGTGCTTCGCGCAATCGGATTAAGCGTGCAATATCATTATCCAGATAGGAATACACATACTTGTTATCAATAAAGGCATCATATTCCACCATACCTTGTCCTCCAGACTGAGTTTCCTTGTCAAACAACAAATCCAGGAGTTTAGTTTTCCATCCAGGTATGGAAAGAAGACGAAGTAGTTTTATGCCAAAGTCATTCATAGGTACAAAGTAGATGTTCTGATAGATGCTGTCGAATCTAAACTCCAAACGCCTGTTCTTTTCAGTTTCCATCAAGGTTTTGAATGCAATCTCCTCAGACTCACCTAAAAGAATTGCCGACTGAATGTTTTGAACACCTGCATTCATACGGCTAATCTCGATTAGATTGTGTAAAGCCTTGAACTCACCCATACCATTCCATTTCATAAGAGCGTTGCGGGTGTTGTATACCGCATAAGCTTCGCTTTGAGAAAATATAGCGCCCGCCATCCGGGTAAACACCGTCTTGCTCATTTCTGAGTCTCCGAGTTTCTTGAGATCCTTAGCCAGGTAATATGCAGAATATTCCGGTACTGTCAGACTGATTTGCATATTCTGAAGAGAAGGTAAAGAATATGGCCGGCATTCAATGCCAGCTGCCATACACATCATAACCGATTCGGCAACTCGATGATTTCTTTCGATATGAGCTGCATCACCCGGAAACTTATGATCCCAAAAAGAATGCATATAGTAATCATACGCATCCGGATGAATCCATTCCAGTATGGGAAGAGCAGCTTTTGAAAACCGGATGGATTTGCTTGAACCTTTACCGGATACATTTAGGAGCTTACAGGTTATTCTTTCTTCAGTCTGGGTATGGGGGAGGCGATAATCTTGTGGTGTTGTCATCTTGTGAACCAATGCCTTCAGCACCCGTTCATTTCCAAGAAGTTTCAATGAGCGCATTGGAAATTCACCTGTCACGGATAGCAAGGTGATGATGTTGAGCGCGTGACTGCCCGTCCGAAGTGTAATCATCCCGACCTCCTTAGAATGAGGCGTTTTAAGACAGTATGACTGCTCTCTTTGTCGGATTTTCCATCGCAAAAATGCCTCCAAACAGCTGATATTTCAGGGCTTTTTCGGTTAAGCAAATATATGTAATTTTTTCTGCTCGATTTTCTCCCTTTTTTACATATGTTTTTGAGGCGGTTTTTGGCATTCTTCATAGAGTTTCACTCCTTCTTCAGGGATGGTTTTTTCAAGAATCAGCCATTGTGCAAACTCATCACGCGGAACAACATAAACCTCTGTTCGGTCGCTCTCTCCGGCAGCGCTGCAATAACGCGAGATAATATCCTCCGACATCAGTAATCCTCATCTGTCTTTTAAGACTGCGGATTATTTTTTCTGCTGTTTCCGGAGTTTTGTCTCTTAATAAGCGTATCACCTGAGCTTTTGGCAGAGGCCCGTATTGAGACAGCCATTTGATAATGTATTGCTCATCTTTTAAAAGCATTTTTTGTTCACCTCCTTGTGCGCATTTTTTATAAAATACGCATTTTAGCCGAAATGCGTTTGATTTTGTTTCCGTTTCAGCAAGGCTTCCAGCTCAGCTCGGTCAGTCGTTATCATTTCCTGTTCTGTTTTTGAGGCTTTTACGACTACGGGGATCTTGCTGTTGTTACTGTAAATCAAAGCTTCTCCTCGTTCAAACTGAGTAATGGATCGAATTTCTGTTTTTGTAAGCTTCAATGTCTCTCGTACATATTCAGCTTCATCCGGCTCCAGATTCAAGATAATTTTGTTTTTGCTGTTGTTTATAATGGCTCTTCCATATTTGCCATCATCCAGACTAAAGAAATCTGATAAGTCTTGTGTCGCTGCAATTGCAGCGCCTCCAAAGCCTCGGATTGTTTTAAAGATTGTCAAACAGAATTCAGCCGCCTGACGATTGGAAGAAGCTCCGATTAACTGCCAAATCTCATCAATCATGATTGCTTTCTTCTTGGTTCTGTCTGCTTTGATATTGTCCCAAACATAATCCAGTGCAATCATCATCCCAACCGGGAGCAATTTTCCTTTTAGTTCAGACAAGTCCAACACAATATATTTATTACTCAAATCCACATTGGTCTGGCGATTGAAACTTTGTGCTGATCCGGTTACAAATCTGCTCACAATCGTTGCTATACGGCTTGTCATAGGGTTTTCTTGAAGGTGCTTATGTAAATCCCCAAGTATGGGCATTTTCTTCATAATCGGCGGATTTACAGTCATATCTTCATACAATGAACTGTTATCGTGAGTTATTCCAAATTCGTTGTAGGTCTTTATTAACGCCTCATCCAACATCTGTTCTTCTTCATTCGTCATGTCCGGGATAAGAAGCGTAAAGAAAATCATCAGCTGCTGAATTTTTTTGGCAAGCATAGAATCCATGTCGTTGTAGTCCACATCATCAATCAGTTCCATTTCTGGAGATATCGTATGGCGTATACTCATGACGTTTATACAATGAGGGGAACCAGGTGCAATTTTTATAAAGGTTCCTCCAACTTTATCACATGCCCTTTTGAACTCGTGCCCTTTAATAGGAGCCACAATATAACACTGAATACCACGCATTCTCATTCTGAGTGCGAGCAGCTGCATAGTGAAGGTTTTACCAGCACCACTGGTGCCACACATAGTCAAGTTTGCATTTTTGTTTTTCTTCGTATTAAAAAGATCGACAATGCAAAGCGAATTGTTATGCCTATTGATTCCAAGTAAAACGCCCGTATCATCCGACATCTCAAAGCTTGTAAACATATAGGAAGCGGCAGCACCGCTTGTCAAAACATTCCTCTTTGTTTTCTTTTGCAATCTGGGATCTATCTGTAAAAATGGCATGACTGACCTGAGAGCTGCTTCCTGTTGAAAACGGCAATCACTGGTATAGATATCCATAGATTTCAGCATATCCACCATCTGCCTTTTGCGCCACATCAGTTCTTCATAGCTCTTGCCGGATACTGTGATAAAAACAGAGATGTAAAACAAATCCTCATTCTGATTGGCGATTCCGTTTTTTATGTAGTATCCGGCAGAAATGGAATTAGCCAGTTCTTCATAATCCGTACTGGTATCCTGAAGGCTCTTGAGTTTAGTGCGGTTAAGGCGGATGCGCTGAGCAACTTTATCAATAGTTTTACTTCGATTTTCACGCTGTAAATGCAAATCTACATCAATACCTTCACCCGCGTTAATAAGAGCGGACATCCATCCACCACGCACGGTATTCGGAAAACCATCCTTTTTGATATAAAGGAAGGAATAATAGAGACCGTCCATGATGATGTAATTGTAATGTGTCAGGTCAATACCGCGTGGCGTTATAAAGTGTGAGATCTTAATTGGGGGAACTGGGTCTACACCAATCACTTTCTTTTTTGCGGCCATTGTGTCTACAACTACACGATTGACACGAGAAGAAAAGGGTTCATCCACACATGAGCGCCTGTTAAAATACATATACAAAATTTCTGCAGTTGCTTCATCGGGATCTTTAGGCTGAATAATGGAATTTCCGCACTGCATAAAATAAGCTCTTGCGTTTTGTTCAGCCGTTTGCAGCATGCTATAAATTTTCCCGTAATCATTCTCCTCATTTCGGTGCAGCTCTTCGTATTGGAAGATTAAAAAGAAGCGCCTGGTCAGCGCTTCACGATTCCCGATATCTTTAATCAGTCGAATATAGTCTTCGCTGAGTTCCTTGCATTTTTCATTATCTTCCTCTTTCAGATCTTGCCGTACCATAGCAATGTGTTTGTCTGAGTCGGCTTTTCTTGTGATAGACTTGAACTGCAACCTCATAGGAGATATTTTAAGCCAGCTTGCAAAGGAAGAAATTATATTGGCTTGCTCCTCATCAGAGCGGAGCAAAAAATTGATTGGCTCGATTTCGAGGATTTTAATATAGCGCCCGTCAACAGTTTCAATAATACCGTTGCTCAAATTTTTTATAGGGAGAAAGTCCTGAACAAACTCAAGCTTTTCGACTTTTTGCTTTTTTCCGCTTCTTTGTTTTTTTGAGCTGTGCTTTGTCATATTTGTATCCCACCCTTCTCATATGAAGTTTTCGTCTGTGAATTCCAAACCTGCATATATGACCCAAGAACTGAAATAAGGAATCTCCGTCGATACCCATAACGGACAGGACTGCAAGAGGCATGAGTGTTACTACCATTACAACAATTCGAATGGTGCCGGGCATCGGAATCAGCATCAATTCTGGATACCCCACCAAAAGAAGAAGAAAAACGGTTTCCACTGCATTTCTTGGTTCAACCATGCCGCCGAGTATTTTTCCTGAATCGGTATAGTTGGCTGGGATTGCATATACATTTCGAATTTCTTTTTCGTCCATATAATCATACCTTTCTGCTGTATCAAAGAAGTACTCCGATACAGCACGGGTCTATTGTCTTAAAGAATCAAGTGTTATAAAGCCCTTTCAGCATATTATCTACTTCCTCATAGGACGCAAAAGAAACATTTCGCTTCAAAAGATAAGAAACCGCATCACTCCATTCCCACAGAGAATAATTTTGTTTGTTTGGAAAAAGATACAGTTCTCTGACTACACAGTCGTTTATCCTATGATTCAGGCGAAGATCAGAAAGATATGCTGCATGATATTTTTGGGCCAACTCATCCAGAAGTCCTTTCATTTTTCCTCCTATCACAAACTATCTGCCCAATCTGTAGATTTTTGCTGTTGTTTTATATCTGCCAAGTCTTAGTGCTTCCTGATGATCCGGAACATAGATATCTACACGATGGATATCATTTTCTATACCGGAGCCGCCCCGATCTTCCACTGTATACATAGTGCCGTTAATCATGATTTGTGTTCCAAACGGATAATGGCTGGACATTGCAACCATTCCTTGTGCCACTGGCTTTCCACTTGCAGTAATGCCACTGGCGTTTTCACCACAGCATTTACTGCATGCACAGTAATGTGTAACATCCACTTCGATGGTGGAAATGGGGTCTCCAGTAGTACCGTTCGGCACAGGAGCATCAAAATCTACATCTTTGGGGCGTCTAAGTGAGAGCGTTGATTCATAACTCGGTGTGTTAAAGATGACACCTTCACCGCCGGAGGAATGAACCCACATTCGCTCACCGTTATCACCTACACCGGCATAAATCAATACATGGTTCCACCCTTGACCATCTTCATTCATTAAAAATCCAAGATCACCGGGTAAAAGCTCATCTTCTGTAATAGCATAGGAGTTATCCCATTGGCTCCAAGTGCCTTCGTAGAGGCTAACTCCAACAGCCGTTTTGTAGGTCCAATCAGTAAAACCGGAACAGTCAAGACCAAATGGGCGAATGGTTCCAGTTGTACTGGATCCAGCTGCTGTAACCAGTTTCGGTGTATTCCATTCATCATTCCATCCCGGAGGAGATTTTCCACCCCAGAAATAAGGAACCTTTCCAACAAGAGAAAGTGCTGTTTCTAAAATATGTTTTCTGACTGCACTGCAATTTTGGCGGCTCACAAATGCAATCAGCTCCTCATCTGTCAAAGGAACACTTTGTCCATTTCCTACTGAACCGTACAGTGTCATTTTTAAGGCATTTGCCATGCTTTTAATTACCTGATCATAGGTTTGACTTGTTCCTCCATACTTTGCTGACAAATCCAATCCAAATGCTTTGGCAATAATGGATTCATCAAAAGAATGAATGGTACATTCCAGATAGGTTACTGTCTTTTTCGTAGGGGAAAGTGTTTCTTCACCATTTTGAGTGTAATAAGTTTCTGTACGGGTTCCAGTTATAGTATTACCGGAATAAACCGGAACGGAAACGCTTACCTCCTCATATTTAGGAACGGTTACAGATACATCGGAAGTTTTTGACTGATCCGGCACATAGTATGTTTTCGTCGCAGTCTCATACCGATATTGCGGGACTCCATTGATTGTACCGGTCGTCACAGTTTTTGTTACAACTGTAACTGAAACGGATTTATAGGTGTAATAGTTAACCGGTACCACGATTTCTTTCGTTTTCTCTACTGAAGTTACCGGAAACATGTCTTCTTTGTATGTACTCAATTTTGAGCGCATATCTGATTCACTGGTGTTTTTTTGGTCCATAGATATCGAATAAGCTGCAAGGATATAACTGACATCATACCCAGCAGAGCTTTGTCCGTGATTGATCAGAGCTTCCATTGATAAATCATAGTCATAACCGCCATCAGTGATAAGCTTCTCAACCTCATCTAAAGAATAGTTGTATCCTTCATCTACGATCTCAGAAACCGCTGTAGATAAAGTTTGGTAGGTCCCTGTTAGAGTTGCATTAGAATCGACTGTAGACCCATCTAATCCAAAAATGCTGTTCGTTATAATAGTTGGAAGAGAAGCAACCATAACAACTAAAAAAAGCAGGCATAGACAGATAAAAATTAAAATCTTATATAGTGTATGTCGAAGAGACCAAGCTGCTGAAAGGACAGCACCCCAAGGACCTCCGGCAGCTGTACCAGTTGCAATTTCAGCAACTGCTTTTCCGCCTTCAACGCTTGCTTGAACCGTAGCTGCTGCGGCATTTGCAGTTGCTTCAACACCTTTGGCGGCTGCCTGTTTTGCGGCTTCCTGACCGAGCTGTTTAGCGGCTTTCGCCATTTGTGCAGCGGCTTGACCATAATTATCACCGCCATCTCCCATTTGTGTTTTGTTTGGCTCGGCCATCTTTCCACCTCCCTTATATTGGATAAATGAAAACAGCCATAGTTTTTGGAATTTCCATAACTATGGCTGTTTTACTTCGTTAATTTTTTCTTCGGGGCGGTTTGGATGAAGTATCGCTCCGCCTTTCCGGATTTTCAAAACGGCTTGGTGTAGATTTGTATCGAACAGTTTCAACTGAAACCGACTTTACATTTTCTCCATCATAAACAGGTTTTCCGTTCTCATAGACTGGTCGGCGCTCCACTGCAGAATCGCCATGAATAGCAAACCATTGATGGCCGTCTTTGTCTTCATATACCTGATAGTCTCCTCTCGGAGTATCATAAACAGCCGTATCGTAGAAGGCGGTGCCGCTGCCATCATCATGACGCACTTCAAAGTGTCCATCTCGCTGGCTTCCATCTACAGACATGATCTGCTGCTCATATCCAGGCATAAAGTCTCTAAATACGCTTTGGTTATAAATGGTTGCTTCATCACCGTTTTCGAATTCAGGCACGGTGCCATGTTGAGCCATCGCATACCATTCCACGCCATTGGCATCTGTCATAATGGAATGAGGTGCTTCAGGCTCTTGATAGAAGGCGCTGTTGTACCATGTAGTATTTCCAGTATCTGAAGACGCTTCCAGAACACCTTCACCCACAGTACGCAAAGATGTTCCTTCTGCTGCTCCTGGAAATACAGAGGCAACCTGAGCAGCTTCTGCTGCGTTTCCGGTAAATTCCGGTGTACTGTAGAATGCATTTCTGCCTTCGCCGCTTGCCATTTGATACCATTGTGTACCATCTGATGCGGTAACCACTGAGTGCGGTCCTTGTGGTTTTTCAAATTGAGATGCATTATACAGTTCCACATTTGAGCTTTTTCCATCAGCGCCGGTTGCAGTTGTGCTGATATGTCCTCCAGTAATCTGTGTTCCACTCAGTTTGTGATTGCCAAGCTGCGGCATATAATTTCCAAGGCTTCGGTCAGCAATTTCACCGGCTATGCTTCCGGAAACATTTGGTGTTCTTGAAGCGACAGAGGAAATTGATTCTCCAGTTAATGTAGCGCCATTTCTTGCAGCAATGCCACCAAAAGCACGACCCACAAAGCCAAATCCACCTCCGGCGCCCATTCTTGTTCCGCCATTTACTACAGCATCGCGTACATAGGAATTTCCCTTAAACTTACTTGCAAACCCAGCAGCGAATGACGAAGCAGCAGTTCCTCCAGCTGCACTCGAACCTCCGTTGAATACATTTCCGGCACTTTTGGCTGCACCTCCTACACCAGAAAGTACACGGGCTGCCATCAGAATCTCCATTCCCATGCTTGATCCTGTTTGAGCGACATTTAAACCCATGGCCGCTAAATAGCTGTCAAATTTCTGGGCGGTTTTAAGAAATGCCAGAGCGCAGAACATCCAAAGGAAGATATTTCCCTGACCGTTTGACAGTGCGCCGGCATTCGCGATAAATTGTCCCACAGAAGTGCTGAAGCCTCTTAAAAACCATACATTCATGACCAACAGCAGCAGTTGCGATCCAACCATGCGACACCAGGATTTAAAAACCTGTTCAGTTGCTTTGGAGCCACCCATGCAATATGCCAAGGGGGAAGTATAGCACAGTACTCCAACAACAATATAGCGTTCTACTGTCTCTAGTAATAGTTTGAAATAGTTCCAACCAAGAGAGATTTCAAGAATGAGCATCAGTATAAGACCAACAACCGTTATCACAGAAACCAGCGTTGTTATTCCGCTTTTCAGCACATTTTCAACCCCGGCAAATGTAAAATCTTCTGCCGTCATCTGAATATCCATTAAAGCTGTGTAAGGAGCCCTTGCAATATCCAGCGTCAACTCGAAAATTGGCTTTGCAAATGCAATTAACACTGCAAAAATAGAACTTCTGGCAATTAACTGAAGAGGGTGTTCACTTTCCGTTATTGGTCCTCCAAATGCCTTGAACAACTGCCACACTGTTATTAAAAACAGCATAGCCCATGCAGTGTACTGCATAACATCAAATGCTTTTGAGAGAAACGGAAAGTATTCCTCCATTGCTGTCATATCGGTTCCAAGAGCAGAAAGAAATATTCCGGACACCGCATCCATTAGCTGGCTGACGATACTGGCAACCCAATTAGCAATACCCTCAAAAATCCAATCTAATATAGCGCATCACCTCCAATCCGCAACACTGATTATTTGGATTTGGAGGGATTAAGTGCCTGTGTATTGTCCGCCACTGACAAGCGGCTGCAGGTAGGCAACGATAAAGCCTAAACTGTTCAGAACAATCCACGTCACAACAATGCGCTTCAGCCAACTTGTAGCTTCGTCAACTGCACGCTGGTTTCTTGAAATCATACGAACCAGAAGTGCGACTGCCGCAGCAGTGACAGCTACGATTGTACTGATACCGGCCAGCTGCCCATAGACATCGCGCATTATTTTCGAGAAACGATCCCAGATCGTGTCAGCCATGATTGGCTGCAAAGAGATCAGTAACGCTGAAGCGGTGCTGACCAATGTCCAATACCCATTTACCAGGTATCGTTTCCCTTTTTTGATCTGACTTGTCATGCTGTATACCTCCTTTTTGATTGTGCAAAAAAACGCTGTTTCCATAGACTTTTCTCAGTCTCAGAAACAGCGTTTTATCGCCAGTCCCATTTTGGGATGATATAATTATAACTCTTTTCCTTTTGCATGTCATCGGCATATACCTTGCCAATTTATTTACATTTTTGTGCCATCCAATAGGACATTTTGTTTTCAGCATAAATCTTCAAGCAATGTCAGCACTTCAAACCACGAATCCATCTCGGTAGAAGGAACTGACCAAAGTCGTAAAGAAATGATGCCAATTGCCTGCGTTCGAAGTCTGTAATAATGCCGTGAGGAAATGTTGAGTCGGTATAACAGTTCGTTGTGAGAAAGTTTTTCGGGTGCAAGATATGTCATGTAGATTACTTCATACATTTTTTCGCCGTGTTCCGGTTTTCTCTTCAGAACGGTTAGTGCCTCATTCACTCGATCCAAGAGAAGTCTGGATTTTTTTATGCTTTCGATTCTACTTTCCAACTTTTTGTTATCCAAGCTAAGTTCTACATCGATGTAACGCAGTATAGCATCCAAATCATTCAAAGGGCGATCCAGTTCATCAACAATAGTCGTTGGAAAACACTCCAGTGCCCAAACAATACTTCGGTAATTTTGCAAAAGCATCTCAGTATTGTGATATGTACGACGCTTTTTATCTTTTTGCACCTGTCTGATCTTATCATCGTCAATATCAGCATCGCCAAGGATTCCACGCTGTGTCAGAAGCTTAATAAATGCTGCTGACTGCGCAGAAAGGCGGCTTTCCTGCTGTTCATATGCAGATTGTTCTGCTTTTTTATTCTCGCTCATAGTAACTCTCCTTTGATTTTTTGAATTCTGGAAAATGAACACAAGGTCCTCGTATATTCTCAAAATTCTCTAAAGGTGAGATATATACTACTTCCTTGCAGTCATAATTACAATTCTTACAATTCCAACAATGCAGAGAAAAATACGCGCGTATTATAGGGCTCGAAAGTGCAACGCGATTTTCAGCTTTGCTGTTTTCTCCCGGCTTTTCGATACGTTCAGCAGATGTTTTTACACTAAACCATGCGATCATGCGGGATAAACGTTCATGGTCTGTACCTTCAATATGTACATTGGCTGCTGAAATGCGTATTTCTTCGATAATGCGTACAACATTCGCCTGTGTAGGCAGTGAAACCTCTGTACCGGTTTGATACAATTGATTAAAAATGAGACATCCATAGGAGCCGGGAAGACGATACAGCGCGAAGACATCCTTATACTTTTGAAAGAAACGCCATACTTTTGTCTTTTCCCATTTCCATCTCTGTCCCATGGTTTCCAAGGTTAATAAAGCTTTGCGTCGTTCAAATTGAACGGTTGGTGCCAATAAAGAGAAAATATTTCCTGAATCCTGCCAGACAGTATGACACCAAAGATCTAACCATGCATCCGATTCACTGAATTTACGGTTACTATCTGCCAGCCTCTGAGTAATATCTCTCGGAAGACAAATAAAGCCATATCCGTCACTCGCATAAACAGTACCTTCAGAACATTCAGCTCCAGAACATTTTACAACCCAGTCATTGATTTGATAGGTTAACTTTTTCGTTTTTGGATCCAAAGAGTAGCTGATATATCCTAAAGCGGATAATTCATTCATTATTTCTAAGGCCTGTGCTCGGCTCTTCAAACCAAGAATGCTTTTAAGTCCAACAATTCCACCAGACCACATTCCCGGAATTACCTCATTTTTGTATCCACAATAAAGGGCATGTCCCTTTCGAAACGCTGCACGAGATGCCAGCTTTGCCCAGTAACCCATTAGCCCCTTGCCCTGAGGTAAATATGCCCGAGACAGTTTTACCCACTGGTACTTTAACAAGCATTTCATAACAGCGTTCTCCTTTCTTAAATTTTGATATGAAAATAGGGCAGTCCTTATTTAAAGAAACTGCCCCTAATGAATATTTAGATTCTTACTCTCAAGCCTATAAGATTACCTGTTTTAATTCCAACCAGATACCATTGATCGTTTATCTCTATTCTGGTAGGAACCCATTTATTATTCACAAATACCTCCATACTTGTTCCGCAATGAAGCCCTCCATAATAATCATCCAAATCAAACCGAATATCCATCCGATCTGTATCATGATCATAAATCAATACGCCTTGCCTCATTTAAAGTATCCTCCTATGCTTTGGTAAAATTGAATACACATTTGAGCCTTGATATAAATTAAAGCCGGATTGATTGTTACTCAATCCGGCTTTCTGTGGCAGTTATTGAATTATAGAGTTTTTTGGATTCTCATACTGAGATTTGGACAAAAGCAGTGAAAATCCAAAATGAATGGCTAAAATTTGCTTGTATTGCAATCCTGCAGTTTGATATTCTTCCTCTATGTAGCCCCCTTCCGATTTTACTTATTACTGTTTTGTTGCGTTTTTTCTTTTCGATACAATTGACGCAAATACTCTTCAAAAATACTACGTCGTATTAAAACCTTTTTGCCGATCTTATATACAGCCCCGGCCTCTCGTGCCATACGAGTAAATACTTTTAGCCCGAGACCATAATAATCAGCGCCTTGATAATAGGTTATAAAATCACGCTTTAACATTTCTATATCTTCATCGTCAAGCATATCCGAAAACATCCACAGGTTTCCACTCATTCCTCCTCCTCCTTAAAATTCAAAGTACTTGGTTCACGGAACCGTTCCAAATATTCATCAAAAATATCTCTGTTAATCAACACTGTACTATCCATTCGATAGATTGCTCCTGCCTCACTGGCAAGTTCCATCAGTTTTTTATGCTGAATGCTATAAACAATTTCCGCATCTTTATAGCGGAGAAACTGTTTACGAAGTCTCTTAGCACTTTCACGCACCTCATTGCGTTTTTTTAGGTCATAATATGCCTTTGTCTCGTCACTAATCATGATTTCATTCCTTTCTTTCTATTCAAATCATTTCTGTCATAACAAAAGCTAACCCTAAACGAAAAAAGAGAACACTCCTGAAATTACTTTCAAAAAGTGTTCTCTTAGCAGTAAGTGCTATTTTGCGTCTTGAGTTGACAACAATTCATTTTGCGCTGTATTTCTCCATATCGCTATGAAAAATTGTTGTCAATTTGTTGTCAACTGGGATTTGATGTGCTGCAAACCCGCATAAACACTGGGTTTATTTGTCCAGAGGCTTCATTGTCGGGAACAGCAGTACATCTCTTATGCTTGCACTGTCTGTAAGCAGCATTACAAATCTGTCAAGACCCATACCAAGACCGCCCGTTGGGGGTAATCCGTATTCGAGTGCTGTTAAGAAGTCCTCGTCTATCTGAGCGTTTGCGCCCTGCTTTCTCTTCTCCATAACCTGCTTTGTGAAACGCTCACGCTGGTCGATGGGGTCGTTAAGCTCTGAGAATGCGTTGCCGAATTCGCACGCATTTATGAAGTATTCAAAACGCTCTGTGAATGCGGGGTCGGTGGGCTTTCTCTTTGCAAGAGGCGAATTTTCTACAGGATAATCATAGATGATAGTAGGCTGAATCAGCTTTTCCTCTACAAATTCCTCGAACAGTTCGATAAGCACTTCGCCCTTTGTGGCTGTGTCGGCAATCTCTGCGTGCTTTGTCTTAGCCTGAGCCACTGCGTCGGCATCACTTGTCCAGCTGTCATAGTCAAGACCTGTGTATTCCTTTACAGCTTCCTTCATAGTCACACGCTTCCAGGGCTTGCCGATTTCGATTTCATTACCCTGATAAGGAACTGTATCAGTGCCGCATACCTTGAGCGCTACTGTACGGTACATTTCTTCTATTAAGTCCATCATACCGTAGTAGTCTGTGTATGCCTGATACATTTCAATAGATGTAAATTCGGGGTTGTGAGTTGCATCCATACCCTCGTTTCTGAAGATACGGCCTACTTCATATACCCTGTCAAATCCGCCTACGATAAGACGCTTTAAGTAAAGCTCCGTTTCGATACGCAGATACATATCAATGTCAAGAGCGTTGTGGTGTGTTACGAATGGTCTTGCAGCCGCACCGATCTCAAGCGTATGCAGTACGGGTGTGTCAACCTCGAGATAACCCTTGCTGTCAAGGAAGCTGCGTATCTCACGCAGTATCATTGAACGCTTGACGAAAGTATCCTTGATTTCCGGGTTTGCGATAAGGTCAAGATAACGCTTTCTGTAACGTTCTTCCTTGTCCTTCAGTCCGTGCCACTTTTCAGGCAGGGGCAGGAGCGACTTTGAAAGGAGCTTTATCGAATTTGCGTGTACGCTTATCTCTCCTCGTCTTGTCTTGAATACAAAACCGCTCACGCCTACAATATCACCGAGATCCCACTTCTTGAATTCCTTGAAGTTATCCTCGCCTATATCGTCAATGCGGACATAAACCTGCATTCTTCCGCTGTCGTCACGGATATCAATAAAGTTGGCCTTACCCATATCACGCCAGCTTGTGATACGGCCGGCAATCATTACATCCTTTTCTTCAAGCTCCTCAAAGTTATCTCTTATCTGCTGAGCCTTGTGAGTGAAATCAAACTTTGTGATTTCATAAGGATTCTTGCCGTTTGCCTTTAAATCGTTCAGCTTTTCTATTCTTATGCGGTGCTGTTCGTCAAGCTGTGCCAGAAGCTCTTCTTCGGTCAGCTCAACCTGCTCTGCGTTGTTGTTTTCCATTATTTTTTGTTTCCTCTCAGTTTACTTGTCTATTTCTACTATCTTGTACTTCTTTACTCCTGCGGGAGCTTCAACCGATACTTCCTCGCCGAGTTTTTTACCAATGCACGCCTTGCCGATAGGTGACTCGTCGGAAATCTTCATAGCCTTCATATCAACTTCCTTTGAACCTACTAAGAAGAACTTGATTTTCTTTCCGCTCTCGTCCTCGATAACTACCGTATTACCGATGTTAACGTGCTCTGTAGAAAGCTCGTCCTCGTCAACTACCTTTGCGTTTTTGAGAGTAGCTTCAATCTCTGCGATCTCAGCCTCAACAATACCCTGTTCGTTTTTAGCTTCATCGTACTCTGAGTTCTCGGATAAGTCACCGAATGAAAGAGCTACCTTGATTTTTTCAGCTATTTCTTTTCTTGTGACCGATTTTAAGTGTTCTAGTCTTTCTTCGAGATCCTTAAGACCTTGCGATGTTAAAGTTGTCTGTGTTGCCATTGTAAATGACCTCCATAATTTTTTTATATGATGCGGGCGGAGTTTTCCGCCATTAATATCCTTATTCTGTAGCTACTATCTCAAGCGCCTTCTGAAGCTGCACGTCGCTTTTCTTGTCTGCAAACCTTATCTGTTCTGCCTGCTGTGCGGTAATATCAACCGTGTAGTCGGGCTTTATTCCTGTATCTTCAAAATCATCGGATTCGACAGGCACTATATTTGCGGTAGAAATCGAAACCGCACTTCCGTCCTTGAAGCTCTGCGTTGTCTGAAGCTGTGACTTTCCCGCTGTTGACGATCCGACTACAGATGCCTTTGCGAAGTCACGCAGACCTATTGCAAATATCTCTGCAAGGCAGGCGGTGTTTCCGTTTGTAAGCACCGTTACGGGTTTGCTTACAAATTGATTTCCGTCTGTTTCTATAAAGCTCGTATCCCTGCCGTTTGCGTCAACCTGAATTGCTATCTGTGCCTTCGGAAGCACACGGTTCAGCATTGCCCTCACAGGTTCTGTGATACCGTCGGACACATCTCTCACATCGAATACATATCCGAGAACCGACTGTGCCTCATACTCGTCTATAAGCTGTATGAAACGTTCGTCTGTGGTTTCGTTGAAGGTGTATATCTTGATATAGGCGTAACCGTCTATAAGCGTACCCTTTACCGATGTCAGCTTTATGCTCTGTCTTACAAGAGTTACCGTCTTTTCAACACCGTCGGGGGTGCTGTAAGTAACCGAGAGCTTTGTGCCCTCCTCGCCGTCAAGCTGAGCCTGCGCCTGCTCGGCACCTATCTCAAGTATGCTCTTTCCGCCGACCGCCGTTATAGTACAGCCCTTGGTTATTTCTTCAACCTCAGCCGATGAGCCTTCATAAACGTTCGTGACCTCAAGATAATCGCCGTTTACAACGGTTTCGATTCCCGTTCCGATAATCACGCCGCTTTGTAGCTTCTGCAGCTTGTAATACTCATCTGCCGTGTAATATTTTGCGTATTTGTCGCTCGTTCCGCTGATATAGCCGTTTGCGATACCCGTTATCAGAGTGTTTTCGTTAGGCTTATATATCGACGAACTGCGGACAAATGTATCTATTTCCTTTATCTTTGCGTTGATGGTTTCCCGTTCCTGTATACCCGCTACCATTGAGTTGTACATATTTAGCGATACCGTCATAGTCAGTACAAATGTAATAGCACACGCTACGGCTATAAGACTTATCATAACGCCAAGCGATACTTTTTTATTCATTCGGGATTCACCCTTTCCTTGTTCGTTTGTCTGTAATTCCTTTATGCCGTTTATGCCATAGTAACATAATTGAACGGATTTTCGGGTTCGCCGTTAAGTCTTATCTCAAAGTGGAGATGAGGACCTGTCGAATATCCCGTACTGCCGACAGCACCGAGCGATTCACCCTGCGCTACCTCCTGACCGACATATACATACACATCGCTGAGATGTGCGTAGGTCGTGGTATATCCGCCGCCGTGATCGACAACGACATACATTCCGTAGCTGTAGCCGGGTATGTAGCTTGTTTCTGCAACTATTACAGTGCCCGCCTTTGAGGCAAGAACGCTGTCGCCGTAAATACCGCCATCGCCTATATCAACGCCTTTATGCCATCTGCCGAAATCAGCATCCCAGCCGAAGTTACAGGATATGTACGAGCGTCCCGGAACAGGCCAGTACCACTCGCCCTCCTGATATGCCTTGTCGGGATTGGTCTGCTGCTTTATGATTTCTTTTATCTGTTCTTCATACGCTTCAATATCAGCCTCGCTTACGTTTATCAGATACTGCAGATTGCTCTTCTGATCCTCAAGCTCGCTTACTGCCGCCGAATACTTGTTGTAATCGGACTCGTATGTGCTTTTTGCACTTTCGGCATCCGTTACAAGACCGTCAAGCTCCTCCTTTTCACTGAGCAGCTTTGTCATTTGCGTATCAAGCTCGGTCTTCTTGCCCTCAAGATCCTTCTTGTCGGTTTCAAGCAGCTTCTTGTCCGAATCCAGTTTCTTCATATCTGCGGTAAGCTCGTTCATGAACTGAAGATTCTGCTCGCTTATCTTTCCGACGACCTCACTGCTTATCATAAGGTCGTAGAAATCGGCAGAGCCTGCCAGTACCCCGAACATATCCGCTGAGCCGGTCGTGTACATTGTTCTGACTATCTGCGCAAACTTTTCAAGGTTCTGCTTGTTCTCCTTGTCAAGTTCGGCAATGTCGGCCTCTGCTTTCGCTATAGCCTTGTCCTTTTGCGCTATCTCATCTGTGAGCGTGTCTATGTTGCCCTGCAGAGTGCTTATATCCTGATTTTTGTAATAAACAAGATTGTAGTAGTAGTCAACAAGCTCCTTCTGCTCGTTCAGCAGATTGGCGGCTTTGTCGAGGTTTTCCTGCTTATCGGTTATATCGCCTTCGATACGGTCTATTTCATCACGCCTTTGAGCGTTGTCCTGTTTTATCTGCTCTATTCTGTCCTTTATATCATCGACAGTAAGATTCTCCGCACCTGCCGGAGCATACGTTATGATTATACCCGATGTCAATGCAAATATTGTGACGAATGAGGTCAGAGAGTGCAGAATTTTTTTCAGCTTCATCCTATATCCTTTCGCCGTTATACCTTAAGGTATTTGCCTGTGCTGAGTACCGTGCCGATAGCTCCGAGCAGTGCGCCCGCACCGCAGCAAGCCGCCAGTACATACCAGCCGATTTCCGAGAACTGCAGTATGTCGCCCATTCCGAGCGCATTCCACATTCCGAGGTTCTGCGTAAACAGATTGTACAGATTCTCATAAACGAGCTTTGTCACAAACCACGAAAGCAGTCCCGAAAGAAGTCCGATGAACAATCCCTCCACAAAAAACGGTGTCTTTATAAAGGAATTTGTCGCTCCGACTATTCTCATTATCGCTATTTCCTTACGTCTTGAGAAAACGCTGAGCCTTGTTGTATTCGAGATTATTATAACACTTACCGTACCGAGCGCCACTATAAGCACTATTCCGATAATGGTAAACGTCGTTCTCAGGTCCTTTATAAATCCGGCGAAATCCATAGGCGCATTCACCTTGTAAACGCCGTCTATCGCCTTGAACTGCTGAACGGCAGTGCTTATCTTATCAAGGTCGTTTATAGTTACCATATAGGTCGCAGGAACGGGATTATACGGAAGATTCTCAAACAGATCCTTCTGCTCGCTGTACTGCTCGACCATCTTCTTGAGTCCTTCTTCGGCGGAAACGAAATCCACCTTCTCCGTCAGCGTGTTGCTTTTAAGCACCTCGCCTATATGCTTTATATCTGCGTCATCATTAAGATAAACGCTTATCTCGTTCTTGTCCGAAACGTTGTCGAGTATTATTCCGCAGTCAAGCATCACTATAGCCGACATTCCGACTAAAATAAGGCTGACAGTCATAATGCAGAGGCTGGCAAATGACATGAAACGGTTCTTCCATACCGATCTTATGCCCTGCTTTATCAAGTAGCTTAAATTATTCATCCTGCGCCTCACCTTCCACATATTCGTCGAAAATAACTTCGCCGTTTTTCAGGCTGACGATTCTTCCGCCGAAATATTCGACAAGGCTATGCTCGTGAGTAACCATTATTACGGTAGTACCGCACTTGTTGATTTCCTTGAGCAGCTTTACTATATCATAGGATAAAGCGGGGTCGATGTTTGCCGTAGGCTCGTCTGCTATAATCAGCTTAGGATCGCTCGCAAAGGCTCTGGCTATCGCAACTCTCTGCTTTTCACCGCCCGACAGCTTCTCAGGATAGGATTTTGCCCTGTCTGCCAGCTTGACCAGATTCAGAACATAAGGCACCCTATGTCTTATCGTCTTTTTGGATTTGTTTGTAACACGCAGTACAAAAGCCACATTGTCATAAACATTCAGATCCGGTATCAGACGGAAATCCTGAAATATCATTCCTATGGAACGTCTGAAATACGGGATCTTCTTATTCTTTATCTTGGCAAGATTATATCCGTTTACGAATACCCTGCCCGATGTCGGCGCTATCTCTCTTGTCAGCAGTTTGAGCAATGTCGATTTTCCGGCACCGCTGTCACCGACTATAAATACAAATTCGCCGTCCTCTATTCTGAGATTGACGCCGTTAAGAGCGTCAACTCCGCCTCCGTCCTTGAAATGAACGTCAACGTTCTTTAATTCAACCATTTTACCATTCCTTCCTGATACCTGCCGTGCAATAACGGCACACAGCGATGCAGTCCGGTTATGGCGTAACCGGGGGAATCACAATGCTATCCCCTTCTGCACCCACAATACTTTTCAAACACTTATTTTTCAACAATCAAAAGTATGGTGGAGTAATTCAACTTTTCTCTCCTCATATCCGGCCGATATTGCCGATAATCCGCAGCTTTGCAACGACACTCTTACACCAAATATTCAGACAAGCACAATCAAGTATCTGTCTGAATAGTCCGGTATTATTAAATTTGACATTATTTCCCGACCGTTTCACCGTGTTACACATAAATGCAACATTTCTAAAGGTCGGAGCAGTCAGCGGCGACCCGCCGCATTAGAATTTGACGGGATCTGCGGCAAGGTATTTCTTGACCATAAGAGCGATCTTGAAGATGATAGCGTGATCGAACTCTCTTAAATCAAGACCTGTGAGCTTCTTTATCTTATCCAGTCTGTAAACCAGTGTATTTCTGTGTACAAAGAGCTTTCTTGAAGTTTCGGAAACGTTGAGGTTGTTCTCGAAGAATCTCTGTATCGTGAATAACGTTTCGTGGTCAAGCGACTCTATTGAGCCCTTCTTGAAAACTTCCTTCAGGAATGTTTCGCACAGGGTCGTGGGCAGGTGATAAATAAGACGGGCGATACCGAGGTTATCGTAGCTTACGATAGTCTTGTCCGTATCGAACACCTTACCTACCTCAATAGCTATCTGTGCTTCCTTGAAGGAACGGGCAAGATCCTTTATGCCTGTAACGGGAGTACCGATACCTACGTTTACCTTTGTGAAGAACTCGCCCGAAAGCGTATCCGAGATGGAGCGTGCGAGCTTTTCGAGGTCCTTGTTGTCTATGCCTGCCTTTATTTCCTTAACAAGAACGATTTCGGTTTCTGTGATATTGAACACGAAGTCCTTGTTCTTATCGGGGAACAGATTCTGTATTACATCATAAGCCGAAACCTCGTTTGCGGAAACGATGCTTATAAGGAATACAACACGGCTTATATCCGCATTGAAGTGAAGCTCTCTTGCCTTGAGCGTTATATCGCCGGGAAGAACGTTATCAAGGATGATATTCTTTACGAAGTTATTTCTGTCATATTTCTCGTCATAGTACTGCTTGATGCTTGACAGTGAGATAGCGAGGATAGACGCATACTTTGCCGCCTGATCGTCCGTACCTTCGATGAATACCGCATAATCGGGCTTTACGTGAACGCCGAAGGGCTTATATGTATAGCCGTCACGGATGAACACATCATGTGAGTCACCAAGCTCAATTGTAAAGAAGTCGCTGTTTGTTCCTATCCTGGAAAGCTCACTGCAAGCGACTATCGTACTGTTTTCATCGATAACACCGATAACACGACCGATAGTATCTCTCATCTGATGAACTACGCCCTGAAATAATCTGTTTGACATTTTCTTACCTCTTTTATCTTAAATGGTTTGCTCCTGTGTCCGCCGAAGGCTATAACCCTGTAACTGCCTTGTATGCGGAAATTACTCTTATAATTGTATCTTTGAATCAGCCTGTGAAAAGTCTCGGAAAAAGGCATAAAACGGCCGAAAATAATACACCAAATATATTTTACTAGAAAAACCGAAAAAAATCAAGGGTTTTTTAGACAAAATGTAAAAATTGCATCAAAAATTTTTGCGTTATTGCAAAACCGACTAAATAGTGGTATACTAAAATTTATGTATGGGCATCAGGAACTTATGACCTGTACCATAATAAACATAAATAAACATATAAATTACATTCGGAAGGACTGATTCTTATGATCCTGAAAATTAAAAACGCAAAGAACGGTGTGTATGCACGAATGTGCAGTTTGGCACGAATGTAAAAATATAAACTGTAGAAAGCTTTGTCTTTAAAACGAACTACTATTTATTATCCCTATCCCCCTTACCCCCTTTCCCTCGTGAAAGGCTGTGTATGCTTGGTTGACTTTGCGTCCTGCAAAGCCTTGTTGCATACACTGCCCGGCATCCGTGCCTGGGGAAAAAACGGGGACTGGCGTCCCTGCGACCCGCCTTGGGGCTACGCCCCAAACCCCAATTTTGTCAAAAAGGTTTTATAGCCTAACATCATATACAAGGAGAAAATAGAATGAACAAGACATATTATTTAACCACACCGATATATTACCCCTCCGGTAATCCCCACATAGGTCACTGTTACACAACGGTTGCGTGTGACACGATAGCACGCTTCAAGAGAATGCAGGGCTATGACGTAATGTTCCTTACAGGCACGGACGAGCACGGTCAGAAGATAGAGCTTAAAGCCGCCGAAAAGGGCGTTACCCCCAAGGAATACGTTGACGAGATAGTAGCCAACTTCAAGCGTCTTTGGGAAACAATGCACATAAGCTATGACCGTTTCATCAGAACAACGGACGACTATCATATAGAAACCGTACAGAAGATATTCAGGAAGCTGTACGAAAAGGGCTACATCTATAAAGGCACCTACAAGGGCAAATACTGCACACCGTGCGAGAGCTTCTGGACAGAGAGCCAGCTTGTAGACGGAAAGTGTCCCGACTGCGGACGTGAGGTAAAAGAAGCAAACGAAGAAGCATACTTCCTCCGCCTTTCCGATTTTGCCGACAAGATTGAAAAGTTCCTTACCGAAACCGACTATTTACAGCCTAAGAGCCGTGTAAACGAAATGGTAAACAACTTCATAAAGCCGGGCCTTGAGGATCTGTGCGTATCAAGAACCAGCTTTACCTGGGGCATACCCGTTGATTTTGACAGCAAGCACGTTGTTTATGTATGGGTAGACGCACTTTCAAACTATATCAGTGCGCTCGGCTACGGCAACGAGAAGTACAATGATTTTGAAAAATACTGGCCCGCAGATATGCACATGACCGCTAAGGAAATTGTACGTTTCCACTCTATCGTATGGCCTATAATCCTTATGATGCTCGATCTGCCCCTGCCCAAACACCTTTACGGTCACGGCTGGATAAATTTCAACGGCGACAAGATGAGCAAGTCAAAGGGCAACGTTGTAGACCCGTTTGTGCTTTGCGAGCGTTACGGCGTTGACGCTGTACGTTATCAGATACTGCGTGATATGCCCTACGGCAGTGACTGCAACTTCACAAATGAACTTATGCTCACAAGAATAAACGCAGACCTTGCAAACGATCTCGGAAACCTTGTTTCAAGAACAGTAGCAATGGCAGACAAGTATTTCGGCGGAACACTGCCCACAGACAGAGCTTCCGACGAGCTTGACAATCAGCTTATCGGTATGGCTCAGTCGCTGTGCGATACGGTTACTCCCCTTATCGAGCAGGCTCAGCACTCAAAGGCGCTTGAGGAAATATTCAAGGTAATCTCCCGTGCCAACAAGTATATCGACGAAACTGCACCGTGGGTACTTGCAAAGGACGAAAGCAACAACGCCCGTCTTGCGACCGTACTCTATAACCTGCTTGAAACTATTCGTATCTGCTCGGCACTGCTCAGCCCCTTTATGCCCGCAACAATGCCTGAGGTATGGGAGCAGATAGGCGCAGGTGCAGAAGATACCGCTTTCGACAAGCTCGGCACATTCGGCGTTCTGCATGCAGACGTTACGGTAAAGAAGGGCAGAGTTCTCTTCCCCAGAATCGACATAAAGAGCGAGATTACAGAACTTGAACGCCTTATGAAGCCCAAGACTGTAATCAAGGAGGACGAGGATCTTGACAAGGCAGGAATAATCTCTATAGATGACTTTGCAAAGGTCAAGCTCAGAACAGGCGAGATTACAGCCTGCGAAAAGATAAAGAAGTCAAAGAAGCTGCTTAAAATTCAGGTGGACGATGCAAGAGGCGGCAGACAGATAGTATCGGGCATTGCCGAATACTACACTCCCGAGGAGCTTATCGGAAAGAAAATTATATTCGTTGCAAATCTTGCCCCCGCAAAGCTCTGCGGCGAAGAAAGCAACGGTATGCTCCTTGCCTGTGACGCAGGAGACAAGGTACAGGTAGTATTCCTCGACAAGGATACACCCAATGGCAGTACAGTAAGATAACGACACAAATATAAAGGAAAAGAACGACGGAATGAAAATTAAAGACTTATACACACCCGGCAGGACGGTGTTCTCGCTGGAGGTTTTCCCTCCCAACAAGAATTTCCCCATCGAAACGGTGTATGATGCCATCGAGGGACTTGCGGCAATAAATCCCGCATATATCAGCGTGACATACGGTGCAGGCGGAAACCGTGCAAACCGCTCCACCTGCGAGATAGCATCGCATATAAAGGAAAAATACGGTATCGAATCAATGGCGCACCTTACCTGCATAAACAGCACCCGTGACGATGTTGATTTTATGCTTGACGATTTCGCCGCAAACGGAATAGAGAACATTCTTGCCTTAAGAGGCGACAACAAGCCCGATGAAGAACCGAAGAACGATTTTCCCCACGCAAGCGACCTTACGGCATATATAGCGTCAAAGGGAAGTTTTGATATTGCAGGTGCATGCTACCCCGAAACCCACGTTGACGCAGAAAGCGCCGAGGAAGATATAAAGAACCTGAAAATAAAGGTTGACGCAGGTGCATCTCACCTTGTTTCACAGCTTTTCTTCGACAATTCCTGCTATTACGATTTTGAAAAGCGTGCAAGAGCCGCAGGCGTAGACGTGCCTATCGCCGCAGGAATTATGCCCGTTACAAACAAAAAGCAGATTGAGCGTATGGTAACGCTCTGCGGTGCAAGTCTGCCCTCAAAATTCGTAAAGATGATGCAGAAGTATGAGAACGACCCCGAGGCGCTGAGGAGCGCAGGAATAGCCTATGCCATCGACCAGATAGTAGACCTTATTTCAAACGATGTGCAGGGCATACACCTTTACGCTATGAATAACCCCGCTGTCGCATCACGCATCTACAACGGGATTAAGGATCTGTTATGATACTTCAGCCGATAGACAGAAACGAGGCTCTGCGTTATCTCGGCTGTAAGGACGGCACGGATAACGAGCAGATGCTCGCAATGCTCGATTCCTGCGAGAAACAGCTTCTGAAAGCCGCAAGCCCGAAATACCTCTATGCCGTATACCCGATAAGCTTTACGGATGATGGTGTCAGAATTTCGGACAGCAATATAATACTTAAAGGCAATTCAGCCGCCGCTCATTTAAAGAACTGCGACAGGATAGTGCTTATGTGTGCCACGCTCGGACAAGGAGTAGACGTGCTTTTAAGACATCTGCAGGTTTCTGATATGGCAAGCGCAGTTATCGTTGACAGCCTTGCGGGTGCGGCAATAGAGCAGGTCTGCAACAGGGCTGAAACAGAGATATTCGAAAAAGTACACTCGAACAGCCGTACATGGAGATATTCTCCCGGCTACGGTGATCTGCCCCTTGATATACAGTTTGATTTACTGACGCTTCTGCAGGCTCAGAAAAGAATAGGTCTTACCGTAATGAACAGCAATATGATGGTGCCTACAAAATCGGTAACGGCATTTATAGGGCTGTCGGAGGGCGAAGTTGACAGAAGTACAAGAGGCTGTGAAAGCTGTAATATGAAGGACAGATGCAAATTCAGAAAAAGCGGAGGTCACTGTGGAAATTAAAACATTACTTGAGCAAAGAGGACTGCTGATTTTCGACGGTGCTATGGGTACTCAGCTGCAGGCTAAGGGACTTAAGACGGGCGAAACCCCCGAGCTTTTAAACCTTACCGCAAAGGATCTGCTCAAGGAAATACACCGCAGTTATATAGACGCAGGAGCGGATATAATTTCTGCGAATACATTCGGTGCAAATTCCTACAAGCTAAGCCACAGCGGTAAAAGCGTAGATGAAATTATCACCGCAGGAATAATAAACTGTAAAGAAGCGATAAAAGAAAGCAGAAAGGACGTTTTCTGCGCTCTTGACATAGGTCCTATAGGACAGCTCCTTGAGCCTACGGGAAGCCTTAAATTTGAAGAGACTTACGACATATTCAGGGAGGAGATAGTTGCAGGCTATAAGGCAGGTGCGGACGTTGTTCTGTTTGAAACGATGACCGACTTATACGAGCTTAAAGCCGCTATACTTGCCGCAAAGGAAAACTGCGATCTTCCGATAATATGCAGTATGACCTTTGAGGAAAACGGACGTACATTTACAGGCTGTCCCGCCGAGGCGGAAATACTGCTGTGCGAGGGACTTGGTGTAAGTGCCGTCGGAGTGAACTGCTCTCTGGGTCCGAAGGAACTTATGCCTATAATCAAAACGCTCTGCGAAAAGTCAAAGATACCCGTTATCGTAATGCCCAACGCAGGTCTTCCCGACCCTGCCACAGGCGAATATTCTATAGATGCCGAAGAATTCAGCGACTATGCCGTTGAGATAGCTGATCTCGGTGCAGGAATAATCGGCGGCTGCTGCGGTACAACACCCGAATTTATCCGCCGTACAGCCGATAAGGTAAAGGGCAGAAAGTACGAGCCTAAGAAGATAGAGCGTGTCTGCACGATATGCAGCGGCACAAATGTTGTAGAGGTAAGCCAGCCGAGGATAATCGGTGAGCGTATCAACCCTACCGGTAAAAAGCTGTTCAAGCAGGCACTTATAAACGATGATATAGACTATATCTTAGGTCAGGCTATAGAGCAGGTCGGCGCAGGAGCAGATATACTTGACGTTAACGTAGGACTTCCCGACATTGACGAAAAGGCAATGATGATAAAGGCTGTCAAGAGTATTCAGGGCGTTACGAACGTACCTCTCCAGATAGACAGCACCATTCCGGAGGTACTCGAAGCGGCACTGCGTGTATACAACGGCAAGCCTATGGTAAACTCGGTAAACGGCGAGGAGGAGAGCCTTAAAAACGTTCTTCCGCTCGTAAAGAAATACGGTGCGGCAGTAGTAGGTCTGACACTTGACAAGGACGGCATACCGCCTAAAGCCGAACAGCGTGTAGCCATTGCCGAAAAAATAATAAAGCGTTGCGAGAAAATCGGTATTCCGAAAGAGGATATAGCGATAGACTGCCTCACGCTTACAGCATCCGCAGAACAACTTGCAGTAAACGAAACGCTCAAGGCTGTGCGTGCGGTAAAGGAAAGGTTCGGAGTAAGAACGGTACTCGGCGTATCGAATATATCATTTGGTCTGCCAAACCGTGAGCTCTTAAACCACATTTTTCTTACGATGGCACTTGAAAACGGGCTTGATCTGCCGATTATAAACCCCAACGTAGCGTCTATGACAGGCGCTGTAAGAGCATTCAAGCTGTTAAAGGCAATAGATGTAAACTCGGTAGAATACATCGCCGCTTACGGCAGTGATACCCCAACGGCAGTCGCAAAGCCGAAATCCTCCGAGGTAACGCTTGAATATGCCATCGACAACGGACTTAAGGCGGATGCGGCGAAGATAACCGAACAGTTGCTTACCGACACCGACCCGATGGTAATAATAAACGAGCGGCTTATCCCTGCGCTTGACAAGACAGGTACTCTGTTTGAACAGGGAAAGATATTCCTCCCTCAGCTGATTTTATCGGCAGGCGTTGCACAGAGCTGTTTTGATGTTATCAAGGCGCACCTTGCAAAGAACAATTCCGAAACGGTAAGCAAGGGCAAGATAGTGCTTGCAACGGTAAAGGGCGATGTACACGACATAGGCAAGAACATAGTAAAGGTACTGCTTGAAAACTACGGCTACACCGTAATAGATCTCGGCAAGGACGTTGAGTATCAGGCGGTAGTCGATGCCGCAAGAAAGCACGAGGTAAAGCTGGTGGGACTGAGCGCACTTATGACCACTACGCTCAAATCTATGGAAGAAACCATAAAGCTTATCCGTGACAACGGACTTCCTTGCAAGGTGGTTGTCGGCGGTGCGGTACTAACACCCGAGTACGCCGAAAAGATAGGCGCAGACTTCTACGCAAAGGACGCTAAGGAAACGGTAGATATTGCGAAGAAGGTTATAGGATAAAATATAAAAATACAACCTGCGGAAAAATTCCGCAGGTTGTATTTTTATGCTTTCTATTGTAAAATTCAATCAACAATTTATTCAGAAAAGATTCCTTTCGATAACCTTTTTCTGTTTTTCCTGTAGCAAATAGTTCCAGACAGTTTCAAAGAAATTCTTTTCTTCCTGTGTTTCAGCTTCTGTTATAAGCTGTAAAAAATCATCGGAATGCAGATTTTTAAAATCTTCATATACCTTTGTGTATTTTGAAACATCGCACATACAATTGCCTCATTTCCTTATATTGCTGTAAAACAAATACAGTTAGCCGTTAACTTATTATAACAACTCTACTCCAAAAAGTCAAACGTTCAAGAAAATTCTATGTTTCTGCTGTTTGACTATCCCCTTCACCCGTGCTATAATTACAGCAACAAGAAAACTCACGGAGGGAAATGTATGCACTATTATGAATACGGCAAAGAAAACGATAAGACAATCGTCTTTCTGCACGGGGCAAACTTTGTCCACAGCTTCGGCAGGCAATATCCGCTTGCCGAAAAATATCATCTTATTATTCCGCACATCATGGGCTACGGAGATGCCGCAGATGAGATTTTCGATACCGAAACAGCGGTAAAACAGCTTGCGGATTTCATTGCCGACATCGGCAAAAAGGTAACGCTTGTCGGCTTTTCGCTCGGCGCTCAGCTTAGCGTTAAGCTGTGTGCGGAATATCCGCAGTATTTCACTTCTGCGATAATAGTAAGTCCGTGGCTTATCAAGAAAGAGCCTATGCTCTCAAAGGTCATGGCTATAAACGAAAAGCAGTTTGCGTCATTCAAAAACAAACGATTATGCGGTTTCATCGGATTTATGAACGGACTGCCCAAAGAGCAAAGAAAAGAATTTGTTGCACAGATGCAGAATGTGCATATCGAAACCGTAAGAAGCTCCGTTGACAACGGAATAACGCTTGAAACAATAAACGGCTTTGAAAACGCATACTTCCCGATGATTGCCCTTGCAGGCAGTAAGGAACAGACAGAAGTACACGACAGCGTAAAAGGACTTGCCGCTATGAATAAAAATTGCAGATACGAGATATGGGACAAAGCCGCCCATAACATTCCTCCCGTGTTTTCCAAGCGATTCAACGAACTTATTATAAGAATGGCAGAAATTTGACTATGTACAGAATTTTCATCATTGAAGACGACCCCACGATAGCCCAGACGCTGAAAAAGCACCTTGAGGGCTGGGATTATAAAGTAGAGTGTGCAAAGGATTTTCACAATATCACTGCGGAGTTTGCCGCTTTCGACCCTCAGCTTGTACTGCTTGATATAAAGCTACCGTTCTATGACGGCTACTACTGGTGCGGCGAGATAAGAAAGCTGTCAAAAGTGCCTGTCATCTTTCTCTCCTCTGCCTCCGATAATATGAATGTAGTTATGGCTATGAATATGGGCGGAGATGATTTTATAGCAAAGCCGTTCGATCTTTCGGTGCTGACCGCAAAGATAAACGCAGTGCTTCGCCGTGCCTACTCCTTTTCGGGCAACAGCGACCTTATATCCCACGGCAGTGTTATACTTGATATTTCATCGGCGGTCGTGACAAACGGCGATAAAAAGGCAGAGCTTACAAAGAACGAGCTTCGCATACTCCGCACTCTTATGGAAAACGCAGGCAGGATAATTTCCCGTGATACGCTTATGCAGAGATTATGGAAAACCGATTGCTTTGTTGACGAGAACACCCTTACGGTAAATGTCAGCAGGCTTCGCAAAAAGCTCGAAAACATAGGACTTGAAAACTACATCGCAACCAAGGTCGGAATGGGGTATATGATAGTATGAAATTCTTTCTTGACTTTATCAGGAGCCGCATAATAACGCTTGTCTGCATTATTATTGCAGCTGTAATTTTCGCTGTGGTGCTGTCGCTTTATAACCTCCCCTCAGAGCCTGTGCTGTATGCGCTTTTGCTGTCGCTTGCCGCTGTTACGGCTATCGGTGCGGTCGCTTTTATAAAAGCGTACAGAAAGCATAATATCCTCACCCGTCTTGCAAACGAGATAACCGTGAGTGCCGACAATCTTCCGAAAGCGGTATCGGCAGATGACAAGGATTACGGCAGGCTGATACGGACACTCAGCAATTACTGCATTTCCCTTAAGGAAAAATCCGCAAACAGCCTGCAGGCGACAAACGAATATTACACTATGTGGGTACATCAGATAAAAACGCCTATCTCCGCAATGCGACTTATGCTTCAGTCAGAAGACAGCGAAAGTAACCGCAGGCTGTCCGATGAGCTTATGAAGATAGAGCAGTATGTCGATATGGCGCTGTGCTATGTCCGGCTTGAAAGCTCCGGCAACGACCTTGTGATAAAGCATTTCAGCCTTGACGATATAGTAAAAAAATCGGTTCGTAAATTCTCCACGCAGTTTATCGGGAAGAAGCTGAGCCTTGATTACAAGGAGCTTGACACCGATGTTCTCACCGATGAAAAATGGCTGTCCTTTATTATTGAACAACTGCTCTCAAATGCGATAAAATACACCGCTAAAGGCTCGGTATCAATTTATATGAAGCCCGACACCGACAGAAAGATTCTCTGCATTGCCGACACGGGAATTGGCATAGACCCTGCCGACCTGCCGAGAATTTTCGACAACGGCTACACAGGACTTAACGGCAGATATGATATGAAGGCAAGCGGTATAGGACTGTATCTTTGCCGCTGTATTGCCGATATGTTCGGCATTACTCTTACCGCCGTGTCCGAGCTTGGAAAAGGCTCTGTCTTTATGCTTGACCTTACGGAAAGCAAAATAAGGCACGAGTAATCGCAATATTACAAAAATGTAAGACGGACGCACTTATCGTAAGACGGATAAATGGCACACTTCCGTTATTTCAGCTATAATATTGTCATAGCTTAAATGAGGTACAATATGAATTTACTTGAAGTAACGGGACTTAAAAAGGTCTACACACAGCGGCTCGGTGCAAAGCCGAATGTCGCACTGCGAAACGTCAGCTTCTCTGCCGCAAAGGGCGAATATATCGCTATTATGGGCGAAAGCGGCTCAGGCAAGACTACCCTGCTCAACATACTCGCAACGCTTGACAAGGCGACCGCAGGTGTTGTAATGCTCTCGGGAGTTGACATAACAAAGATAAAGGACAGCGACTCTGCACTTTTCAGACGTGAGCATCTCGGATTTGTGTTTCAGGACTTCAACCTGCTCGATACATTCTCCGTGCGTGACAATATTTTTCTGCCGCTCGTGCTTATGGGCAAAAGCTACGATGAGATGAACTCAAGGCTTCTCCCTCTTGCCGCAAAGCTCGGCATAAGCGACCTGCTCGACAGATACCCTTATGAAATATCGGGCGGTCAGAAGCAACGTACCGCTGTCGCCCGTGCGCTTATAACAAACCCCGATATTCTGCTTGCGGACGAGCCTACAGGCGCACTCGATTCAAAAGCGTCGGAGGAGCTTCTCAACCTGTTCGGTGAAATAAACCGTGACGGTCAGACTATCCTTATGGTAACACATTCGGTAAAGGCGGCAAGCAGTGCCTCACGGGTGCTCTTCATAAAGGACGGCGAGGTTTACCACCAGATATATAAAGGCATTTCCGCAACGGAAGAATTCTATGCAAAGATAAACGATACGCTGACGGTGCTTGTGGCAGGCGGTGACCGCAGATGAAAACACTGTTCTACCCGAAGCTCGCCGTGAACGGCATGAAGAAAAACAAACGGCTTTATCTGCCGTATATCCTCACCTTAGTTGCAATGGTGATGATGATGTACATCACGGCATACCTTGCAAGGAGCGAAAACATCGCAAACACAAACAGAGGCGTTTACGCACAGTGGTGTCTTTGGCTCGGAATAATCGTAATCGGCATTTTCTCCTTGATTTTTCTTTTCTACAGCTACTTTGTGCTTATCAAAAACCGTGGCAAAGAGTTCGGCTTATACAATATTCTCGGAATGAACAAACGCAACATAGCACGCATACTCCTTTGCGAAAGCCTTTTCACGCTTATTATATCGCTTCTTTGCGGACTTGCCGCAGGGATACTCCTGTCACGCCTCGCTGAGCTGTGTATGTTCAGACTTCTCGGCATTGACCCTGTCGGCAATCTGTCTGTCGATGCAGGCGCAATAGCCATTACCGCCGCAGTATTCACAGCCATAACGATAATTCTTCTGCTGAGTGCCTTTGTCCGCATAGGCAGACTAAGCGCAATTAATCTGCTTCAAAGCGAAAAGCAGGGCGAAAAACCGCCACGGGCAAATTTCGTATTTGCCTTAGTCGGCTTGATACTGCTTGCTATCGCTTATTATATTGCCGTCACGACACAGGCGGGCATTGAAATTGTCGGAAATTTCTTCCTTGCGGTGCTTCTTGTAATAATCGGCACTTATATGCTCTTTGTCAGCGGCTCTGTCGCACTTTGCCGGCTTCTTATGAAAAACAAAAGATATTACTACAAAGCGAATCACTTTGTATCCGTTTCCGGCATGACATACCGTATGAAAAGAAACGGTGCAGGACTGGCTTCTGTCTGCATACTGTCAACTATGGTGCTTGTAATGCTTTCGTCCACGATAAGTCTTTTTTCAGGGATACAGACAAGCACGTTTATCCGCAGCCGTGACATCTCGGTAACGCTCACTTACAACAGCTTTGAAGATAAGACGATACGCAATATTTCCGACTTGTGTGGCACAGCGCTTGACACGGCGAAAAGCAATGATCATAACCCCGTAAACACTCTTTCGTATGATTATCTTGAAGTCGGCGGTTATTTTTCCGATAATACCGTCCACTTAGCCCCTGCGACAGATTCCGCAGATGTAAGCCAATCTGAAATAAAGGATTTTTTCTTCATCACGCTTGAAGACTATAACAAAACGAGCGGCAGGAACGAAACGCTCTCCGAGGGCGAAATACTGACGGCAAGCTCCGACAGCACCGACGGCGAAATAATATTAAACGGCAAGAAATATAAGTCAAGGGCAGTTCCTATGCCGAAAAATATTTCCTACGGCGAAACGGTTTACAGCGTATTTTTCGTTATTCTCCCCGATAATAACACCCTTTACGATATATTCCTGCTGAACCGTAAGGCTTACGGCGAAAACGCATCGTGGTTAAAGCATTATTTCGGCTTTGACATTGACGGAAGCAACGCCGACAAGCAAGCCCTGTGCGACAGCCTCACGGATATTCTGGCAAAAAGCTCACGGAATATGGAGAATATCTTCCCCATTGCCGAAAGCAGAACCGAAAACCTTGATGTGATGATAGCAACCTACGGCGGACTTCTCTTTCTCGGAATATTCTTAGGACTTGTCTTTGTCTTTGCCACAGTGCTTATAATCTACTATAAGCAGGTTTCGGAAGGCTACGAGGACAGAGAACGCTTTGCAACGATGAGAAGTGTCGGAATGACGGAAAAGGAAATAAAGAAGAGCATAAACTCGCAGGTGCTGACCGTGTTCTTTGCTCCTCTTATCTTTGCGGGCATACACCTTGCATTCGCTTTTCCGATAATACTTAAAGCTGTTAAAATGTTCGGCTTTGCCGACAGCACACTTCTTCTTATTGCAAACGTGATATGCTTTGCCGTATTTGCCCTGTTCTACATTTTCGCCTATAAAATAACCTCGGGAATTTACCTGAAGATTATAGGAAGAAAATAAGAGGTTTATAACCAATGCCCGCCCTCAACGGACGGGCATTCAGGCTATCGACAAACTGATTATTAATGAAGCCACACAGTGAAATATATCACCAACACCACCTGAAACACTTTCCGTACCGACAAGGCGTTAATAATTCCGTGACCTTATCAATGCAACTGCTCTAACATTGACTCTTCAAAAAACGCCACTAATCTGAGATATATGTACTAACCTGCGGACGTGTAGCGTTAAGCGTCCCTGCTTATACATTATTTAGAAGTGCAACCATTTATTGCCAAAGTACTATCACACTTGCCTCCCCTCGAAAAAGGGGAGGTGGCACGGCTGGCACAACAAGTTCTGCATTTATCAGTATATTAGTTAGAAATCCAGCTTTTATAAATTACTAATATTTCCGAGCCGTGACGGTGGGGATTGTAGTTGCTTAGAAGTTGTTTCCCTGATCCCTTTGGTTGTCTCCCTCTTTCATATTGACAGGTGCATTCACTCGAATAGCGAACCCGAGAAGTGCTGTCCGACAAATAGCACTATCGGTAGCTTGCTATCGTGGTCTAAGCTGAATGATATAATCGAAGCACATTAAACAAAAAACATTTTCTCACCCCAACGTACAATCAAGCACCATCATAACAACAAACCCTGCCGCCGCACCTATCGTTCCTATGTTGCTATGCTCTTTGCCCTGTGCCTCGGGTATAAGCTCTTCTATCACAACATACATCATAGCCCCTGCCGCAAACGACAGCATATACGGCAAAAGCGGAGCGATGAATGAAGCGAGCAGTATCATCACCGCCGCACCTATCGGCTCGACAACGCCCGACAGCACTCCCATCACAAACGCTTTTCCCTTTTTCATTCCCTCGCTTTTAAGCGGCATTGAAACCACCGCTCCTTCGGGGAAGTTCTGTATTGCAATACCCAACGCCAGTGCAAATGTGCTTGCAAGAGTAACACTGTCGCCGCCCGTACCGGTTGACCCGGCTACAGCCGCACCGACAGCCATTCCCTCCGGCACGTTATGGATGGTCACCGCAAGAAGCATCATAGTAGTTTTTGAAAGCCCCGAGCGCATGCCCTCAGGCTTATCGCTGTCAAGATGCAGATGCGGCACAAAGCTGTCTATTCCAAGCAGAAACAGTATCCCCGCCGCAAAGCCGACCACAGCAGGCACCCAGTTCATTTTCCCGTAGCCCCGTTCGGACAGTTCCATTGACGGTATCAGAAGCGACCATACCGAAGCCGCTATCATTACTCCCGATGCAAAACCAAGCAGCAGCTTCTCCGTCTGGGCCCTCACCTTGTCACGCATAAGGAACACCATAAGCGACCCGAGCGTTGTTCCCATAAGCGGTATCATCAGTATCAGAAATATCTCCAATTGCGTCACCTCAATATAAGTTAGTTTAGACTTACCACTTATATTTTACCACAAACAAAAGAAAAAGCCAAGCGTTACACCTGACTTTTCCCGTAATATTTACTTTTTACGTTTCTCACAGCTTGCAGAGGCTACTTCCTTTACTGATTCTTTGTTCTGATTTTCAGCTATTGTGTAAACTCCTTCCGTTACAGCAGACCCTTCTATAGAAAACATTTTTCCCTTTTTTACGCTATCATTAATTCACAAAAAAATCTCCGCAGCCCAAAGCCACGGAGATAAAACCGTCATATGTAACGCCGTATTACTTGATAACTTCGACCATCATGCCGGGAGCGGCCATTACAGCGTTTGATTCGTCTGTATCAATGTGCATAGCGTCTGCAAAATTCTCGCTTACTCTGATAACAACATCTCCGAGAATTGCCTTTCTTCCGTCAGAATCAACCTTTACGCTTACAACGTCCTTGTTCTTCACGCCCCACTTTTCAGCGGTTTCGGGAACAAGGTGGATATGACGCTTAGCAACGATAACGCCCTCGCTGATTTCGATCTCGCCCTCAGGACCTGTTATCTTGCAACCGGGTGTGCCTGCAATATCGCCCGATTCTCTTACGAATATAGGACATCCGATAGAACGTGCGTCCGTAGCCGAAAGTTCAACCTGTGTAGCAGGACGAACAGGGCCTAAAATAGATACGTTTGCAAGCGATCTCTTGGGGCCTGTTATAGTAACTCTTTCCTCGCAAGCGAACTGACCGGGCTGAGAAAGATCCTTCTTCTTTGTAAGCTCGTGACCCTTGCCGAACAGTGTTTCGAGTGCCTCCTGCGTAACGTGGATGTGACGTGCGGAGGTTTCCAGTAATACTTCCATTTTTTCCATAATGTTATCCTTCTTTCATGCCAAAGGCAATTTTTACTGTTAACATTATACACCCGTGAAACGAAAATTTCAAGTGTTTCATATAACGAATATCGGGCGGAACAAAAAAGTTATAACAGCGTCCGCTATCCCCAGCAGAAAGCACCCGATACAGCATACCGCAAACCGCTCAAGATATATCTTATAATAGTGCGGAGCCTCGTCACGCCTGCCTTTAAGCACAGCCAGCACACTGTTTGAGCATAACACGGACAGGCGGCACTGATAACAGCAGATTACCGTTCCTATAAATGCGGACGGAAGAACAAACACCGCAAAAGCCGGTATCCCGTTTGCCCCGTATGTATTCACAAGCGCCGCAAACGTCATTCCCACACCTATACCCTTGAATGCCGGTATAAGCGCACCCACAGGCTGTCCCACTGCGCAAAGCCCTGCTAAAAACGGTACAATGCACCATATCAGCGCCGATATGAACGAAGCGGCGGCATTCCCGAAAAATCCGCCGTGTATCCTTCCTTCGAGAAAGCCCTCCAACATCTCATCAGGCACGGTCACCGTTGCCTTCCCGTAAAACACCGCCCCGACAACAGCCCCGGCAACCGCCGTTATAAAGAGTATCAGCCCTGCATACTGCCTGTTGCGCCTGCCTTTAACCACTACTTCCGATACGGTTATACCGTCGGCACTCAGCTTCCCGTTTTCCTCCGTCATAACCGCCGTATCCGCATCCTGTCCCTTGCAAACATCGTCCCCGCCCGCCACAGCGTCAGACTCGCACACCGCATTTCGTTCCTTTAAAAATTCTTCCCTTGTCATAATTTCGTTCATACTGCACGTCCTTTCCTTTCGGGTACTCTACAGTAAATCTATGAAACGAGAAGAAAATTTATGACCGTTTTGCAATAAAACACAACCGCCATGCCTCAGCACAGCGGTTGATTTCAGATGAAATATATGATATAATAGCGAAGAGGGTTCCTCGGACGACAGGCGGTCAATACATCTCCCAAGATGCGAAAACATCTGAAAGGGGGTGTAGCTGATGTACATAACCTTGAGCGATTTAACACAGATAGGTATTTTCCTTACTGCGTTCACAGTTATGATATTTACTATCAGTTCTTCGAATAAAAAGAAATAACCGCCCACAGCTTCCAACTACGACGGTTATTTCTTAGCCAACACGGGAGCGGTCGTCTGTCGTTCCCTCTTTATTTGTATTCTATCACACTTTCGATAAATTGTCAAGGTGCATTCCGATAGTCAAACAACCGCCATGCCTCAGCACAGCGGTTGTTTCCTGTTATCCGTTAAATTTCATATTAATAATATCCGGGATCCGGCAGACCGCTGAGATAATATCTCGGGTTCAGTCTTTCCGAACCGTATCTTACTTCGAAGTGGCAGTGACAGCCGTACGCAAGGCCGGTTTCGCCTACTGCGGCTATGCAGTCGCCCTGATTTACCTCCTGACCCGCACTGACGAATATCTCACTGTTGTGGGCATATACCGTTGTGTATCCGTCGGGATGAAGTATCATCACGGCATTACCGAGTCCGCCGTTGTCCCAGCCTGCAAATATTACAGTACCGCTTGCTCCGGCATATACATCCGTACCGTAAGGTGCGCCTATATCAACGCCTCTGTGTCCGGCATAACCGCCGTCCCACCAGCCCCACTCCCAGAATGTGCCGCCGTCAACAGGCCATATATACTTCTTGCCCGTATCGGCAGAAGCGTTTGAATAATGTGATGACTGCGGAGGCAGTGTGCCCTGAAGGATAATCTCCGTTACAGGCTCTTTCACTCTTTCGGTTTTCTTTATGGTACGCTTGACCTCTTCGCCGTTTACATAATACACCTTTGCCGTGATTTTGTTCGTACCGGTCTCGCCCTCCTGGTAAACCGTTTCAACACCTTCATAGCGTGTATCGTCGTCCTCATATTTCGTTTCATACGGAACTTCAACGTTGTATGTTTCCGTTCTTGAAATACTTACCGACAGGAAAGGCACCTCCTGCGTTTTAAGGAGCTTTTCGCCGGCTCTCAGCACATAGTCCTCATCCATAATGCCGGGATTCAATGCCTCAAGCTCCTCCATGCTTATTCCGAGCTTTGAGCATATTCCCGAATGGCTGTCGCCGTCAACCACAGTGTAATAGGACGCTTCTTCCTTTTTGGAATTTATCAGCTTGATGATCTCATCACTCGACACAATACTGTCTGACAGATAAAGACCGGGAACATACTCTATATCCTTCTCAAAGGCAACGTCCTCGTCCTTTGCATTTGTGCGGTAGCCGTCAAGTATCTTCTCAAGCTCAGCCTCAACTGCGGTGTTGTCAACAAGTGCGCCATAGAACTTCCCGCCTATGTACATTCCGTATGCATACTCGATAGGAGTATCGCTCAGCTCAAGCAGCTTGTTTGCAAGCTGATATTTCGTCAGATATTCCTGGTCGCCGAGCATTTCGAGCGAATATTCCGGCTCCATGCTTATCTTCTTCTCGTTGCCGATATATGTGATACGCTCCTGCATTATACGCTCTGCGTCATTGAACACCTGCTCGCTTTCGACATATCCTACAAACTTTCCGTCAACCGTCAGCTTTATCGCATAGTCTGTACCCGTCGCATATCCGACAACGCTCATAAGAAATACTATTGCGATGATCGGTGCGGCATAGTTGAACAGCGTTACCGCAAGACCCTGCTTGCCGAATACTGCGTCCTTCGCTATACTTCCGTACAGCTTTGCCGCCTTCTTGTTGTCGCCCTGCTCCTTTGCAGTCCTTATCTGCCTGTTTGTGCGCTGAAGCACACGCTTTGACTTTAACAAAGGTGCAAAGAAGAAGCTGCCTATTTCGCAGAACGTCCTCTTTACTGCGTCCCTGAACAGCGCCGTATGCTTCCATATAAACACGGCGGCATAAGCCACATATACAGCAGGCTTTGAAAATACATCGGCTATGATATGGCAGAAATACTGCCCTGCCATAACCAGAAAATCAAAGATTCTGTCAGCAACAGCCGATATACCGTTTTTGCCTTTGTCTTTTTCTTCGTTGTTTTCTTCATTCCGATTCTCCGACGTATCGGCAACCGCAGGCTTTACATCAGCCTCCTGCGCTTCCTTTTCACTGTCGCTGTCAGGAAGTATAGTTTCCTCAATATCGTCACGATAATCGGGTATCATCAGTTTTCCCATTATCAATCCTTTTCCGTATAAGCCAAATCAAACGGGCATACGCCCCAAACAATCAATATATTTATATAATAACCCGCCGTTGTGAACGACAGGTGATAAATCAACGCTTTTTCCGTTAAAAGCAGGAACGGGCATAACGCCCGCTCCACACCTTTAAGGTTGCTTTTCCTTCCGTCATGAAAGACAGCAAATCTTTTCCGTCACCGCCATTATAACATAAAAGATTACAAACCCGCAACAATTTGTAACCATTTTGTTACCGTTTTGTAACCTTTTCGACCTTTTGTACAAAAATAAATCTACTTTCGCTTTTATAATAGTGCATTTTTAACAGACTTATTTTATTGTGATTTTACATAAACGCCACACGTTAATTTGTGCAATCCTTACAAATATTTTCTGGCAATTTCAGTATCTGTTGACACGCTAAACGCATTTGTGATAGAATATAGGTGTTAAATTATGCTTACCGTTAAGTTCAGGCAAAAGGCAGGTGATACCCATGAACATGAACGAAGAAAACAAAACCGAAAACCCGGAAAGCGGGATTCAGACATACGACAGGAAAAAGAAGTCACACGGCAATTTTCTGAAAATCGGCTGTGCGTCATGCGGTTTTGTTGTCGTAGTCGCTCTTTGCGTTCTTTCAAGCCGTTACTCATGGTTCGGAGTCAAAGCCGATGACGAGGGTATCAGCTACAGCAACGGTTCAGAGTCATCATATTCCGCCGCTTCGCCTGTCGAGGAACAAAAGGTTCCCACCAAAGCCATCAAGCATAACGAGACACAGGAAACCACCGCTGCAACATCGGCAGCAACATCGGCAGCAACATCGGTAACTACATCGGCAACCACAGCAGCCAAGGCTACATCGGCAACCACAACAGCAAAGACCACTCAGACCACAGCGGCGACAACCAAAGCTACAACACCTGCGACAACCGCCGCACCAAAGCCCGCATGGACAGAAAAGAAGTGCAGCGGCACAAGGTACATAAACATTTCAAGCTGTTGTGCAAGAAAAGAGGGCTTACAAGGCTCTGAGGTCGTTTCCTATAAATATTACGGAGATGCGGTAAATATCGCCGCACTGACAGACACCGGCTACTATAAGCTCGATGACGGCACATATATCCACAGCGACTATCTTTCCGAAAGCAAGCCTGTCGCAACTACCGTTCCCAAAGCGGCAAAACCCGCCGTGCAGGACAACACAACACCCACATCGGCTATAACCGACAGCCCCGTAAACTGCACCGCAGAGGAGGCAGAGGTTTTCCGTATCGTAAATGAGATCCGTGTTTCCTACGGCCTTAAGCCTTATAAATGGGATACAAACGCATACAAGGCGGCAAAGGCACGTTGCACTGAAATTGAACAGCAGTTCAGCCATCTGCGGCCGGACGGTTCAAACTTCAAGACCATATACGGCTACAGTGATGATGAGTTATGGTATAAGTTCTGCTCCGTCGGAGAAAATCTCGGCTCGGGCCAGCCCACCGCACAGAGAGTAGTCGACAGCTGGATGGCTTCTACCAAGGGTCACCGTGAAAATATACTCAATCCCGATTTTGAAAATCTCGCCGTAGCATTCGGCACATATAACGATGCTTATAAGTATTACTGGGTACAGGAATTCACGACCTACAGATAAGCATAATAACACGTTTTAAAAGCACAAACGCACAGGCTGTTGATAAACTGATTATTATCAATGCTCACGCAGTGAAATATATCGCCAACACCGCAGAAAACATTTTCAGTACCCACAGGGAATTAATAATTTCGTGAGTGTATCAGTGCAACTGCACTGACATTAACCTTTCAAAAAAACGCTACTAACCTGAGATATATGTACTAACCTGCGGACGTGTAG
>OLJW01000154.1_pt1 | contig 102982 bp, 89 predicted proteins | sample 1603411 | NCBI WGS metagenome assembly OLJW01 (sample SAMN04168659, study PRJEB22393) | human gut metagenome | biome: human gut microbiome; feature: stool | host: Homo sapiens | collected 2014-05-12 | reverse complement strand
AAAGCCGGACTGGCTGCCCGGCTTTCCTGTCCTAATTTATTGTAATAGGAGGTATTGCAATGAAACGGAGAATCATTGAGATCGATCAAAATAAATGCAACGGCTGCGGCGCCTGCGCCGCGGCGTGCCACGAGGGCGCTATCGCCATGGTAAACGGCAAGGCGCAGCTGATGCGCGACGACTACTGCGATGGCCTGGGCGACTGTCTGCCGACCTGCCCGACCGGCGCGATTTCCTTTGTCGAGCGCGAGGCCGCGGCCTACGACGAGCAGGCGGTGCTTGAAAACAAGCAGAAGAGAATGCAGAAGGAGGGGATGACACTGCACCACGGCTGTCCCGGCATGCAGCTCAAGACCTTTGCGCACAAGGCGGCATCTGAAACGGCGGCTCCTGCTGCGCAGGAGAGCCAGCTCTCCCAGTGGCCGGTGCAGATCAAGCTCGTGCCCGTGAACGCGCCGTATTTCTCCGGCGCAAAGCTGCTCATCGCGGCGGACTGCACGGCGTACGCCTACGCGGCCTTCCACGAGAAATTCATCAAGGGCCACATTACGCTCGTCGGCTGCCCGAAGCTCGACAGCGTGGATTACAGCGAAAAGCTGACCGAGATCATCGCAAAAAATGACATCAAGAGCGTGACGGTCGTGCGAATGGAGGTCCCGTGCTGCGGCGGGCTCGAGCACGCGGCAAAGACCGCGCTGCAAAATAGCGGTAAATTCATCCCCTGGCAGGTCGTGACGATCTCGACAGACGGGAGAATACTGGATACGATTTGAGTCATCCTATGATCGATAAGACCACAGAATGAGGAGGATTTTTTCGGTGGACAACAAGATGTTTTGTTTTCAGTGCGAGCAGGCGGCGCACTGCACGGGCTGCACCGGCAGCGCGGGTGTGTGCGGAAAGAGCGCCGAGACGGCAAATTTGCAGGACGAGCTGACCGGCGCGCTCATCGGCCTTGCCCGCGCTGCGGACGGCAGCCCCGGCGTGAACGAGGGCACATGGAGCCTCATCATCGAGGCGCTTTTCACTACGCTCACGAATGTGAACTTTGACGCGGCGGCCATCCGCGATGTGACTGCACGCGTGAAGGCGGAGAAGAGCCGTCTTGTGCCGGACTGTGCGTCCTGCATGTCGCCCTGCGGGCACAACAATGACTACGATGTCTCGCGGCTCTGGACGGCGGACGAGGACATCCGCAGTCTCAAGTCGCTCATCCTGTTCGGTATCCGCGGCATGGCGGCGTACGCCTACCACGCGATGGTGCTGGGCTATACGGACGGCGAGGTCAACCGCTTTTTTGCCAAGGCATTGTTTGCCATCGGCGAGGACTGGGGCATGGATGACCTGCTCCCCCTTGTGCTGGAGGTCGGCGAGAAAAACTACCGCTGCATGGCGCTGCTCGACAAGGCCAACACGGAGACCTACGGCACGCCAGAGCCGACCACCGTGCCGCTGACGGTGGAAAAGGGACCGTTCATCGTGGTTTCCGGCCACGACCTGCACGACTTGAAGCGCCTGCTCGAGCAGACGGAGGGCAAGGGCATCAACATCTATACGCACAGCGAGATGCTGCCCGCGCACGGCTACCCGGGCTTTAAAAAGTATGCCCATCTCAAGGGCAATTTCGGCACGGCGTGGCAGAACCAGCAAAAGGAATTTGCCGACATCCCTGCGCCCGTACTGTTCACCACGAATTGTCTGATGCCGCCGAAAGCGAGCTATGCCGACCGCGTGTTCACTACGGCGGTGGTCTCATATCCGGAACTCAAGCATATCGGCGCGGACAAGGACTTCACGCCGGTCATCGAAAAGGCGCTGGAACTGGGCGGCTATGCCGAGGACAAGGCGTTCACCGGCATCAACGGCGGCAGCACGGTCACGACGGGTTTTGCCCGCGGCGCGGTGCTGGGTGTGGCCGACAAGGTGGTCGAGGCCGTCAACTCCGGCCGGATCCGTCACTTTTTCTTAGTCGGCGGCTGCGACGGCGCGCGCCCAGGCAGAAATTACTACACGGAATTCGTCAAGCAGACGCCGCCCGACACCATCGTGCTGACGCTGGCCTGCGGCAAGTTCCGCTTCAATGACTTAGATCTTGGCACGGTGGCGGGGCTGCCGCGCATCCTGGACATCGGCCAGTGCAACGACGCTTACAGCGCCATCCAGATCGCGCTGGCGCTCGCCGACGCCTTTGGCTGCGGTGTGAACGAGCTGCCGCTTTCGATGGTGCTCTCGTGGTACGAGCAGAAGGCGGTGTGCATCCTGCTGACGCTGCTGTATCTCGGCATCAAGGACATCCGCCTCGGTCCGACGCTGCCGGCGTTCCTCTCGCCGAACGTGCTCGACTACCTTGTCAAGAACTTTGGCATCGCGCCCATTACGACGCCAGAGGAGGACCTGAAGGCCATTCTGGGGTAAAACTGAAACGTACCGGCGGGCATTTTGCCCGCCGGTATTTTTTGCAGAGAAAGAAACGCAAAAATTAAGCGTGACTTTTGACACGAGATCTGATAAAATAAAACAACTTTGCGCAACAGAGGGGAAAAGAGAGAAATCAACAGGAGAGATCAATGAAAAAACAGTTTGACCTCAGCGCCGCGGCGCTGCACATTTTAGCGATGGCCTTCATGCTGCTCGACCACCTGTGGGCGACGCTTTTTCTTTCGCAGGAGTGGATGACCTGCGTGGGACGTCTCGCGTTCCCCATTTTTGCCTTCATGGCGGTGGAGGGCTACTTCCACACGCACAGTTTCAAAAAATACGCGCAGCGGATGCTGATTTTTGCGTTGCTGTCGGAAATTCCCTTTGACCTGATGTACGGCGGCACGTGGTTCTACCCTGTGCACCAGAATGTCATCTGGACGCTGCTCATCGGCCTTCTCGGCATTCGGGCGATGGAGGCCGTGCGGGAAAAGGGGAAGACATGGCTCTATCTTCTGACTTGCGTTGCGGTCACGGTGCTGGGCTTTGCGCTCGGCACGCTCGGCATGGTAGATTATTACGGCATGGGCGTTTTGACGGTGTTTGTGTTCTATTTCCTCCGCGGCAGAGAGTGGTGGAAGCTGCTCGGGCAGATCGCGGCGCTCTATTGGATCAATGTGTCGCTCATCGGAGGACAGATTTTCCCGATCGAGCTTTTCGGACTGGAGTTTGAGGTCTGCGAGCAGGGGCTTGCACTGCTCTCGCTCGTGCCCATCTGGCTCTACCGCGGGCGGCAGGGACACCACAGCAAGGTGTTTCAGTATGCCTGCTACGCGTTTTATCCGGTACATATGCTCATCCTCGGCCTTATCCAGCTGTCTCTGTAACAGAATACGAAAAAAGCGCTGCCGAAAGGCGGCGCTTTTTCGCGCCCTTTTTTTGGAACGTTCACAATTTGTTTATTGACTTTGCAAAGGAAACAACTATAATGATGACGTTCTAAAATTAGAAGATTATCATTGGATGACGATGAATGATCGCGTCGCCGTCCGAGGGTAACGGAAAGGAGCCGACATGATACCGAAAGGGCCCGTACCGGGAAGAACGATCTTCAGCCACGCCAACAAGATGACACAAGCATATCACATTATGTTAACTCCACTGTGCAAGGAGACCGGCCTGCCGCCGTTAGCGATGGATATTCTGCTCTTTCTCGCCAACAATCCCGAGCACAACACGGCGAAGGACATCTGCCGCATGCGCGGGCACAAATCGGGTATCGTCTCCGTGCACGTGGAAAGACTGGTGAATGACGGCCTTCTCGAGCGGCGGGAGATGCCGGGCGACCGGCGGCAGACGCGGCTTATCTGCACCGAACAGGCGCAAGCGCTCATTGAGCGCGGACGGCAGGTGCAGTGGCAGTTCGGAAGACGTCTGCTCGAGGGCATCCCGGAGGAGGATCTGGCGACGATGCGCCGCTGCCTTGAAAGAATGGATGGCAATCTGAACGGCATCTGCAAGGAAAAGCGCTGAGGGCCCAAAGAAGAAATCAGGAGAACAACAATGCTGAAATTACTCAAAAACATGCGCCGTAAAGAGGTGCTCATGGTGCTGCTGTGCACCGTGCTTGTGGCGGTGCAGGTCTACTTTGACCTGCGGCTGCCGGATTACATGACCGATCTGACGACGCTCATCAAAACGTCGGGGGCGACGGCGGATATCCTGTCCGTCGGCGCGAAAATGCTTGGCTGCACGCTCGCAAGCGCCGTGCTGGCCGTGGGCTGCGGGTATCTCGCGGCCAAGGCGGCGTCGGGCTTCAGCTTCACGGTGCGCGAAAAGCTCTTCCGCCACGTGATGGACATCGGCAGCGAGGAGATGCAGGACTTTTCTGTCGCCAGCCTCATCACGAGAACGACGAACGACATCACGCAAATTCAGATGATCGTGGCGATGGGCCTGCAGATGATGATCAAATCGCCGATCATGGCCGTGTGGGCCATCATCAAAATTCTCGGCAAGAGCTGGGAGCTCTCCGCCGTGACAGCGGCATTCGTCGTGGTCATCTGCGTGACGGTGATAACGGTGATGAGCATCTGCATCCCGCGTTTCCGCATCGTGCAGAAGCTGACCGACCAGATCAACCGTGTGGCGCGCGAAAACCTGACGGGCATCAACGTGGTGCACGCGTTCAACGCCGAGCAGTACCAGAACGACAAGTTCAACAAGCCGAGCCTTGACATGATGAATGTGCAGGTAAAGAACCAGAAGCTCTTCGCCCTCGTCCAGCCGACGATGACGCTCGGTATGAACGGCCTGGCGCTCACGATCTACTGGCTGGGTGCGGCGCTCGTCAACAACATCGCGCTGACCGATTCCGCAGCGCGCCTCACGATGTTCAGCGACGTGCTGGTGTTCAGCACGTATGCAACCTACGTGGTGATGTCTTTTATGATGCTCGTGATGATCTTCATGCTGCTGCCGCAGGCGCAGGTCTCGGCCGAGCGTATCAACGAGGTGCTCGAGCGCAAGGCGAATATCCGCGAGGGCAGCGTGAGCGAATGCAAAGAGCACGGCACAGTGGAGTTCAAAAACGTTTCGTTCCGCTATCCGCACACTTCGGAGGATGAGCTTTCGAGCATCAGCTTCCGTGTGAACAGGGGCGAGACGCTTGCCGTCATCGGCGCGACGGGCAGCGGCAAGACGACACTTGTGAGCTTGATCCCGCGCTTTTACGACGCGACAGAGGGTGAGGTGCTTGTCGACGGCGTGAACGTCAGGGACTACACGTTCGACACACTCTACAACAAGCTCGGCTACGTGACGCAGAAGGCGGTGCTCTTCGCCGGCAGCATCCGCGACAATGTCTACTTTGGCGAGAGCGAAGCGCCGGCGGACGATGAGGGCCTTGCGCAGGCCGTCGAGCTTTCGCAGGCGAAGGAGTTTGTCGACAAGCTCCCCGACGGCACGCAGCACCATGTGGCGCAGATGGGCCGCAACATGTCCGGTGGCCAGAAGCAGCGCCTTTCCATCGCCCGCGCGCTGGCGAGAAAACCGGAGATCCTCGTCTTCGACGATTCGTTCTCTGCTCTGGACTACCGCACGGATGCGAAGCTGCGCGAGGGGCTATCCAAGCAGCTGCACGACACGACGAAGATCATCGTCGCGCAGCGCATCAGCACCATCCGCCACGCGGACAAGATCGTCGTGCTCGACCGCGGCGAGGCCGTGGGCATCGGCACGCATGAAGAGCTGATGAAAAACTGTGACGTTTACCGCGAGATCGCGACCTCCCAGCTCAGCGCCGCGGAGCTCGCGTAAAGGAGGCGAGAGAAGATGAAAAAGAAAAACAGCAATCCCGTCGGCGCGCTCAAGCGCACGGGCGCGTATATGAGCTCGAGCATGGGCATTATCATTTTTGCCCTCGTGCTGGCGGCGCTGAGCGCCGTGATGACGATCATCGGCCCCGACAAGATCGGCAAAATGGCGACCATCATGTCCGACGGCCTCTTCACCGGCATTGACCTCGCCGCCATTGCGAAGATCGGCGTGTTCCTTGCCATTATTTACTGCCTGAGCGCGCTGTTTGGCTTCATCCAACACTATATCATGGCGGTCGTGACGCTGAAAATGTCCTACCGCATGAGAGGTGAGCTCTCGGAAAAGATCAACCGCGTGCCGCAGAAGTATTTCAACACCACCTCGCAGGGCGACATTTTGAGCCGCATCACAAACGATGTGTCAACGCTCCAGCAGGGACTTACCAACAGCCTGCCGACCATCATCAGCGCCGCGACACAGTTTGTCGGCTGCCTTATTATGATGTTCGTGACCGAATGGCGCATGGCGCTCGTCGCACTGTGCATCACGCTCCTTGGCATGGTGCTGATCGTCGCCATCATGTCGAAGTCGCAGCGCTACTTCACCGCGCGGCAGAAGAGCCTCGGCGAGCTCAACGGCTATGTCGAGGAGATGTATTCCGGCCATGAGGTCGTGCGCATCAGCCGCGCAGTCGATAAGGTCCTCGACCACTTCGACGGCCTGAACGCGGCGGTCTATGACGCAAACTGGCGCTCGCAGTTCCTCTCCGGTGTGATGCAGCCGCTCATGAACGTGATCGGCAACCTCTCGTATGTTGCCGTGTGCGTGTTCGGCTCGGTGCTGGCCATCAATGGCACGATCGAATTCGGCGTCATCGTCTCGTTCATCCTGTATGTGCGCCTCTTCACCACGCCTCTGACGCAGATCGCACAGGGCATGACGAATTTGCAGACGGCCTCCGCCTCCGCGCATCGTATTTTCGACTTCCTCGAAAGTGAAGAGCTCGGCGACGAGAGCGACAAGACTGAGAAGCTCGACGCCGTGCGCGGCGCGGTGACGTTCGACCACGTGCGCTTCAGCTACCCTGATTCGCCCGACAAGATCATCATCAAGGATTTCTCCGCTGAGGTCCATCCGGGCCAGAAGGTCGCCATCGTCGGCCCCACCGGCGCGGGCAAGACCACGATGGTGAACCTCCTGATGCGATTTTTCGAGGTCAACAGCGGCCGCATTACGATCGACGGCGTGGCGACGACCGACCTGCGCCGCGAGGATGTGCACGAGCTCTTTGGTATGGTCCTGCAGGACACGTGGCTCTTTGAGGGCACGATCCGCGAGAACCTGGTCTATAACATGGAGGGTATCACGGACGAGCAGCTCGAAACGGTCTGCAAGGCCTGCGGCCTCGACAAATTTGTCCACTCGCTGCCACAGGGCTTTGACACCGTGCTCAGCGAGAGCACGACCATCTCGGCGGGACAGAAGCAGCTTTTGACCATCGCCCGCGCGATGCTCCAGAATGCGCCGATGCTGATCCTCGACGAGGCAACGTCCTCGGTCGATACGCGCACGGAACTTCTCATTCAGCGCGCGATGGACGAGCTGACGAAGGGCCGGACGAGCTTTGTCATCGCCCACCGCCTGTCGACCATCAAGAACGCCGACCTCATCCTTGTGATGCGCGACGGCGACGTCATCGAGAGCGGCACGCACGAGCAGCTGATGGAGCAAAACGGCTTCTACGCCGAGCTCTACAACAGCCAGTTCGCGCAGGCGTCGTAAAGAAAAACCAGCGCAGGTGAGCCTGCGCTGGTTTATATTTTCTGCGGAAGAAGTTAAAAGAAAGTTTATTGCCGAACTGGAAAACGGTGGTATAATAAGGAACATTCAAGGGCTGACAAAGCCCGCACCGCGAAAGGAAGCGGAAACATATGAATTGGTTTCAGGAATTGCTGTCGAATCCCTTTTTGCTCATCGGTCTCTCGTCGTGGTTCTGGGCGCAGCTCATCAAGACGGTCATTCACGCCATTGTGACGAAGAGCATCGACTTTACGCGCCTGATCGGCGACGGCGGGATGCCGAGCGGCCATTCGGCCACGGTCTCGTCGCTCGCGACCGCGGCGGCGCTCGTCTACGGGCTCGGTTCGTTTGAATTCGCGATGGCGTTCATCTTCGCCATCGTCGTCTGCAAGGACGCGATGGGCGTCCGGCTCGAAACGGGGCGGCAGGCCGTTATCATCAACGACATCGTCGAGGCGTTCAACTCGCTCGCGTCGGAAAAGCTTCCGGAGGCGAAGCTCAAGGAGTTCGTCGGCCACACGCCGCTGCAAGTCATCGCCGGTATTCTGCTCGGCGTGGCGAACACATTTATCATGTACTACTGCGTACTGTGAGGGAAAGGACATGACGCTTTTTATTAACTGCTGCCCGCGCGGAGAATCGCGCACGGAAAAACTGGCCCGCGCGCTGCTCGCGGAAAAGAAGTATGACGATGAAATGTTCCGTTACGCCCGTCAGTTCGCCGCGGCGGACAGAATTGTCATCGCTGCGCCGCTGTGGGACCTGTCGTTTCCCGCGCAGCTCAAGGTGTATTTGGAGAATATCTATGTCACGGGCATCGTGACGAAGTACAGCGAGGCGGGCGAGCCCGTCGGCCTGTGCCGCGCAAGCGAGCTCTACTATGTCACGACCAGCGGCGGACCGTTCGACGGTCGCTTTGGCTACGACTACTGGAAGACCATCGCGCAGGACTGCTTCGGCATTCCGACCGTCAAGCTCCTGGAAGCCGAAAACCTCGACATCGTGGGCGCAGACGCGGAAAAGATCGTCGACGATGCCATCAAGGCCTACGGCCCTGCGTAAAATCAAACTTGTATAGCAAAAAAGCTCCGTGCCCTGGCACGGAGCTTTTTTATCGGGAAAAATCAGTTAGCGCTGCTCTGCTCGCTTTCGGGCAGGAGGTTCGTCATGCTCTTGAGGCCGATGGCGAGTGTGGACATGTTGTGCAGCAGCGCCGAGGTCGTCGGCGGCAGGATACCAAGCACGCCGAGCACGATGAGCGAGAAGTTGAAGCCCACGATGAAACGGTAGTTGCGGTGGATGCGGGCCATGAGCTCCTGGCTGAGAGAGCGCAGCGTGACGAGCGCAAACAGATCTTCGGACGAGATGGTAATATCCGCGATCTCGCGCGCGATGGCGGCGCCGGTCGAAATGGCGATGCCGGCGTCGGCCTCGGACAGGGCGGGGGAGTCGTTCACGCCGTCGCCGATCATGATGACCTTGCGGCCCGCGGCCTTTTCGCTGCGGACGAACGCGGCCTTGTCCTCGGGCAGCACTTCGGCGTAGACATCGTCGACGCCGACCTCAGCGGCGACGGCTTCGGCAGTCTTGCGGCTGTCGCCGGTCATCATCACGACCTTGTCGATACCGAGCTCGTGCAGCGCGCGCACGGCGGCTTTCGCCTCCTTGCGCAGCGGGTCATGAATGCAGATGACCGCGGCGAGCTCGCCGGCGATACAGAGGTACAGGTGCGAATACTCGGGCGGGAGCGATTCAAACTTCTCCTCTTCGTCCTCCGGCACGCGGCAGCCCTCGTCCTCGAAGACGAAGTGTGCGCTGCCGATGAGCACTGTTTTCTCGTCCACCATGCTCGAAATGCCGTGCGCCACGACGTACTGGACCTGAGAGTGATACTCCTCGTGCGTCAATCCACGGTCCCTGGCCTCGGCCACGACGGCGTTGGCGATGGAATGGGGATAGTGCTCTTCGAGGCACGCGGCAAGGCGGAGCATTTCACTCTCCTCGTTGCCGCCGAAGGTGACGATTTGCGCGACCTTGGGCGTGGCGTAGGTGAGCGTGCCGGTCTTGTCGAAGACGATGGTGTTCGCCTGGGCGACGGCTTCGAGGAAGCGCCCGCCCTTGACGGAGATGTGATGGCTGCTGCTCTCGCGCATGGCAGAGAGCACCGCGATGGGCATGGAGAGCTTGAGCGCGCAGGAGAAGTCGACCATCAGCACAGCCAGCATCTTTGTGATATTGCGCGTAATGAGATAGGTCAAGATCGTGCCGCCGAGCGTGTAAGGCACAAGTTTATCGGCAAGGCGCGAGGCCTTGTCCTCGGCCGTGGATTTGAGCTTTTCCGATTCTTCGATCATGCGCACGATGCGGTCGTACCGACCGCCGCCGAGCGCCTTTTCTACGCGCACGACACACTCGCCCTCTTCGGCGACGGTGCCTGCGTAGACATAGCTGCCCTCGCGCTTGGGCACGGGCATGGACTCGCCCGTCATGGACGCCTGATTGACCATCGCCTCGCCGGAGACGACCTTGCCGTCGAGCGGGATGAGGCTGCCGGTGCGCACGACAACGCAGTCGCCCGCCTGAATATCGCCGATGGGAACGAGCGTTTCCGTTTCGCCCGTCTTGAGCCAGACGTGGTCAACGTTGAGCGACATGGCGCCTGCGAGGTCCGCAACGGACTTCTTGTGTGTCCAGTCCTCAAGAATTTCGCCGAGGCGGAGCATGAACATCACGGAGCTCGCCGTTGAGAAGTCGCCGCGCACCATCGACACGGTGACGGCGGTGGCGTCGAGCACGGCGACGGAGAGTTTGCCGTGCAGCAGTGCGGAAAGACCCTCGCGGATGTACTTGATCGAGTGATAGATGGCGAGCGCCGTGGTGACGGGGAGCGGGAAGAAGAGCTTCGAGATCACGCGGCGGATCACCGTCCACGAGAGTTTGTCTTCAAATTCACGGTTGAGTTTGCGCGTCGTATGGTCGGGGACAAGGTCCATTGTTTCGGCCTTGTCGAACGAGAACGCCGCGAGCGCGTGCACGAGCGCGGCGCGGTCCGCGCGGTAAACGATCACGGCGTCCTGCGTGCGGTCAAAGACCGAGACCTCTCGCACGCCGTCCACATTGCGCAGATAATATTCCAGAACGTCCGCCTGATGCAGCGTCATGCGGCGGCAATTCAGATGCACGCGTATGCGCCCGGCGGATTCGTGCAGAATTTTGCATTTCATAGTGTATCAATTCCTCCGAAAGTGAAAGAGAGCCGCGCGTCGCGGCTCTCCTGCGATTTATTCCTCGTCCGCTTTTTCCTCGGACGCGTCCTCAATGACTTCGGCGTCCTCTTCCGCTGCGCGGCGCTCGTTGATGTCCTTGGCGTCGGCGTAGACGTCCTCAGCATCCTCACGGACGTTCGTGACGGCCTGCATCACGCAGTCCTTGGCACGCAGCACCGCGGCGGTGGTGTGAGAGTAGACCTTTTTGGCATCCTTGCTGGAAAGGATCTTGAGGCCGGCGGTGCCGAACAGCACGCCTGCTGCAAATAAACCGAGATGTTTCATTGAAAAAACCTCCTGTTAGTATGAATTAGAGCTCTTTAACATAGTGGGAATATAACATAACGCCGTTTCAAATGCAAGTAGCGAAATGTTAAAATTTGACGGAGAATGGAAACCGCGGATTTGTTATGTTTTTTCAGATGTTCGCGCGCTCGTCCCAGAGCGTCAGCGTACCTGATTGCAGCGTTTTCGGAACGTCGATGATGCGCTGGTTCGACGAGCCGCGAAAGCGCAGCGAGATATCGTGCAGCGCGTCCACATAGCGCCCGTCGACGAGCACATCGAGCAGTGACAGCAGTTCGTCCGTCACCTCGCAGCGCGGGTATGCGGCGGGGTCGTGCAGTTCCTCCCACGTAAAGCCCGTGAACGACCAGATCGTCTTTTGCGGCAGCTCACGCCTCACGCGGCGGAGAAACGGCAGCAGCGCGCGCTGATTTTTAGGCTCGAACGGCTCACCGCCGAGCAGCGTGAGACCGTTGATATAGTCGGGGGAGAGCAGGCGAATGAGCTCGTCCTCCGTTTCACTCGTGAAAGGCTTGCCGTAGCAGAAGTCCCACGTCTGCGGCTGAAAGCAGTTTTCGCAGTGGTTCGTACAGCCGGAGACGAACAGCGTCACGCGCACGCCAAGGCCGTTGGCGATGTCGCAGTTTTTGATCTCGCCATAGTGCATGGGAAATGACCTCCTTATCAGAAAAAGGTGGGAGCGCGGTGCGCTCCCACCTAAACAGCAATTTTATGGCGCAGCCTTACAGATGCAGCACGCGCTCTTTGATCTCCTGCGTGCGGCCCTGATTCCAGAACTGAGTGCCGATGTAGCCGCAGGTGCGGCGGGCGACGTTCATCTTGTCCTGATCGGTGTTGCCGCACTTCGGGCAGCGCCAGATGAGCTTGCCGCCCTCCTCGACGATGTCGATCTCACCGTCCCAGCCGCAGACCTGGCAGTAGTCGGACTTCGTGTTGAGCTCGGCGTAGATGATGTTGTCGTAGATGAACTTCATCACCTGCAAAACCGCTTCAAGGTTCTGCTGCATGTTGGGCACTTCGACATAGCTGATCGCGCCGCCGGGGGAGAGGTGCTGGAACTGCGCCTCGAACTTGAGCTTGGTGAACGCGTCGATCTTTTCCGTCACGTGGACGTGGTAGGAGTTCGTGATATAGCCCTTGTCCGTCACGCCCTCGATCACGCCGAAGCGCTTTTGCAGGCACTTGGCGAACTTGTAGGTCGTGGACTCGAGCGGCGTTCCGTAGAGGGAGTAGTCGATGTTTTCGGCGGTTTTCCACTCCTTGCACTTGTCGTTCATCTTCTGCATGATCGACAGGGCGAACGGCGTGGCGCTGGGGTCGGTGTGGCTCTTGCCGGTCATGTACTTCACGCACTCGTAAAGGCCCGCGTAGCCGAGCGAGATCGTGGAATAGCCGTCGTAGAGGAGCTTGTCGATGGGCTCACCCTTTTTGAGTCTTGCGCACGCGCCGTACTGCCAGAGAATGGGCGCCGCGTCGGAGAGCGTGCCCTTCAGGCGGTCGTGACGGCAGCGCAGCGCGCGGTGGCAGAGCTCAAGACGCTCTTCAAAGATCATCCAGAACTTTTCAATGTTGCCGCCGGAGGAGAGTGCCACGTCGGGCAGGTTGATCGTGACGACGCCCTGATTGAAGCGGCCGTAATACTTGTGCTTGCCGGGAACATAGTTGCCGGCATTCGCGATGTTGCCGACGCCCGCGTCGGTGAAGCGGTCAGGCGTCAGGAAGCTGCGGCAGCCCATACAGGGATACACATCGCCCTTGAGCTCGAGCATCTTCTTTTCGCTGATGTAATCGGGCACCATGCGGCGCGCCGTGCACTTGGCGGCGAGCTGTGTGAGGTAATAATACGGCGAGTCGTCGTGAATGTTGTCCTCTTCGAGCACGTAGATGAGCTTGGGGAAGGCGGGCGTGACCCACACGCCCTGCTCGTTTTTGACGCCCTGATAGCGCTGCTCGAGCATTTCCTCGATGATGACGGCAAGGTCGCGCTTTTCCTGCTCGCTTCTCGCCTCGTTGAGGTACATGAAAACGGTGATGAACGGTGCCTGACCGTTCGTGGTCAGAAGCGTCACGACCTGATACTGGATGGTCTGCACGCCGCGGCGAATCTCCTCGCGCAGGCGCTTTTCGACGATTTCGGTGATCTTGTCCTCCGTGGGGTCGACGCCGAGGGCCTCGACCTCGGCGAGCACCTGCTTTCTGATCTTCTGGCGCGATACGTCGACAAAGGGGGCAAGGTGCGTCAGCGAGATGGACTGGCCGCCGTACTGGTTCGAGGCGACCTGCGCGACGATCTGCGTCGCGATGTTGCACGCGGTCGCGAACGAATGTGGGCGCTCGATGAGGGTTCCCGTGATGACGGTGCCGTTTTGCAGCATGTCCTCCAGGTTCACAAGGTCGCAGTTGTGCATGTGCTGGGCGTAGTAGTCCGTGTCGTGGAAGTGGATGATGCCCTCTTCATGCGCCTTGACGATATCCTCGGGCAAGAGCAGACGGTTCGTCAGATCGCGGCTCACCTCGCCGGCCATATAGTCGCGCTGGGTGGAGTTGACGACGGGGTTCTTGTTGGAATTCTCCTGCTTGGCCTCTTCGTTGTTGCACTCGATGAGGGAGAGAATTTTGTCGTCCGTCGTGTTGCTCTTGCGCACGAGCGAGCGGTTGTAACGATAAGTGATGTAGCGCTTAGCGACCTCGAACGCGCCGTGCGCCATGATCTGGTGCTCGACAAAGTCCTGGATCTCCTCGACCGTGGGTGCGCGGCCCAGACTCTGGCAGGAGAACTCCACGCTCTCGGCGATGCGCTGGATCTGGACGGGCGTCATGCGAGCCTCCTCGTCCACAACGTCGTTAGCCTTAGTCACTGCGGCGATGATCTTGACGATATCAAATTCTACTTCTGCGCCGTTGCGCTTGATAACTCTCATGTATTCCCGTCTCCTCTTCTTTTGGTATGTCCTTTACATAACACTATATCTTGTGGTGACCTTCGTAACAGCAAACTAATTATTGCACATGAGACTCAACATTGCAAGTCCTAAGTGCTGAAAAAGGAAACAATATCAGAGCCTCAACTTTGGACACTATTGACGAAACACCTTGAATGAAGCGGAATAGCGCATTATTTCAATTTGACGCAAAAATCAACAAGACATAAGTAATGCTAATGATAGCTATGCAAAATTAACTCTTTTCATGGGCGGAAAATGTGACTATAATAACTCGGTTGAAAAATTTGAGCAGGACTCGCAGAGCGGGCCCGCTCCGGATCGGAGGATCAATACAATGGCAAATTGCGCGATCGTAGGCATCAACTGGGGCGATGAAGGCAAGGGCCGCATGGTCGACTACCTCACGGACCATTATGACGTGGTCGTCCGCTATCAGGGCGGCGGCAACGCGGGCCACACTGTGGTGAATGAAAAGGGCAAGTTTGCCCTGCACCTGCTGCCGAGCGGCATTTTCCGCGACGGCGTTGTCAACATTCTGGGCAACGGCGTGGCGCTGGACTGCGAAAACCTGCTCAAGGAGATGGAGACGCTGCGCGCCGCGGGCGTTATCATCACGCCGGAGAATCTGAAGGTCAGCGACCGCGCGTCGCTGCTGCTGCCCTGGCACCGCGAGCTCGACGCGCTCGAGGAAGCGCGCCTTGCCGACAAGAAGTACGGATCGACCAAGCAAGGCATCGCGCCGTTTTATGGCGACAAGTACCAGAAAAAGACCGTGCAGGCGGGCGAGCTCCTGCACCCCGAGCACTTAAAGGAGCACCTTGCCGACCTTCTTGAGTGGAAGAACCTGATGCTCCAGAAGATCTACGGCGCAAAGGGCTACACGATGGACGAGCTCATGGCGTGGGTCAACACCTACTGCGGCGCCATCAAGCCCTACATCACCGACACCGGCCGTTTCCTGAGAAACGCGCAGAAGGAGGGCAAGTCCATCCTCTTTGAAGCCCAGCTCGGCGCGCTGCGCGACCTGGACTACGGCATCTATCCCTACACCACCTCTTCGAACGCCGTTGCGGCGTATGCGCCCGTCGGCTCGGGCCTTCCCACGGCGAAGCTCGACGAGGTCGTGGGCGTGGTGAAGGCGTACTCTTCCTGCGTGGGCGAGGGCCCGTTCGTCTGCGAGTGGTTCGGCGAAGGGGCGCAGCAGCTGCGCGACGCGGGCGCGGAGTACGGCGCGAAGACCGGCAGACCCCGCCGCGTCGGCCCCATCGATCTGGTCGCGACGCGCTACGGCGTGGAGACGCAGGGCGCGACGAACATCGCCCTGACGAAGCTCGATGTCCTGAGCTACATGGACAAGATCCCCGTCTGCGCACACTATGAATTAAACGGCGAGCAGACCGACGACTTCCCGTTCCCCGTGCTGCTGCAGGACGCCAAGCCCGTCGTCGAGTATCTGCCCGGCTGGCAGTGCGACATCTCCGGCGCGCGTAATTGGGAAGACCTTCCCGAAGCCGCCCGCAGCTACGTCGAATACGTTGAAAAGGCCATCGGCTGCCACATCGGCTTCGTCTCCGTCGGCGCGGAGCGCGAGAGCCTCATCATCCGCTGACACACCAAAGTAAAGAGGGGACGAAGGCCCCCTCTTTACTTTTCTATTGCAACTTTGCTTCATTCTATATAAAATACGAACAGCGACCGCTGAGAAAGAAAAGGAGAACCCTATGCGCAAGGATATTTACGAGTCCCCGCTTTCGTCCCGCTATGCGTCCGAATACATGCTGCACCTCTTTTCCCCCGATATGCGCTTCCAGACGTGGCGCAGACTGTGGGTGGCGCTTGCCCGCGCCGAGCACGAGCTGGGCCTGCCGATCACGCAGGAGCAGGTCGACGAGCTCGCCGCGCACATCACCGACATCGACTACGAGGTCGCCGAAAAGCGCGAGCACGAGGTGCGCCACGACGTGATGGCGCATGTGTACGCATACGGCAAGGCGGCGCCTTCCGCCGCCGGCATCATCCACCTCGGCGCGACGAGCTGCTATGTGACGGACAACGCCGATTTGGTGCTGTATCGCGACGGCCTCAAATACCTGAGAGGGCAGCTTCTCAGCGTGATGGTGAATCTTGCGGCATTTGCCCGCGAATACGCCGCCACGCCGACGCTCGGCTATACGCACTATCAGCCCGCGCAGCCCGTGACGATCGGCAAGCGCGCGACGCTGTGGATGCAGGACTTCCGCTCGGACCTTGAAGAGCTTGATTTTGTCATCGGCTCGATGCGCTTCCTCGGCTGCCGCGGCACGACGGGCACGGAGGCGAGCTTTGTCGACCTCTTCGAGGGCGACGGTGACAAGGTCGACGAGATGAACCGCCGCATCGCCGCGGAGTTCGGCTTTGAAAAGTGCTTCTCTGTCAGCGGCCAGACCTATCCGAGAAAGGCCGACAGCCGCATTCTGAATGTGCTCTCTTCCATCGCACAGAGCGCCTACCGCATGGCGAACGACATTCGACTGCTCCAGCACGACCGCCAGGTCGAAGAGCCGTTTGAAAAGAACCAGATCGGCTCGTCCGCGATGCCCTATAAGCGAAACCCCATGCGCTCCGAGCGCATCTGCTCGCTCAGCCGCTACCTGATGGCCGATGCGGCCAACGCGCCGATGACGGCCTCGACCCAGTGGCTCGAGCGCACGCTCGACGACTCGGCCAACCGCCGCATCTCGCTGCCGGAGGGCTTCCTCTGCGCCGACGCGGTGCTGCGCCTGTGCCAGAGCGTGACGAACGGCCTGCATGTGAACGAAAAGATCGTCGAGCGCACGCTGCGCGAGTATCTGCCGTTCCTTGCGACCGAGAACATCATGATGGAGGCCGTCAAGCGCGGCGGCGACCGTCAGGAACTGCACGAGAAGATCCGCCAGCACTCCATGGCCGCGACCGCCCGCATGAAAGAGGGCGAGCCGTGCGACCTCTTAGACCGCCTCGCGGGCGACCCCGCGTTCGGCATGACGCGCGAGGAGCTCGATCAGGTCATGGAGCCCAAGCTCTACATCGGCCGCTGCGAGCAGCAAGTGCTGCGCTTCCTCGACGAGTGCGCGCCGCTTTTGCGCGACGCCGCTGCGGAGGATGGCGCGATCGACCTGTAAGCGGGCAGAAATTGAGAATGATCCCTGAGCGGGAGAGATGGACGAGCCATCTCTCTCGCTTCTTTTTTCACCTGAAAAAATGTGCGGCGGCGCGCGTTGCCTTGGCAAAAGCGGGCAGAATACCAGTAAGTGAACAAATTGTAAAGGGTGTACGTTCCTATACAAAAGGTAGCGAGTGTCCATGGATTCGGGTATCGAAGTGTGCTATAAAGAAGCTGTATAGAAAAATGCACAAAACGATCACTAAATTGCATAACATATTTGAAGAATAAATATTGATTTATTTATTGAAACAATCTATAATATAAAAAGCTGAGCGGGAAACATTTTCCCGCCGCAGTGCTAAAAGAGGTGAACGACAACATGGCAATGGAAGAATTACAGCAGGTGCAGGAGCTCGAAAAAGAGCTTGCAGCGCAGTATGCCGCCGCGCAGGCGGATGCCAAGCGCCGCATCGCCGTTGAGCAGCGCGCCGCTGCCCGAGAGATCGAGGACAGCTGCCGCAACGCCGACGTGGAGTCGCGGCAGCTGATGGCGGAGGCCGAGCAGCGCGCCGGTGAGGAGACGGAAAAGATCCTCGCCAAGGCGCGCACGGAATGCGAAAAGATGCAGAGCGCGGCGCGCGCAAACCTTGAGCGTGCGGCGCAGTGGATCGCGGAAGAGGTTGTGAACGACAAATGGCAATCGTAGCAATGAAGCATCTCCGCCTCCTCGGCATGGAGAGCGAGCGCGAGGCGCTGCTCAAGGCCATGCAGGACATGGAGTGCGTGGAGATCTCAAGTATCGACGGAAGCGAAGAGGCACTGAAATCAGGCTTTGCCAAGCCCGACGACAAGGCGCTGATGAGCGCGCAGGAAGCGTCGCGTGCGTACCGCACGGCGCTTGCCTCGCTCGACCGCTTTGCGCCGGAGAAAAAAGGCATGTTCCGCAAGCGGCAGGGCGTTTCCCGCGCGGCGTTTTTCAGCGCCGAGAGCGAGGAAAATGCCCGCACCGCGGCGGAGACGATCAACAAGGACACACGCCGCCTCGGCGAAATCGAGAGCGAGCGCACGAAAAATGAGGCGCTGCGAGCGACTCTTGCCCCGTGGCTGACGGTCGATGCGCCGCTCGGCGGCGCGGACGGCGCGCTTGCGGTGTTCTTTGGCACGGCGGGCCTGAATGTGACGGACGATGCGCTCAAAGCGCTGGCCGATTCGCTGGACGGGCTTCTTACCTGGCAGCAGGCCTCGAGCGACAGGTCACTGCGATATCTTCTCGTGATGTGTCACGGGAGCGTGAAGGAGCGGGCGCTGAGCGCGCTGCGCGACCTCGGGTTTTCGACCGTGAGCTTTCGCGGCATGACCGGCACGGCGAAGGAAAACGACAAGGCGCTTGCGGAAAATCTCGCTGCGCTCGAAAAAGAGCGGCAGGAGATCGAACAGCGCATTGCGGGCCTTGGAGGCAAGCGGGAGGCACTCTTGGAAGCGAGCGACCGCGCGGCCATCGCGCTGCGGCGCGAGGAGGCGAAAAGCCGCCTCGTCGGCACGGATAAGGTCTTCTTATTGGAGGGCTGGCTGCCCGCCGACCGCTGCGCCGCGCTTGAAAAAGCGCTCGAGCCGTTTACCTGCGCGATCGAAACGCGCGAGCCGACAGAGGACGAGTACCCGCAGGTGCCGGTGCAGCTCAAAAACAACAAGCTGACGCGGCCGCTCAATATGGTCACGGAGATGTATTCGCTCCCGGCCTACGGCACGCTTGACCCGAACCCGCTGATGGCGCCGTTTTTCATTTTGTTCTACGGCATTATGATGGCGGATATGGGCTACGGCTTACTCATGATGATCGCCTCGGTCATCATCAGCAAAAAATACCGGCCCAAGGGCACGAGCGGCGAGCTGTTCAGCCTGCTCGGCCTCTGCGGCATCAGTACGTTCATCATGGGCGCGCTGACAGGCGGATTTTTCGGCGATTTCCTCACGCAGCTCGTCGCCATCGTCAGCCCCGGCACGGTCTTCGCGCTGCCGAAGCTCTTCGACCCGCTCGACGATCTGACGATGATCCTGATCGGCTCGATGGCGCTCGGCATGGTGCAGATCGTCACCGGCATGGCCATCAGTTTGATCGAAAAGTGCAAGCGGAAAAAGTTCCTCGACGCCTTTTTCGAGGAGATCACGTGGTGGATCGTGTTTATCGGCATCGCGCTTTTGGCGCTCGGCAAGGGTGTGGCGGTGCTGTATGTCGGATGCGCGCTGGTGCTGCTCGGCCCCATAGTGCAGGGCAAAGGCTGGGGCAAGCTTACGGGCGTGTTCGGCTCACTCTATAACCACGTGACAGGCTACTTCGGCGACATTTTGTCCTACACGCGCCTGATGGCCCTGATGCTCGCGGGCAGCGTGATCGCGCAGGTGTTCAACATGCTCGCGGCGATGCCGGGGAACGTGATCGCGTTCATCATCATCTCAATGCTCGGCAACGCGATGAACTTCGGGCTCAATCTCCTCGGCTGCTACGTGCACGATCTGAGATTGCAGTGCTTGGAATTTTTCAACAAGTTCTACGTCGACGGCGGAAAGCCCTTCCGCCCCATGACGCTGGACACGGAATATGTCGATTTACAGTAAATTGCAGAAAAAACGGAAAAACCGTAAGGAGGATAAAAAATGGGTATCTTTGAACTGACGACGGGCGGCGCCATCGGTATGCTGGGCGCGGGTCTTGCTGTTTGCCTCGCGGGCGCGGGCAGCGCACGCGGCACGGGTCTTGCCGGCGAGGCCGGCACGGGTCTTCTCTGCGAGGATCCGAGCAAATTCGGTAAAGTGATGATCCTGCAGGTCATCCCCGGCACGCAGGGACTGTACGGCCTCGTCATCGGCTTTCTGTGCCTGATGCGCATGGGCGTGTTCAACGGGACGTATGTGGATATGTCCCTTCAGGAGGGCCTTCGTTACTTCGCGGCCTGTATGCCCATCGCCATCGGCGGCGGCATTTCGGCGGTCGCACAGGGCCGCGTGGCGGCAGGCTCGATCAACATTCTTGCCCGCCAGCCCGAGCACTGGACGAAGGGCATGGTGCTGTGCATCGTGGTCGAGTTCTACGCCATCCTTTCTATGCTGGCGTCGATCATGATGCTGCTCAACATCGGCTGAATTTACGCTGACGGAAAGGCGGAAACGCAATGAACGGAATGGAAAAGATCACCGCGCGCATGAAAGAGGATGCGGCGCGCTCGCTGAGCGAGCTGAATGCGCAGACCGAGCAGGAGCTCCGGCGCATCCGCGAGGAGAGTGCCGCACGCGCGGAAAAAGAGCGCGAGACGGCGGGCGGGCGCGCGCATCTCGCCGCGCAGGAGCGCTATGAGCGCCTCTGCTCCGCGGCGGAGATGGAGACACGCAAGCTGACGCTCAGCGCCAAGCAGAAAGTGCTCGCCGAGACCTACGACCGCGCGCTGGAGATTCTCTGCTCCATGCCGCGCGAGGAGTACCTTTCGCTGTTGGTTCGCCTGCTGAAAGCGGCGGGCGGCAAGGGCGACGAGAAAATCGCCCTGAGCGCAAAGGACCGCGATGAGATGGGCGAAACGCTCGTCGAGCGAGCGAACAAGGAGCTGAACGCGCACTATACGCTTGCGGGCGAAGCGGCAGATATCCGCGCGGGTCTCGTGCTTATAAGTAAAGAATGCGACGTGAACTGCTCGTTTGAAACGCTTCTCGCCCTTTCGCGCGAGAAGACCGAGCGCGGCGCGGCAAAGCTCCTCTTCGCGGAATAAGGAGGGGATCGGATGCAGCAGTATCGGGATACGGACTACGCAGCGGTCTCCGCGGCGCTGCATGCGCGCGAGGCGAAGCTCCTGACGCAGGCGATGGCCGAGCGGATGATCGACGCCGCCGCGCCGGAAGAGAGCTACAAGACGCTTTTGGAATGCGGCTACGCGCCGCTTGAGCGATGCACGCTCGAAAATGTGGAACACGCGCTCTCGCAGGCGCGCAGAGAGCTCTACCGCGAGGTGAGCGTGCTGGCACCGGACAAGCGCATCATCGAGCTCTTTCAGATCAAGTACGACTATCACAATGCAAAGCTCGCACTCAAGAGCAAGCGCACCGGCGAGGACGTCTCCCGCCTTGCGATGGACTGCGGCCGCTTCGACGCGCAGAAGGTGCTTCGCGGCGAGACGAGCGCGGTTTCCGCGGCGATGAGCCGCGCGATGGCGCAGGCGGAGAGCGAAGCGGGCCACAGCGGCGATGTCCGCATGGCGGAGCTGCTGCTCGATCGCGCCTGCTACGAGGAGATGAGCGCGCTCGCAAGCGAGACGGGCAGCACGTTTTTGAAGGACTATGTCGCCTTGCAGATCGACGCGGTCAACCTGCGTACGCTCGTGCGCGCACGGCGCATGGGCTGCGAGGACGATGTGCTTGCTGCGGCGATGCTGCCGGGCGGACACATTCCGGCGGGTCAGCTCAAAGGCGCGCGCGGCGATCATTTATCGTCGCTCACACACGGCACGCCGCTTGACAGCGCGGGCGAGCTCGCGGCCAAACTGCTTGACAGCGGCGGGGGTCTGACGGAATTTGAGCGCGCGTGCGACGATGCGCTCATGTCCTATTTGCAGCGGGCGCGGCGCACGCCGTTCGGCCCAGAGGTCGTGGCGGGCTATCTTGGCGCGAAAGAGGCGGAGTTCACCGCCGTGCGCACCATTTTATCCGGCAAGATCGCGGGCATCGCGGCGGAGGACATCCGCGCGCGGCTGCGCATGAGTTATCTCTAAGGGAGGCGGCAGCATGAATAAGATCGGAGTTATCGGCGGGCGCGACAGCGTTTTGGGCTTCCGCGCCCTCGGGCTCGACACCTGCATCGCGGAAAACGGCGAGCAGGCGAAAGCCGCCCTCCACCGCATGGCGAAGGAGAACTACGCCATCATCTATATCACCGAACACCTCGCCGCGCAGATCCCCGCGGAGATCGAGCGCCGGCGCGAGGATGTTTCGCCCGCCGTCATCCTCATCCCGGGCAGGGAGGGGAGCCTCGGCATCGGCACAGCGGGCGTGCACGCGGCTGCGGAAAAGGCCGTCGGCGCGGACATTTTGTAAAAAAGGAGCAAAAGCCTTATGGGAAAGATCGTTAAGGTCTCCGGCCCGCTGGTCGTGGCGTCGGGACTTTCGGAAGCGAATATGGCGGATGTCGTCCGCGTGGGCGAGCAGCACCTCATCGGCGAAATTCTGACGATGAGCGGCGATTCCGCCGCCATTCAGGTGTATGAGGAGACCTCGGGCCTCGGCCCGGGGGCAGAGGTCGTGACGACCGGCGCGCCGCTGTCTGTTGAGCTCGGCCCCGGTTTGATCGAGAATATTTACGACGGCATCCAGCGCCCGCTGGAGGTCATCCGCCAGAAGACGGGCGGCAACTTCCTGCCGCGCGGCGAGGAGGTCCCCGCGCTCGACCGCGAGAAGAAGTGGGACTTCACCGCTGTCGCTAAGGCGGGAGACCACCTGATCGGCGGCGACGTGCTCGGCACGGTGCAGGAGACGCCGTCGATCCTGCACAAGATCATGATGCCGCCCAAGATGAGCGGCACTGTGAAGGAGATCAAGTCCGGCAGCTTCACTGTGGAGGACATCGTCGCTGTTATTGAGACCGACAAGGGCGAGACGAAGGAGCTCACGATGATCCAGAAATGGCCTGTTCGTGTGGGCCGTCCCTACACGAAGAAGTACCCGCCCGTCACGCCGCTCCAGTCCGGCCAGCGCATTGTGGATACGTTCTTTCCCGTAGCCAAGGGCGGCACGGCGGCGATCCCGGGGCCGTTCGGCAGCGGCAAGACCGTCATGCAGCATGCGCTTGCCAAGTGGGCGGACGTGGATCTCGTCGTTTACATCGGCTGCGGCGAGCGCGGCAACGAGATGACCGACGTTCTGCGCGAATTCCCCGAGCTCATCGACCCGCGCACGGGCGAGAGTCTGATGAAGCGCACGGTGCTGATCGCCAACACCTCGGATATGCCGGTCGCGGCGCGCGAAGCGAGCATCTACACCGGTATCACCATCGCCGAATACTTCCGTGACATGGGCTACGCCGTCGCAGTCATCGCGGACTCGACCTCCCGCTGGGCGGAGGCCCTGCGCGAAATGTCGGGCCGTCTCGAGGAGATGCCCGGTGAAGAGGGCTATCCTGCGTACCTGTCCTCGCGCCTCGCGCAGTTCTATGAGCGCGCGGGCGTGGTCGAATGCCTCGGCAGCGACGAGCGGCAGGGCAGCCTGACCGCCGTCGGCGCGGTCTCGCCTCCGGGCGGCGACCTCTCCGAGCCTGTCTCACAGGCGACGATGCGCATCGTCAAGGTCTTCTGGGCACTGGATTCGTCACTTGCCTACCGACGCCACTTCCCGGCCATCAACTGGCTGAATTCCTATTCGCTCTATCTCGATTCCCTGCGCCCGTGGTACAGCGAGCACCTGGGACACGAATTCCTCGAAAACCGCGAGTGGGCCATGGCGATGCTGCAGGAGGAATCGAACCTCAACGAGATCGTGCAGCTCGTCGGCAAGGATTCGCTCAGCGCGAAGGACCAGATCACGCTTGAGGTCGCGCGTATGATCCGCGAGGACTTTTTGCAGCAGAACTCGTTTGCCGACAACGACGCCTATTCCGAGTACGACCGACAGGCGCGCATGCTGGCGATGATCCGCCAGTACGACACGCAATGCCTGAGCGCCGCCGAGCGCGGCGGGAATTTAAGCGAGCTCTTCGCCATCCCCGCGCGCGAGAAGATCGGACGCGCCAAGGGCGTGCCCGCCGACCAGTATAAGGACGCCTACGCGAACCTGCTCGTCGAGATGGAAGAGCAGATCGCCGCGATCGCTGAGAAAGGAGAGAAAGAAGAATGATCCGTGAATATAAGACGATCCGCGAAATTTCCGGCCCTCTGATGGTCGTGGACCATGTGCAGGGCGTCACGTATGACGAGCTGGCAGAGATCGTCCTCTCCGACGGCAGCACGCGCCGCTGCAAGGTGCTCGAGGTCAACGGCGACCGCGCGGTCGTGCAGCTGTTTGAAGCGTCGGCGGGCATCAACCTCGCCGATTCGCGCATCCGCTTTTTGGGCCATCCGCTCCAGCTCGCCGTGTCGCGCGACATGCTGGGCCGCGTCTTCAACGGCATGGGTCAGCCCATCGACGGCGGCGCCGAGATCATCGCCGACGAGCACCGCGACATCAACGGCCTTGCGATGAACCCCGCGGCGCGCAACTACCCCAACGAGTTCATCCAGACCGGCATTTCCAGCATCGACGGCCTCAATACCCTTGTCCGCGGACAAAAGCTGCCGATCTTCTCCGGCTCGGGCCTGCCGCACGCGCAGCTGGCCGCGCAGATCGCGCGACAGGCGAAGGTGCTGGACGGCGAGAGCAACTTTGCCGTTGTCTTTGCCGCCATCGGCATCACATTTGAAGAATCTGAGTTCTTCGTCAACGAATTCAAGCGCACCGGCGCCATCGACCGCACGGTGCTGTTCACAAACCTTGCCAACGACCCCGCGGTCGAGCGTATCGCGACGCCGCGCATGGCGCTGACCGCCGCGGAATATCTCGCCTTCGACTGCGGTATGCACGTGCTCGTCATTCTGACGGATATCACGAACTACGCAGAAGCCCTGCGCGAGATCAGCGCGGCGAAAAAGGAGGTCCCCGGCCGCCGCGGCTATCCCGGCTACCTCTACACCGACCTTGCGACGATGTACGAGCGCGCGGGCCGTCAGGTGGGCAAGGACGGCTCGATCACGATGATCCCCATCCTGACGATGCCCGAAGACGACAAGACCCACCCCATCCCCGACCTGACGGGCTATATCACCGAGGGGCAGATCATCCTTTCGCGCGAGCTGTACCGCCGCGGTATCAATCCGCCGGTCGACGTGCTGCCGAGCCTTTCCCGACTCAAGGACAAGGGCATCGGCGCGGGCAAGACGCGCGAGGACCATTCCGGCACGATGAACCAACTCTTCGCGGCCTATGCCACCGGTAAAGAGAACAAGGAGCTCATGTCGATCCTCGGCGAGGCGGCGCTGAGCCCGACGGATCTGCTGTACGCCAAGTTTGCCGACGAGTTTGAAAAACGCTATGTCGCGCAGGGCACGGACGAGAACCGCTCCATTGAGCAGACGCTCGACCTCGGCTGGGAGCTTTTATCCCTTCTGCCGCGCAGCGAGCTCAAGCGCATCAAACCGGAGTATATCGACAAGTATCTCAAAAAGGAAGAGTAAGGGGGGAGAAAAGTGCCTACGACCACTGTTAATCCCACCCGCATGGAGCTCACGCGCCTCAAGGGGCGGCTGCGCACCGCCCAGCGTGGGCACAAACTTCTCAAGGACAAGCGCGACGAGCTGATGAAGCAGTTCATGGAGGTCGTGCGCGAGGACTTAGCGCTGCGGCAGAAGGTGGAGCAGTCGCTTACGCGCGCCTACGGCTCGTTCACCGTGGCGAGCGCGCTGATGTCGCCGGAAATGCTTGAGCAGGCGCTATTGTGCCCCAAGCAGAGCGTTTCGCTCGAAACGGGCACGGAGAACGTGATGAGCGTCGAGGTGCCGCGCTATGAGTTCAAGCTCGCGAGCGAGGACGGCGGGAATATTTATCCGTACGGCTTCGCCCAGACGAGCGGCGAGCTCGACGACGCGGTGCGCGAGCTCGGCGACATTCTGCCCGACCTGCTCCGCCTTGCCGAGGTCGAGAAGGCCACGCAGCTGCTCGCCGCCGAGATCGAGCGCACGAGACGGCGCGTCAACGCGCTCGAATACGTCAAAATTCCGCAGATGCAGCAAAACATCAAGTATATCACGATGAAGCTCGATGAAAACGAGCGTGCCAACACGATCCGGCTGATGAAGGTCAAGGACATCATCCTGAAAGAGGCCATCGAAGAGCGCCGCGAGACCGACAAGGCCGAGGGCGCGGACGTGTGAATGGCGAAAGTTGTCAAAACACTTGAGCGGAGTAAAGCGAAACCCATCCGTTTTGTATAATTTGTCGGTTGACATTTTCGGTTAAGGCTCCTATACTGAGACCAATAAAGTTCCACGAACGGAGAAACAACACAAGATGAAGAGCATTTTCGTTTTTGCATACTATTATTACTTTACTATGGATTCGTAGTAAGGCTAATTTGTGATGCAAAGATGCAAAAAGGCTCTGAAAAGAGATTGCTTGATGCGGCACAGGTTAGACCTGTGCCGCATTTTTTCGTTGTGGCGATATTTCACGGTCAATAAGGAGGAAATTATTATGATCGTCGTACTCAAGCGTGGCGCAGAACAGGACAAGCGCGAGCAGCTTATCAACTGGCTCAAAAATCAGGGCCTTGGCGTGCACATCTCCGAGGGCGAGTACCAGACCGTGCTGGGCCTGATCGGCGACACGGCGCGCGTCGACATGGACCTGATCGGGAGTTTGAGCATCGTCGACTCCGTCAAGCGCGTGACAGAGCCCTTCAAGTGCTGCAACCGCAAGTTCCATCCCGACGACATGATCGTGCAGGTGGGCGACGTCAAGGTCGGCGGCGGAAACTTCTGCATGATCGCGGGCCCGTGCTCGGTCGAATCCGAAGAGCAGATCGTCGCGGTCGCCAAGGCTGTGAAGGCCTCGGGCGCGAACATGCTGCGCGGCGGCGCATTCAAGCCCCGCACTTCTCCTTATGATTTCCAGGGCCTCAAGGCCGAGGGCATCGAGCTGCTGAAGATCGCCCGTCAGGAGACCGGCCTTCCCATCGTCACCGAGATCATGGGTACGAATTACCTGCCGCTCTTTGAGGATGTGGACGTCATTCAGGTCGGCGCGCGCAATATGCAGAACTTCGACCTGCTGCGCGAGCTCGGCAAGCTGAGAAAGCCCATCCTCTTAAAGCGCGGCCTCGCCAGCACGCTCAAGGAGCTTTTAATGAGCGCGGAGTACATCATGGCCGGCGGCAACGAGCAGGTCATCCTCTGCGAGCGCGGCATTCGCACCTACGACGACTACACGAGAAACACACTCGACCTTGCGGCTGTGCCGATGCTCAAGGAGCTCACGCACCTGCCGGTCATCGTCGACCCCAGCCACGCGACCGGCATTGCGCGCCTCGTGCGCCCGATGGCACTGGCTGCTGCCGCCTGCGGCTCTGACGGCCTCATCATCGAGGTGCACAACGACCCCATTCATGCGCTGTGCGACGGCGCGCAATCCCTGCGCCCCGAGCAGTACGATGACCTCGCCAAGGCTGTGCGCCGCGTGAGAGAGGCGGTGGCAGAATGACCGCCGGCATCGTCGGCCTCGGCCTGATCGGCGGCTCGCTCGCCAAGGCATACCACGAGGCGGGCGAGCGTGTGCTCGCCCACGACATCGACCGCGATGTCTTGTCGTTCGCCGTCATCAGCGGCGCGGTGGACGAGGCGCTGACGGACGAGACGATGGCAGAGTGCGATGTCATCCTGCTGGCCGTCCGACCCGCGGCGGCGGTCGAATGGCTCAAAAATCACGCGGCAAAGATCGACAAGCACACGGTCGTCATCGACTGCTGCGGCACCAAGCGCAAGGTATGCGCGGCGTGCTTCCCAATCGCCGAGCAGTACGGCATTACGTACCTTGGCGGTCACCCAATGGCGGGCACGCAGTTCTCGGGCTTCAAGTACGCCAAGGCGAACCTCTTCGTGGGCGCGCCGATGGTGCTCGTGCCGCCGCGCTTTGACGACATTGAATTACTCAGCCATGTGAAAGACCTGCTCTCGCCCGCGGGCTTTGGAAGCTACTCCGTCACAACCGCCGAGCAGCACGACGAGATGATCGCCTTCACCTCGCAGCTGGCGCATGTGGCGTCCAACGCCTACATCAAGAGCCCCACAGCGAAAAAGCACAAGGGCTTTTCCGCCGGCAGCTACAAGGATATGACGCGCGTTGCCTGGCTCGCACCGCACATGTGGGCGGAGCTCTTCATGGAAAACAAGGAATTCCTGCTCAAGGAGATCGACTGCTACATCGAGCACCTGAGCGAATACAAGACCGCCATGGAAAATGACGACGAAGAGACCCTTATCCGACTTCTGGACGAGGGCAAGAAGAGAAAGGAAGAGGTGGACGGCTGATGCGAAGCATCCATATCAAGGCCTCGCGCGAATACGACGTGCTGGTCGAGCGCGGCTTACTCGACCGCGCGGGCGAGCTTCTCCGGGAGGTCAGCGCCCCCGGCATGGCCGCCATCGTGTCGGACGACACGGTCTACGCGCTCTACGGCGAGCGCACGGTCAAGGCCCTTGAAAAGGCGGGCTACCGTGTGCACTCTTTCACATTCCCCGCGGGCGAGGGGAGCAAGAACCTCTCGACCTACGCCGATGTGCTGCACTTCCTCGGTGAGCACCGCTTCAGCCGCAGCGACGTGGTCGTTGCGCTCGGCGGCGGCGTGGCGGGCGACCTCGCGGGCTTTGCCGCGGCGACGTATCAGCGCGGCATGGGCTTTGCCCAGATCCCGACGACGCTGCTGGCCGCGGTCGATTCGTCCGTCGGCGGCAAGACCGCCGTCGACCTGCCCACGGGCAAGAATCAGGCGGGCAGCTTCTATCAGCCCTGCATCGTGATCTGTGATCCCAACACGCTCGAAACGCTGCCCGAGGAGCAGTACCGCTGCGGCTGCGCCGAGATCATCAAGTATTCGATGCTCGGCAATGCAGCGTTCTTTGAAGAACTCTACAAAACGCCCGTGCGTGAGCAGTACGAGCACGTCATCGAGGTCTGCGTGCAGATGAAGCGCGACATCGTCGGCGCGGACGAGTACGACCTCGGCCGCCGCCGCACGCTGAACTTGGGCCACACGTTTGGTCACGCGGTGGAGCAGTGCAGCGATTTTTCTCTTCTGCACGGCGAGGCGGTCGCCATCGGCATGGCGACGGTCACGCGCGCGGCAGTCAAGCGCGGCATTTGCGGCGAAGAGACGCTGGCGCGCCTGCTCGACATTCTGCACCGCTATGGTCTGCCGACCGAGACGGGCTACGAACTCGGCAAGCTCTATGAGGCCGAGCTCGTCGACAAGAAGATTTCCGGCGGCAAGATGCACCTCATCGTGCCGGAAAAGATCGGTCAGGTGCGCATGGAGACGATCCCCGTCGAAGCCCTGCGCGACTGGATGCAGGACGGTGGCATCCGATGAAAAGAACCATCATACCCGGCGCGCGCACGGGACGTGTGCGCATCCCGGCATCCAAATCGCAGGCGCACCGGCTGCTGATCTGCGCGGCGCTCGGCGAGGAGAAGACCGAGGTCGTCTGCGACGGCATTTCCGCCGATATCGCGGCCACGGCGAAGTGCCTGAGCGCGCTCGGCGCGAAAATTGAAGAAATGGAGACGGGCTTTCTCGTCTCTCCAATCAAAAAAGTGCCCGAGGGGCGCTGCGACCTCTACTGCGGCGAGAGCGGGTCGACGCTGCGCTTCCTGCTGCCCATCGTCGGCGCGTTCGGCGCACAGGCGGTATTCCACCGCGAGGGGCGGCTGCCCCAGCGCCCGCTCGCCCCGCTGGATAGCGTTTTAAAAGAGCATGGCATGACGCTCCGCGAGGACGGCGACCTGCTGTATTGCAGTGGACAGCTGATCGGGGGAAACTATACGATCGCAGGCAATGTGTCCTCTCAATATATTTCGGGCCTTCTCATGGCGCTGCCGCTGCTGATCAGAGACAGTCTTCTTATGGTGTCCGGCCCACTGGAATCCGCGGCTTACGTCGCCATGACGGAGGATGCACTTCAGCTTTCCAAGCTGACCATCCCCAAAATGGGGGCGATGTGGGCGATGTGGGCGATTCCCGGTCAGCAGAGATGTCATCTGCCGAAGCGCACGGTCGTCGAGGGCGACTGGTCGAACACGGCGTTCTTCCTCTGCATGGGTGCGCTGTCGAAAGAGGGCGTGACCGTCGAGGGGCTGAATTTGCAGTCCTCGCAGGGCGACCGCGGCGTGCTGGACGTTTTGCGCCGGTTCGGCGCGGAAGTCACGGAGCACGGCGACGCCGTGACGGTCAGGCGCGGTGCGCTGCATGGCGTGATGATCGATGCCGCGCCCATCCCCGACCTCATCCCCGTTTTGAGCGTGGTCGCATCGGTCGCGGCGGGGGAGACGAGGGTCGAAAACGCCCGCCGCCTGCGCCTCAAGGAATCCGACCGCCTCAAGAGCACGGCAAGCTTACTGCGTGCGCTCGGCGGGCGCGTTGAGGAAAAAGAGGACGGCATGGTCATCACGGGCGTGCCCGCGCTGCACGGCGGCGCGGTCGAAACGCAGAACGACCATCGCCTCGCGATGTCTGCCGCCACGGCGGCCTGCGCTGCGACGGGCGAGATCACAGTCGACAACGACGGCTGCGTGGCAAAGTCCTATCCCCGCTTTTGGGAGGATTTTAGCAGCTTGAAAGGAGAAGGTTTATGAGCAGCACCTACGGCGAAAATCTGCATTTGACCATCTTCGGCCAGTCGCATTCCCCTGCCATCGGCGTGACGGTCGAGGGGATCCCCGCGGGCGAGAAAGTTGATCTGGACGAGCTCCAGCGCTTTCTGAATCGCCGCGCGCCGGGCAAAAACGTCTGGTCGACACCGCGCAAGGAGGCCGACGCGCCGGAGATCCTCTCCGGCCTTGTGAACGGCTATACCTGCGGCGCGCCGCTCACGGCCATCATCCGCAATACGAACACCCGCTCGCAGGATTACGCGAATCTTGCTGTCACGCCGCGCCCCGGCCACGCGGATTACACCGCCGAGGTCAAATACGGCGGCTATCAGGACCGCGCGGGCGGCGGACACTTTTCAGGCCGCTTGACCGCGCCGCTGTGCATCGCGGGCGGCATCTGCCTGCAAATTCTCGCGCGCGAGGGCATCACGCTTGTGAGCCGCATCGCCTCCATTGCGGGCATTACTGACGAAGGTGAGCTGACAGGCTCGCTTGCTGGCAAGGAGTTCCCCGTCGTCAGCGATGCGCGCGGCGAGGAGATGCGCGAAGCCATCGCACAGGCGCGCGAGGCTGGTGACAGCGTCGGCGGCGTCATCGAATGCGCGGTTTTCGGCGCGCCCGCGGGCCTTGGCGATCCGATGTTCGGCGGCATGGAAAATCGCATCGCCGCGGCTGTTTTCGGCATTCCGGCGGTCAAGGGCATCGAGTTCGGCGCGGGCTTTGGCGTGGCGAGCCTTCGCGGCAGCGAGGATAACGACGCCTTTACGGTCGAAAACGGCAAGATCATCACTGAGACGAACCATTGCGGCGGCATTCTTGGCGGTATCACGAACGGTATGCCCATCGTGTTCCGCGCGGCGTTCAAGCCGACGCCATCCATCGCGCGCGAGCAGCAGAGCGTCAATTTGCAGACGATGGTGCCGGAGAAGATGGCCGTCACGGGCCGCCACGACCCGTGCATCGTGCCGCGCGCCGTGCCCTGTGTGGAGGCGGCGGCCGCCATCGCGGTCTATGATGCGTATCTATCGCGCAAAAGGGAAATGAGGTAAGGGAACATGGACTTAAACGACTATCGAAAAGAGATCGACAGCATCGACGATCAGCTCATCGCGCTCTTTGCCCAGCGCATGGAGACCGCTGAAAAGATCGCGGCATACAAGAAGGCCAACGGCCTGCGCGTGCTCGATGCGCGCCGCGAGAAGGAGAAAATGCGCGAGATTCTGGACAAAACGCCGGACGACCTGCGCGAATACGTCTCCTCGCTCTACTCCCTCATTTTCGAGCTGAGCCGCAGCCGCCAGAGCTGTCTTCTCGGCACGAAGGGTGATCTGCCCGCGAAAATTGCCGAGGCCATCGAAAAGACGCCGCAGCTCTTTCCCGAGGACGCCGCCGTCGCCTGTCAGGGCGTGGAGGGCGCGTATTCCGAGCAGGCGTGCGAGCGGCTGTTCAAGCGCCCGAGCACGTTCTTTTTCAGTTCCTTCGAGGCTGTGTTCTCCGCCATTGAAAAGGGCCTCTGCCGCTACGGCGTGCTGCCGCTGGAAAACAGCACGGCGGGCAGCGTGAACGCGGTCTACGACTTGATGACGCAGCACAACTTCCGCATCGTGCGCTCGGTGCGCATCAAGGTTGACCATAATCTTCTCGCCAATCCCGGCGCGAAGCTCGAAAACATCCGTGAGATCTACTCACATGAACAGGCCATCAGCCAGTGCGCACACTTTTTACAGGGGCTTCCCAATGTGAAGGTCATCCGCTGCGAAAATACCGCGGTGGCGGCGCGCATGGTGGCCGAGTCCGGCCGCGACGATGTGGCGGCGCTGTCATCCCGCGCATGCAGAGAGCTCTACGGCCTTGACTGCCTCGCCGCCTCTGTGCAGGATCAGGGCAATAACTTCACGCGCTTCATCTGCATTGCGAAAAACCTCGAAATTTACCCCGGTGCAGACCGCACGAGCCTGATGATGGTGCTGCCGCACCACCCCGGTTCGCTCTACAAGGTGCTCTCGCGTTTCAACGCGCTCGGCGTCAACATGAACAAGCTCGAGAGCCGCCCGATGCCGGACCGCAACTTCGAGTTCATGTTTTACTTCGACCTTGAAACCTCGGTCTATGCCCCGCAGTTCACCCAGCTCATGGGTGAGCTGCCCGAGCTGTGCGAGGAGTTCACGTATCTTGGCTCTTACAGTGAGGTGGTTTGAATGAAGCGCTGTGGATTACTCGGTGAAAAGCTCGGCCACAGCTATTCGCCCGCCATCCACGCGGAGCTGGCGGACTATGAATACCGGCTCTATGAGGTCGCGCCCGAAAAGCTCGGCGAATTTCTGACGGGCGGCGGATTTGACGGCATGAACGTCACCATTCCCTATAAAAAGGCCGTCATCCCGTACTGCGCAGAGCTTTCACCCATTGCGCAAAAACTCCAGAGTGTGAACGTGCTGGTCAGGCGCGAGGACGGCACGCTGTACGGCGACAACGCCGACGCCTACGGCTTTGCCGGTATGGTCAGGGCGAGCGGCATTCAGATCGATGGCAAAAAGATGCTCGTGCTCGGCTCCGGCGGCGCCTCCTCGACGGTCTGTGCCGTGCTCGAGGAGATGGGCGCGCGCAGCGTGACCATCATCTCCCGCAAGGGGGAGGACAACTACAACAATCTGGATCGTCACGCGGACGCGGAGGTCATCGTGAACACCACGCCCGTCGGCATGTACCCGAACTGCGGCGTGTCGCCCGTCGACCTGTCGCTCTTCCCGAAGCTCGAGGGTGTGCTCGATATCGTCTACAATCCCGCGCGTACAGCGTTTGTCTTGCAGGCGGAAAAGCTCGGCATTCCTTATATGAGCGGGCTCTACATGCTCGTCGCGCAGGCTAAGCGCACGGCGGAGGTCTTTGAAAACAGGGACATCCCCGACAGCGAGACCGAGCGCATCTGGGAAAAGCTGAGCCTTGAGATGCAGAACATCGTGCTCGTCGGCATGCCCGGCAGCGGCAAGAGCACCGTTGCCGCGCGCCTTGCTGAGAAGCTTGACCGCATCGCGCTTGACAGCGACGCCGAGATCGAAGAGAAAAACGGTATGAGCTGTGCCCAGCTCATCGAAAAGCACGGCGAGGCGGAATTCCGAGAGCTCGAGAGCGAGGCCATTGCCGCGCTCGGCAAGCGCTCGGGAGCGGTCATCGCTACGGGCGGCGGCTGCGTGACGAGAGAGGAAAACTACGATCTTCTGCACCAGAACGGCATAATTTTCTGGTTGAAGCGTGATATCGACCAGCTGCCGCGCGAGGGGAGGCCTCTTTCGGCGGGCGACCTTGCGGCGATGTACGACAGGCGCAAGGCCTGCTACGAAAGATTTGCCGACCACATCGTCGACAACAACGGCACAGTGGAGGATACCGTGCAGGCAATTTTGGATTGCCTGAAATAAAGGACAAAAACATCCCGCCGCAATTTGCGGCGGGATGTTTTTGCGCGATGGCGGCAGCTACGGCAGGGGATGGCGAGATCGCTGCGCGAGCGCTTTGTCATAGCATCTCGCGCAGCGCCGCCAGTCGATCACCTGCACACGCAGGGCGAGGGACTCCTCGCTGCACGGCACCACCGGCGCGGTCAGGTCGAGCAGCACTGCGCCGAACGAGATGTCGGGGTCCTTCGTGCCGGTGAGCCGGAGTGAGCCGTCCGCCATCAGCGAGAGCAGGACGCGACCGCCGCAGCTGCGGCGCAGCGCATGTGTGAGCACGCGCTCAAAGTCCTCCCGCTCGCCGAAATCGCGCAAGATCGCGGCCTCAAATGTATTCAAAACAGACCACCTCGCCACAAGGTATGCAAAAAGTCCATCAGACAGCACAAAAAAGCGGAAAGTCCTGTGACTTTCCGCTTTTCATTTCAATTTGGACTAACTTAGATGTGGACGACCTTCAGCTCGCTCGCCTCGAAGAGACTGAGGCGCTTGCCGACGTTGACATATACCTGCGGGTCGCCGCTCGTGCAGATGACGAATTTGCCCTTTTTCTGCGGGTTGAGCGCGTTCTGCTCGGTGAGGTATGCCTTGACGGCGTTTGCCTGCTCAAGCGCGGGGTTGATGAGGTGCATTTCGGGATAGCACTCGTGGAAGTTCTCTTCCACGATGGGATAGTGCGTGCAGCCGAGGATCAGGTTTTCGACCTTTTCGCGCGCGAGAATGTTGTCGACCTGCGTACGGATCTCGGTGTTAATGTCGTGCTGGTTGAAGTCGCCGCGGTCAACGAGTGCCGCAAGCAGGGGAGAGCCCTTGCCGACGACCTTGCACTCGGGATCACCCTCATGGATGAGCTCGGCGTACTTGCCGGAGGCAACAGTGAACTCCGTCGCGATGAGGCCGACGCTCTTGAGATGCTCGCGCAGGACGTATTTGGCAGCTTCTTCCACGATGCTGACGATCTTGTAGTCGAAGCAGGGGCGCAGGCGGTCGGCCATGGTGGAGATGGTGTTGCAGGCGATGGCAGTGCACTTGACACCGTTGTCGCCGAGGAACTGGAGCATGTGGCTGCTCAACTCGAAGATCTGGTCAGAGGTCTTGTTGCCGTAGGGGCAGTTGGCACTGTCGCCAAAATAGATGATATCTTCGCCGGGGAGAATGCGCTGTAATTCGCGCACGACGGTGAGACCGCCGATGCCGCTGTCCATCACGCCGATGGGGTTGCCTGCGTTCAACATGGTTGAAAGCCTCCTTTTTTTGTCTATAAATATTGTACCACGCGCACACAAAAATGCAAGGGATAAATCATTTTTGCTGTTTGTAACAAATCTTGGGAAAAGGATTGCAATTTTGCCCTCACCTGATAAAATAGTATTTGGTGAGAGTTGGGTATTTTACAGCCCGAAACCTGCGCCGCGCGGCGGCATAATACAGAAGAAGAGGTTTGAAACGCTTATGACGATTTTCAACTTGATCACCCTCTTTGGCGGTCTGGCGCTGTTCCTGTACGGCATGCGCCTGATGGGCGACGGACTGAAAAAAGGTTCGTCCGATGCCTTCAAGCGCGCGATGGAAAAGGTGACGAACAATCCGCTCGTCGGCTTTCTGCTGGGCCTTGTGGTCACGGCGGTCATCCAGAGCTCTACAGCGACGATTGTGCTGACGTCGGGCCTTGTCGGCGCGGGTGTGATGTCGCTGCACCAGTCGATCGGCGTCATTCTGGGCGCGAATGTCGGTACGACGATCACGGGCCAGATCATTCGCCTTCTCGACGTGAACGCATCGGAGACATCGCTGCTCAATTTCTTCAAGCCCTCGACGCTCGCGCCCCTTGCGGCGATTATCGGCATCCTCTTTCTAATGGCGGTCAAGACCCGCCAGTCCGATACCATCGGCTCGATCGCGATGGGCTTCGGCATCCTCTTCACCGGCCTTCTCAGCATGACCGCGGCGGTGAGCCCGCTGTCGGAATCTGAGACGTTTGCCAACATGTTCTACCAGCTCTCGGGAAAGCCGGTGCTCGGATTCCTGCTCGGCGCGGGCGTTGCGTTCCTGCTGCAGAGTTCGTCGGCGACCATCGGTATTTTGCAGGCCATTGCCACGACCGGCGCGCTGACGTTCTCGTCCGTTTACGCCATCATCATCGGCGTCAACATCGGCGACTGTGTGACGACGGCCATCGTCTGCTCCATCGGCTCGAAGGCCGATGCCAAGCGCACGGGCGTGATCCATATCCTCTTCAACATCGCCGGTTCGATCCTCGTGATCGTGGGGCTGATGCTGCTGCACTCGTTCGGTGTGCTCGATGCCCTGTGGGACGAGGCGCTTTCCTCCGGCGGCATCGCGAATGTGCACACGGTGTTCCGTCTTGTTTCGGCCATCGTGCTGCTGCCGGTATGCGGCCAGTTTGAAAAGCTCTCGCGCAAGCTCGTCAAGGACGATGTGCGCCTTGGCGAAAATGTCGACCACGAGCTTTCGCTGCTCGATGAAAAGTTCTTCACCTCTCCCGCCATCGCGCTCTCGGGCGCGGGCGAGGCCATCACCACCATGGCGCGTCTCGCCCGCTCGGGTGTGATGAACGCGATGGGCGTGCTCGAGCAGTACGACGCCCACACGATCGAGGTCATCAACGAGAACGAGGAGCACATCGACAAGCTCGCCGACCATGTGGACAACTACTTCATCCGCCTGTCGCCGCACATGCCGAGCGGACACGGAAGCGACATGCTCAACTACTATATCCAGTGCTTTGGCGAGTTTGAGCGTATCGGCGACCACGCCGTGAACCTGACGGAAAATGCGCAGGAGTTCCTTGACCGCAGCGCGAGCCTGTCGCCCACGGCACATCAGGAGCTCATGGTGCTGCGCGAGGTGCTCGGCGAGATTTTAGATTACACCTACAAGGCCTTTGCCGCCACGGACTACGAGGCCGCGCGCCACATCGAGCCGGTCGAGGAGGTCGTGGACGACCTTGTCGCCACGCTGCGCGCCAATCACATCCGCCGCGTGCGCGACGGGCAGTGCACAGTGTACGCGGGCCTCACGTTTCTCGATATCCTCGTCAATGTGGAGCGCATCGCCGACCAGTGCTCGAATGTCGGCGTTTTCACGCTCTCGATGTTCGACGAGCACATCATGAACAATCACCACGACTATATTCAGGCGCTGCACCAGGGCAAAGACCCGGTCTTCAACCGCGCCTATCAGGAGACGCACGACAAGTATTTCGGCGAGCTCAAGCGCATCGAGCGCAGCAAGTGAGCCGCGCCAGATATGCGCGCCCCTGATTTAATGGAAAATAACGATCAATGCGACTTTTGTGCGCCGCGGCTTGCGTTTGCCGCGGCGCTTTGCTATAATGCAGTGCATAATAGCAGCGTGATTCTCTGCAAAGGAGCATGAAAATATGAAAGCGATTCTTGATGAAATGCTCGCGGCCCTTTCGCGCGGCGAGCGTGTGGTGCTGAGCAGCATTCTGGCGTCTTCGGGCTCTGTGCCGCGCGGCGCGGGCGCGAAGATGGCTGTCTTTGAAGATGACCGCGTGCTCGGCACGATTGGCGGTGGCGCAGTGGAGCGGCTGAGCATCCAGTGCGCGCAGGACGCGCTCAAAAACGGTGGCAGCAACGAGCTCAAGTCCTACAACCTGCACCCGAGTGAAGTGGCCAGCACGGGCATGATCTGCGGCGGCGCGGTGACGGTCTACTTCCAGTTTTTCGCGCCCGAGCAGGCGGCGGATATCGCGGTGCTCAAGCGCTGGCGCGAAATGCTCGATAAAGACGTCGACCTCTGGCTGCTGCTGTCTCTTGACGGCGACGGCGTGAACGAGTTCCACGTCGTCAGGCGCGAGGAGATCCCGCAGGACAAGGCGGACTATTTTTCTGCCAAGACCGTGTGGAAGAACGGCATTTATGTCGAGCCGCTGTGCCACGCGGGCAGCGTGTATATCTTCGGCGGCGGCCATGTGGGCCGCGCGCTCGTGCCGGTGCTGGCGACGGTGGGCTTCCGCGTGGTGATGTACGACAACCGCGAGGAGCTTGCGAAGAAAGAAAACTATCCCATGGCGAGCGAGGTCATCTTCGGCAGCTTTTCCGATATTTTCGGCAAGGTGGCGCTCACGGCGAACGACTATGCCGTCGTGATGACGCCGGGCCATCAGGCGGACTATGAAATCCTCTCCCAGGTGCTGGGGAGCGATGCGACCTATATCGGCTGCATCGGCAGCCGCACAAAGGTCGCCAAGACGCGTGAGCGCCTCAAGTGTGACGGCTATACCGAAGAGGACATCACGCGCGTCCACGCGCCCATCGGCCTTCCGATTCTGGCTGAGACGCCGGAGGAGATCGCCATCAGCATCGCGGCGGAGATGATCGAGCACCGCGCGCGCCTCGCCGGACAGCGGCACTGAGGGTGCGTATATGCAGATCGCACCGCTTTTGCACGTCGGCCGCGGCGTGACGGCTATCATCGGCGGCGGCGGAAAGACGACGCTGATGGAAACGCTCGCCGGGGAGCTTTCGAAAAAGGGTAAGGTCATTATCACGACCACAACGCACATCTGCCGTCCGAAGCAGTATGAAACGCTGCTGGATGCGGACGAGGCCGCCGTTTCGGCGGCATTGGAGCGGTCGGGCATCGTCTGTGTTGCCTCGCAGGCGGAGAGCGGCAAGCTCTGCGCGCCGTGGCTCTCAATGGGCACGCTGGCGCAGCTTGCGGATTTTGTGCTTGTCGAGGCGGACGGTGCCAAGCGCCTGCCGCTCAAGGCGCACGCTTCCCATGAGCCGGTGATCCCGGAGGAGGCGCAGCGTGTCATCATGGTCATCGGCATCGACGGCGTCGGCAAAACCATCCGCGAGACCTGCCACCGCAGCGCGCTCTACGCGCAGCTCGCGGGCGTGGATGAGGATACGGTCGTCACGCCGCAGCTTGCCGCGCGCGTCGTCAACGCCGAGGGTTACGGCGACCGCGTTTATATCAACAAGGTGGAGTCTGCCGCCGATTATGAAGCGGCGCAGGCCATGGCAAATGAATTTTCCTGCCCGGTCATCGCGGGCAGTCTGCATCAGGGGGTATATGTATGCTTGCATTGATTCGCGGCGCAGGAGACATCGCGAGCGGCGCGGCCATGAGATTGTGGCGCTGCGGGATCGACGTGGTGATGACCGACCTCGCCCGCCCGACGGCCATCCGCCGCACGGTGGCGTTTTCCAATGCCATCGTCCACGGAGAGACAACGGTCGAGGGCCTGCGCGCCGTGCGCGCGGAGAATGCCGCGGAGGCGAAGAAGCTGCTGCGCGAGGGTTCGCTGCCTGTTTTGGCCGACCCTGAGTGCGCCTGCCGCGGGGAGCTCGCGCCGGACGCGCTCGTGGACGCGATTCTTGCCAAGCGCAATCTCGGCACGAAGATCGACGACGCGCCGATCGTCGTGGGCGTCGGCCCCGGCTTCACGGCGGGGGAGGACTGCCACGCGGTCGTCGAGACGATGCGCGGCCACACGCTCGGGCGCGTCATCTACTCCGGCAGCGCGCTGCCGAACACGAACATTCCCGGCCTCATCGGCGGCTTTGCGGGCGAGCGCGTGCTGCGCGCGCCGTGCGACGGCATTTTTACTGCCGTCCACCGCATCGGCGACACGGTCGAGGAGGGCGAGACCATCGGCTTTGTCGAGGGTCAGCCGATGAAGTGCACCATCAGCGGTGTGCTGCGCGGCGTGCTGGACGACGGCGTGCCCGTTAAGAAGGGGATGAAGTCCGGCGATGTCGACCCGCGCTGCAAGCCGGAATACTGCACGACGATCTCGGACAAGGCCCTCGCCGTCGGCGGGGGAGTGGTCGAAGCGGTGCTGTATTTGAACGCGAAACAACAGGGCAGACGTTGATATGCCCTGCACTGCGCGGGAGATGTCCCATTGGCATGGGACTGCGCGGGGCAAAGGGGGCCTTCTCTCACGTGAGAGAAGGCCCCCTTTGAATCCCCCCAAGAGAACGGCAGGGGCGTTTCGATTTCGCCCCCTGCACCCCCTAACGACCAAAAGGGAGGGGCCTTGCCCCTCCTTTTTGGATTATCCACCCCGCTGTTGCTTCTGACGGCGCGGCATTGCTGCGCTCGCCGCATCTCTAATAGGAAAAACGACCGTGTCAGCGGTCGTTTTTATATGAATAAGTCATCGTATGGTTTTCCGAGGGCTTGGTGCAGGGCTTTCATTTCGTCAGGATAAATGTGGCGTTGACCGACTTCGATTTTAACGAGGGCACTTCGCGTCAGGTCGCAGCCGAGCACTTGGAGCTTGGCGGAGAGCTGTTCCTGTGTCAAGTGATTGTCTTTTCTGATTTTCGCAAGATGTGCGCCGAGACGCTTTGAGTATTCGTAGTCCAAGCCCAACACCTCCTGCACTGATTTAGCACATTTCGGTATTGAGTTTATCCGCAAAGTTCGTTATAATTGCACTATATCGGTGCAAAATAAAATTTTTGTTGCGGAAAGGAAAAGACGATGGAAAAATATCAGAAGATGTACTCGACCCTGTTCAACGCCATCACCGATGCACTCGCTCAAATTGAGAACCAAAATTACGGCGACGCAAAATCCACACTCATCGCCGCCCAGCAAAAAGCAGAAGAAATGTATATCACAGCACAGAACTGAAATAGAAGCAGCCCTGAGCGGCGAGCGAAGCAATGCCGCGACGTCAGAAGAGCGGGGAGGATAATCCCAAAAGGAGGGGCGAGGCCCCTCCCTTTTGGTCGTTAGGGGGTGCAGGGGGGCGAAATCGAAACGCCCCCTGCCTTTCTCTTCGGGGTTCCAAAGGGGGAGATTCTCTTTTAAAAGAGAATCTCCCCCTTTGCCCCGTGCAGCGCCGCTGGCGCTGCCATCCTTATTGATGCTTATAAACGCGGCGGTTGTCGAGCGCGAAGACACGCTGGCTGAATTCGCCCGCTTTGAGCGGCGCGAGCACCTCGCGGTAGATCTCCATGCGGCTGTCGATCTGGTCGACGAGCGACAAAAGCTCTGCCTCCGCGCACTGGGGCAGCACCGCCGCGCCGAATTCCGGTTGGCCGTGATGCGAGAGAATCAGGTGCTCCAAAAGCGTCGCCTTTTCCTCGGGCAGGTCGAGCTCGGCGGCGATCGCCGCGACCTCCTGCGCGCCCATGACGAGGTGACCGAGCAGCTGGCCCTTCGTCGAATAGTCCGTCACAAGGCCAAGCTCGGAGAATGTGAACTCCTGCTCCTTGGCGAAGTCGTGCAGCAGCGTGCCGGTGAGGAGCAGGCTGCGATTCACGGTGTCCGCGTACTGCGCAGACAGAAAATCGGCAAGGCGCAGCATGTTGAGCGTGTGCATCAGAAGGCCGGACAAAAAGCCGTGGTGAACGCTCTTGGCGGCGGGAATGGTGCGGAACGCTGCCTCGTGGCGGCGCAGCATTTCCTCGCACACGGCACGGTAGTCTGCGTCCTCGATGGTCGAAACGAGTGCCTTGACCTCGTCATAGCCGGCCTCGCGGTCGATGGGCGCGACGCTCACGAGCTTCGAGACGTCGACGCGGTCATTGTCTTCGGCGAGGCGCAGCTTGTCGACTGTGAGCTGGGGCATGCCGCGGTAGTCCGATACGCTTCCACGCACCTTGAGCACCTTGCCTACGTCGCGCTCGCCGATGGGGCCGCTGTAGTCCCAGACCTTTGCTTCAATCGTGCCGCTCGTGTCGGCGAGCACTGCGCTCAAAAACGGCTTGCCGCTGGCTGTCACCTTGGCAAAGGCGGCCTTGAGCAGATAAAAGCCTTCCACGTCCATGCCGCGCTGCATCTGCGCGATGGAAAGATCAACTTCCATGATAAAAACCTCTTTCTGCCCGCGCGCAGCGGGCGAATCTTTCTTCTTTCGTTAACGAACAGCATTATAGCATGCCTGCGCGGAAAGCGCACGGAAAATTTAGTGTGCAGCCTTTTCCCTCTGCGCACGCTCAAGCCAGTCTTTTCCCTCGGTGAAGCGTGCAACAAGGAACGACACGACGTAGTCGCCAGCGGAATTGATCATCGTCGCGGGCGGGTCGACAAGGTTGCCGATCGTCACAGCGATGGGGTAGGCAATGGCCATCTGCGCGGGGAAGAAGAGCGTACAGATGATGTACTCGCCGATGTACCCGCCGCCGGGGATGCCGCTCATCGCGACCGAGCTGAACACGGCGACAAGCAGAATTTTGACGATGAGCCCCGCGCCCTCAAACGGGATGCCGAACACGCCGAAGAGGAACGCGATCTTCAGCACGCAGCTGAAGCACGAGCCGTCCATGTGCATCGTCGCGCCCAGCGGCAGGACGAGGTCGGAGATGTCACGCGGCACGCCGCTGTCTTCCGCGGCCTCTAAATTTGTCGGGATCGTCGCGACGGACGAGCAGGTGCCGAGCGCCGTGACCGCGGGGCGCAGGATATGCCGCCGCATGACGCGCACGCCCTCCTTTCCGCCGCCGAGATAGGCGTAGAGCGGAAACGCGACGAGCGCGTAGACAAAGCAGAGCGGATAGTAGACGAGCATCGCGCGGCCGTAGGCCGCGGTGATCTGTGCACCGTAGGTCGCGACGAGTGAGGCGAAAAAACCGAAAAACGCGACGGGCGCGTAGTAGGAGATGAGCGAGACGACCTTCAAAAGGCAGTTCGTCATGTCCTGCAGGACTTTTGCCGTCAGGCAGTCCGCGCCGCCGCTCAAATTGACGCCAAAGCCGATGAGGATGGAGAAGACGATGAGCGGCAGCATCGCGCGGCGGGACAGCAGCGCCGCGAAATCCTCGACCGTGAAGAAGTTGACGAGCAGCTGTGCGACGCTCGCCTGTTCATCGACCGCGCCCGCCGCCGCGTCCGCCCACGGCTCGAGGACCGGGGGATAGAGGCGCATCGCAAAGAGCATGATGACTGCGGCGATAAGGCCCGTGACGATGAAGACCAAAAGCGTCGTGCCCATGATCTTCCCCGCGCGCTTCGGGCTTTTCATGCAGGCGATGGAGCTACTCAGCGAGCAGAACACGAGCGGCACGACGATGCAGAACATCAGGTTAATGAAGATCGTGCCGAGCGGGGCGAGACACGTCGCCCCCGGCCACAGCGCGCCCAGCACGCATCCGAGTACGATGGCGAGCAGCATCGCGCTCAGAAAGCCGTAGGTGCGGAAAAAGGAACGAGACATAGAATTCCTCCCTTAAAAATTGCGTTCAACACAATATAGCGGGAGGACTTGGACGATATGCGAAATCAAAAAAGGACACATCCGTACGGATGTGTCCTTTTTTGAGTTATTCAAGCTCGAATGCGCCGGTGTAGAGTTGGTAATAGGTTCCTTTTTCCGCAATCAGCTTTTCGTGGCTGCCGCGTTCGATGATGCGGCCGTGGTCGAGGACCATGATGACATCGGAATTCTTGACGGTGGACAGGCGGTGCGCGATGACGAACACCGTGCGGCCCTCCATCAGCTGATCCATGCCGCGCTGGACGATGGCCTCGGTGCGTGTGTCGATGGACGAGGTCGCCTCGTCGAGGATCATGACCGGCGGGTCGGCGACCGCCGCGCGGGCGATGGAGATGAGCTGGCGCTGACCCTGCGAGAGGTTTGCGCCGTTGTTGGCGAGCTCCGTCGCGTAGCCCTGCGGAAGGCGCGTAATGAAATCGTCCGCGCCGGCGAGCTTTGCCGCGGCGATGCACTCTTCATCCGTCGCGTTGAGTTTACCATAACGGATGTTGTCCATCACCGTGCCGGTGAAGAGGTTGACGTCCTGCAGGACGATGCCGAGCGAGCGGCGCAGGTCGGCCTTTTTGATCTTGCTGACGTCGATGCCGTCGTAGAGAATCTGGCCGTCGGCAATGTCGTAAAAGCGGTTGATGAGGTTCGTGATGGTCGTCTTGCCCGCGCCGGTCGCGCCGACAAAGGCGACCTTCTGGCCGGGCTCTGCGTAGACGGAGACGTCGTGCAGGACCTCTTTATTCGGCTCGTAGCCGAAGTCCACGTTAATGAGGCGCACGTCGCCGCGCAGCTCGCGGTAAGAGGCCTTGCCGTTGTCGTTCGGATTTCTCCACGCCCAGTGGCCGGTGTGATGGTCACTCTTGCGGATCGTGCCGTCGGGGGCGATGTCCGCGTCGACGAGCGTAACGAAGCCGTCGTCCGTCTCGGCCTTTTCATCGATGAGGGAGAAGACGCGCTGCGCGCCTGCGCCCGCCATGACGATGGAATTGATCTGCTGGGAGAGCTGGTTGATATTGCCCGTGAACTGCTTGGTCATGTTGAGGAACGGGACGAGGATCGAGATATCCAGCGCCTTGCCGGAAAGGCTCAGGTTCGGAACGCCGATAAGCAGCAGCACGCCGCCCACGAGCGCCAGAGCCGCATAGAGGAAGTTGCCGATGTTGCCGATGATGGGGCCGAGCACGCTGGCATAGGCGTGGGCGCGGTAGCTGTCTTCAAAGAGGGCGTCGTTGATCTTGTCGAACTCCTCAATGGAGCGCTGCTCGTGGCAGAAGACCTTGACGACCTTCTGGCCGGTCATCGTCTCCTGAATATAGCCCTCGGTTTTGGCGACGGCCTGCTGCTGGCGCAGGAAGAATTTGGCGCTGCCGCCGCCGACGCGCTTGGTGACGACGATCATCAGAATCACGCCGAGCACCGAAATGAGCGTCAGCCAGATGCTGAAATAGAGCATAATGCCGAACACGGCCAGCACGATCGCGCCAGACTGGATGAAGGCGGGGATGGCTTCGGACACGAGCTGGCGCAACGTGTCGATATCGTTGGTGTAGAAGCTCATGATATCGCCGTGCTGGTGGGTGTCGAAGTAGCGGATGGGAAGATCCTGCATGCCGCCGAACATCTCCTGACGGAGCTTGTCGAGAAAGCCCTGCGTCATATAGGCCATGAGCTGCTTGTAGACCAGGATTGCGATGATCGAGAGCACATAGAGCGAGATGAGCAGCGACAGGATGGGGATGAGCTCTGCTTTGGCGGAGACCCAGTCGCGCGAGACATACCACTTTTCGATGACCTGAATGACATTCTGCACGAAAAGCGACGGGATCGACGTGACGATGGCCGAGAACAGGATGCACGCGAACGTGACGGGCGCGAGCACAGGATAGTAGGAAAAGAGCTTTTTCACCGTGCGCTTAAGCATGGCGAGGTTCGCCGCGCCGTCGTTTGGGCGGCGGGAATTCTTGGGATCACGCTTCATCCTGCTCACCTCCGTTCGTCTGGGATTCGTAGACCTCGCGGTAAATTTCACTCGAAGCGAGGAGCTGATCGTGCGTGCCCATGTCCGCAATATGGCCGTTGTCCATCACGAGAATGAGGTCGGCATCCTGCACGGACGCGACGCGCTGGGCAATGATGATCTTCGTCGTCTCGGGGATATAGGTGCGGAAGCCCTCGCGGATCAGCGCGTCGGTGCGCGTGTCGACCGCGGAGGTCGAGTCGTCGAGGATCAGAATTTTCGGCTTTTTGAGAAGCGCCCGGGCGATGCAGAGACGCTGCTTCTGTCCGCCGGAGACGTTCGAGCCGCCCTGCTCGATATAGGTGTCATACCCGTCGGGGAAGGAGCGGACGAATTCGTCCGCCTGCGCGAGCCTGCACGCCTCGATCATCTCGTCGTCGGTGGCGTTTTCGTTGCCCCAGCGCAGGTTATCCTTGACCGTGCCGGAAAACAGCACATTCTTTTGCAGCACGACGCTGACCGCGCCGCGCAGCGCCTCAAGGTCGTATTCGCGCACATCTCTGCCGCCGACCTTGACGCAGCCCTCGCTCACATCGTAAAGGCGCGGGATGAGCTGCACGAGGGTCGACTTGCTCGAGCCCGTACCGCCGAGGATGCCGACGGTCATGCCTGAGTCGATGTGCAGGTTGATGTCCTGCAGCGCGAATTTCTTCGCCTGTGCAGAGTACTTGAAGCTGACGTTTTCAAAGTCGATGGAGCCGTCCTTCACGTCCATCGCGGGAGATGCGGGATCGGTGAGCGCGGGCTCTTCCTCGAGTACCTCGCAGATACGGACGAAGGACTCATACGACATCGTCATCATCACGTAGATCATCGAGATCATCATCAGCGACATTAAGATCTGCATGCCGTAGGTCAGCATGGCCGAGAGCTGGCCAACGTCGATGGTCGTGCCGCCGTTCGTGATGATGATCCGCGAGCCGACAAATAGCACGAAGATCATGTTGAAGTATACGCAGAACTGCATCAGCGGCGCGTTGAGCGCGACGACGCGCTCGGCGAAGGTGAAGTCCTTGGCGATATCGTGCGAGGCCACGGCGAACTTCTGCTTTTCATACCCTTCGCGGGCAAAGCCCTTGACCACGCGCATCGCGCGCACATTTTCCTCGACCGATTCATTGAGCTTATCGTACTTGCGGAACACCGCGCGGAACGCGGGCATTGCCTTACGTGCGATCAGAAGAAGTCCGATTACCAGCACGGGAATGATAATGAGGAATGTCGTCGCCAGCGCGCCGCCCATGATATAGGCCATGATGACGGCGAAGAGGAACATCAGCGGTGCGCGTACCGCGATGCGGATGCACATCATAAAGGACATCTGCACATTGTTGATATCGGTCGTCATGCGCGTGACGAGCGAGGCGGAGGAGAATTTGTCGATATTTTCAAACGCGAAGCTCTGCACGCGGGTGAAAACATCGTGGCGGACGTTTTTGGCAAAGCCGGCGCTCGCGCGCGAGCCGTAAAGCCCGCCGAGCGCGCCGCAGCTGAGCGACACGAGCGACATCAGGATGAGCCCAAGGCCCACGCGCACAACGCCGCTGAGCTCCGCGCCGCCCTTGATTTCGTTGACGAGATTGGCGGTGAAAAACGGGATCAGCACTTCAATCGCGACCTCGCCGACCATGCACAAGAGCGTCAGGATCGTGGGCTTTTTATACTCGCGGATGCAGCTCATGAAGCGATGGATCATATTCATCGGCAGTGGCCTCCTTTCTTAGTTTGTGGGGGACAGTCGGGCAGCTTGCCCTGCTCGATCATGCGCTTGCGTTTGGCCTCAAAGGTGTCGTGGATGGTGCGAAGCGCCGTGCAGAAGGTCTCGCGCTCTTCGCCTTCGAGCTGGTCGAAAAACGCGCGGAACTCCGCCGCATCCTTCTCTAAAAAGCTCGCCACGTATTCGTCGGCCTTCTCAGTCGCCCGCAGGCGGATGACGCGGCGGTCGTCGGGGTCGCTCAGCCGCTCGGCAAAGCCGCCCTCGACCAGCTTGTCGACGAGCTTGCTCATCTGCTGCTTGGGCATGCGGGCAAAGTTTGCAAGCTCTGTCATCGTCATCGTGCGGCCGCTGCGGCGCATCGACTGGATGCAGTAGTACATGTCAAGGCTGACGCCGTCGTTCAGCATGCGCTTGAACGGACGGGCAAACCAGTAGTGCCACGCGGGGATCGTGTCGAGCAGCAGCTCCTGGATCTCGTTGGTCTGCATGGGGTTCTCCTTTCTTGAAAATACTTAGATAGTTAACCTGAATTGACTATCACTTTAAATTGACAGTGCTTAGGATACAACAATTAAAAACGAATTGCAAGAGGAAAATGCACTCATTTTTCGACAAAAAAACGGTGGCCGGAAGCCACCGCTTTTTGACTGAATTATTGCTTGAGCTTTACGTTGTTTCTGATGGTGCGTTCGCTGCGCGGACGGTTCGTCAGGCGTTGCAGCACGGCGCTGATCTGCCCCTCGGCGGCTTCGACCTCGGCATGGAACGCGCGGGCGGAGACGCGCAGCGCCCCGTGGCCGAGGATGATGACCTGCTTGGGGCCGTCGGATGTCGCCACGCGCACGCGGCGTTCGCGGCGCAGCTCGTAGGTCGCGCGCTCGATGTAGGTGTCGGCAGTCTCAGCCTCTTTCGTGTAGACGACCTTGACGCCGTGCACCGTCTGCACACTGCCGGGGTTGCCCTTGACCTTATAGGCGTCGAACACGACGATGACGCGGCATTTGCGAAAGCCCTGATAGTTGGCGAGAATGTCGATCAGCGCGCCGCGCGCCGCGGCGACATCCTGCGCGGCGAGCCGATGGAGCTCGTCCCACGCGAAGATGATGTTGTAGCCGTCGACGAGCAGATATTCCGTGTCCTCTGAGTGGATCGTGACGTCATAGTGATCGGCGAGCGAGGTGCGCGCGGGCTTTTTGCTCGGTTCGAACGCGCGGCGCTCGACCTTGCCGTATGTGCGCTCGAAAATGTCCTGCAATTCCTTGTCCTCGGCATATGCGCCGCCTGCGCCGACGCCGCGTCGGGGGAGCGGAGCGGGGGCTTCTTCAATGGACTCTTCACCAAGGTGGATGCCGCTGTCGCAGTGAACATGCGCGGGAACTTCATTCCACGGGACCGTGATGCTGCCGCCGTGGTCGCAGAAGACGGAGGACGCGGGATTATCCGTGTCGCGCTCGGCGTCGTAGCTAAGGGACGCGACGATCTCGTCCTGATTTTGGCAGGCCTCATACCCGCGCACGGCGCAGGAGAGCTGTCCGCGGCCGCGGGTGTAGGCCGCGACGTCGGCAAAGTAGTCGCGCAGCGTGCGCACCGGCGCATAGCCCGTGAGTACGGCGTTTTCCCCCTCGTTCTGCGGCGGTTCGACGGTGCCGCCCATGTTCTGGAGGTCGATCATCGCGCGGCCGACGCACTCGGCGGGCACCTCGAGACGGAAGTCGTAATACGGCTCGAGCAGCACATTTTCCGCCTGCATCAAGCCCTGCCGCACGGCACGGTACGTCGCTTGACGGAAGTCGCCGCCCTCGGTGTGCTTCAGATGCGCGCGGCCCGCGACGAGCGTGAACTTCACATCTGTCAGCGGTGAGCCGGTCAGCACGCCCGCGTGCTCGCGCTCTAAAAGATGGGTGAAAATCAGCCGCTGCCAGTTGAGGTCGAGCGCGTCCGTCGGCACGTTTGACGCAAGCTGGATGCCCGCCCCGCGCGGAAGCGGCTCTATTAGAAGCTGTACTTCCGCATAGTGGCGCAGGGGCTCGAAATGTCCCATGCCGAGGACGGGGGCGGCGATGGTCTCGCGATAGACGATGCTGCCCTCGCCGAAGGTCACGTCGAGGCCGAAGCGGTCGAGGATGCGGCGGCGCAGAATTTCGAGCTGAATTTTGCCCATGAGCTGCACGTGGATCTGCCCGTAGCGCTCGTCCCAGACGATGCGCAGCATCGGGTCCTCTTCTTCAAGCTCGCGGAGCTTTATAAGCGCGCTGTGCGCGTCCGCGCCGTCGGGTAGGATGAGCTGATAGGTCAAAACCGGCTGCAAAAGCGGGGCGGACGCCTCCGCCTCCGCGCCGAGGCCGAGACCAACATAGCTGTGGCTGAGGCCCGTGACGGCGACGACGCTGCCCGCGCCCGCCTCTTCGAGCGCGCGGAATTTGACGCCGGAGTAAAGCCGCAGTTGATCGGCCTTTTCATTGTAGTCCTGATTCTGCGCGCGATAGGTGAGAGGTGCCTTCACGCGCAGCGCGCCGCCTGTGACCTTGAGCCACGTGAGCCGCGCGCCCTGCGCGTCGCGCGAGATCTTGAAGACCTTTGCGCCGAATTCCTTCGGATAGACCGGCTCGCGCGTGAAGCACGCGAGCGCGGTGAGAAAGTCCTCCACGCCGTCCAGCTTGAGCGCCGAACCGAAAAAGCAGGGGAAGACCTTGCGGTTTTTGACCATCTCAGCAATCAGAGCGTCGTCGATTTTTCCATGCTCCAAAAGCTGCTCGAGCGCCGCCTCGTCGCAGAGGGCGAGCGCTTCGTCGCGCGTTTCCTGCGATGCGGAGAAATCGACGCATTCCGCGCTCAGTGTCGCCGTGAGCTGGCGCAGAAGCGCGTCCTTGTCCGCGCCCGCCAAGTCCATCTTGTTGATGAAAAGAAACGTCGGCACCTCGTAGCGCGTGAGCAGGCGCCAGAGCGTTCGCGTGTGGCTCTGCACGCCGTCGCTGCCGCTGATGACGAGCACTGCGTAGTCGAGCACCGACAGCGTGCGCTCCATCTCGGCGGAGAAATCGACGTGGCCCGGCGTGTCAAGCAGCGTGAGCTCCTTATCGCCCGCAAACAGCATTGCCTGCTTGGAAAAGATCGTGATGCCGCGCTCGCGCTCGAGCGCGTCGGTGTCGAGGAAGGCGTCGCCGTGGTCGACGCGGCCGAGCTTCCGCAGTGCGCCGGAGGCGTATAAAAGCCCCTCGGACAGGGTCGTTTTTCCCGAGTCGACGTGGGCGAGAATGCCGATGCAAATATGTTTCATAGTAAAAAGCTGCCTTTTTTGTGTGTTCGTATCGCTTCTATTATGGCAGATTTGCCCCGAGGGTTCAACGATGATTTTTCTTCTTTCGCGCGCGGCGGGAGCGATGGCGTAAAGAATACAAAAAAGCAGCACGGTCTTTTGACTTCTGACGGTCAAAAAACGGTGCTGCTTTGCTGCTTGGTGCGGGCATGGGGACTTGAACCCCAACGCCTTGCGGCACGAGAACCTAAATCTCGCATGTCTGCCAATTTCATCATGCCCGCATATATTTTACTATATCATATCTCTTTCACGGCGGCAAGGAGAAAATTCATTGCAATGCGCGCCTACGCGATTTATAATGAAGCAGCGCGCGATTTATGGCCGCGCAGCACCGACTATAGGAGGACTCCGCCGTGCAGAACGCTTATCCGGACTATTATCCGCTTTTCCATTGCATCGCCGACCGCTGCCGACACAACTGCTGCATCGGCTGGGAGATCGACGTGGACGAGGATTCTCTCGCCGCCTACGATCAGATCGGCGGCGAGATGGGCGAGCGCCTGCATAAATGTATCGACCGTAGCGGCGAGATGCCGCACTTTCTCCTCGGCGAGCAGGAGCGCTGCCCGTTTTTGAACGGCAAAAACCTCTGCGCTCTCATTTTATACGGCGGGGAGGGTATGCTCTGCCAGATCTGCACCGACCACCCGCGCTACCGCAGCTTTTTTTCGGAGCGCACGGAGATCGGCGTTGGCCTCTGCTGCGAGGAGGCCGCGCGGCTCATTCTGACCAGGCCGGAGAAGACAACGCTCGTCGTGACGGGCGAGGGGGAGTTTGACGAAGAGGGAACGGCGCTGCTCACGCTGCGCGACCATCTTTTCGCCATCGCACAGAACCGCGAGGAACCGATCAATCAGCGAATAGAGCAGATTTTATCGGCCTGCGGTGCGCACGTGCCGGACGTCCCGCTTGTACATTGGGCAGAGTTTTATCTCTCGCTCGAGCGCATGGACGAGGCGTGGACAGGCATTTTGGAAGCGCTGCGCGAGCACGCAGATGAGTTGCCGCTCGACGATTTTGCCGCGCACATGAAAGGACGCGAGACGGAGTATGAGCAGCTGCTCGTCTACTTCCTCTATCGTCACGTGCCGACGGCGCTCGACGACGGGGACGTGAGCAGCAAGGCGGCGTTCGCCGTGCTGTCTGTCCGGCTGCTTTTCTCGCTTGGTGCGCTGCACCTTTTGCTGCGCGGCGAGTTCACGGTGGAGGATCAGATCGAGCTCTGCCGGCTGTACAGCGCGGAAGTCGAGTATTCCGACGATAATATGGACGCGCTCTTCGACGCGCTGCTATAACGAAAATGCCGCCCGGTTCGACACGGGACGGCATTTTTTGCGCTTTTTGGTTGATTCTTATGTAAACCTGTGGTATCATGGAAAAACATTATAGAGAGTGGGCATTTTCGCCCGATTCCGGCAAAAGGAGAGAAACGAGATGAAGCAGAACATGAGAAAGAGATCGCCGCTGGCCATGCTTCTGGCGCTGTGCCTTGCCATGCAGCTCTGCGTGCCCGCCGCGATGGCGAGCAATCGGCTGATGCGCGCGGGCGACGCGGCCATTGCGCAAATCGAAGAGGAAGAGGGCTTCCGCGCGGAGAAGTATTCCTCCGGCGGCAAGTGGTACATCGGCTACGGCACGGAGTGCGGTGCCGAGGATTATCCCGAGGGCATCACGCGCGAAGAGGCGGAGCTTCTTCTGATGAGCAAGGTCGAGGCGTATGAGGCCAAGCTCAACGACTTTTTTGGCCGCTACGACGTCACGCCCACGCAGGGGCAGTTCGACGCGCTGATCTGCTTCAGCTACAATTTCGGCACCGGTTGGATGAGCGGCACGAGCGACTTGGTCAAGATCGCCCGCGGCGAAAAGGACGCGACGCGCCTTGAAGTGGCGCATGCGTTCGGCGAATGGTGCCATTCCGGCGGACAGGCCCAGGCGGGCCTTGCCGACCGCCGTCTGCAGGAGGCTGCCATTTATTTAGATGACGACACCCGCGCGGCGGAGAACGAGTTTGCGTATCTCATCATCAATATGGAAAGCGGTACGTCCTACGAGACGGACTTTGCCGTCTACGAGATCGGCAAGACCTACGGCAGCTTCCCCAAAGCGGAAAAGCTCGGCTACGGCTTTGCCGGCTTCCGGACGAGCGACGGCAAGACCATCACGGAAAACAGCATCGTGAACGGCAACGCGGTCGTCACGGCGCAGTGGACGGCGACGAGCTACACCGGCAAGACCTATACCGACGTCAACAAGTCCGACTGGTTCTATAACTATGTCATGGAGCTGAGCGAGCAGGGCATCGTCGGCGGCAACGGCGACGGCACGTTTGCCCCCAACCGTCCCACGAGCACGGGCGAAATGCTCAAGCTCGTGCTGCTCTCGACCGGCCACAAGGAGCAGAAGCCCAGCACGGCGCACTGGGCAAGCGGCTACGCGACCTACGCCTATTCCATGGGCTTTGCCGCGCAGAATTACAGCGACTATCAGCTCGACAACGGCATCAGTCGCCTCGATGTGGCGCGCTTTGCGGCCAAGGCGCTGGGCTACGGCGCGTCCAACACGGTGTCTCCCTTTGCCGACGTGAACGACGGCTATGTGACGGCGCTCTATGAAGCGGGTGTGTTCATCGGCACGAAGGTCGGCGACCTGACGTATTTCTACCCCAACAGCAGTATCACGCGCGCGGAGGTGGCGACGATCGTTTACCGCATCTATCAGCTCAGCTCGCTCGACCAGAAGCAGAAGATCTACTACAAGGACTACACGCTCGATGTGCTCGAGGGTGTGCCGACGAACACCTATAATCAGTCTGCGTTCGTCAAGAACGGCAGCATCATGACCTACAACGATCCCAGCGTGCGCACGCGCGTCGGTATCGACGTGTCGCAGTATCAGGGCGATGTGGACTGGAACGCGGTCGCGCGCACTGATGTGGACTTTGTCATCGCGCGCGTGGGCGGCCGCGGCTACACTGTGGGCGCAATCTATGACGACACGAAGTTTGACGAGTATGCCGACGGCGCGGCGAGAGCGGGCCTTCAGGTGGGCGCTTACTTCTTCTCACAGGCTGTGAGTGTGGCAGAGGCGCAGGAGGAGGCCTATCACGTGCTCGACAAGCTGCGCGGACACAACATTACCGGCCCCGTCGTCTTCGACTGGGAGGTCATCGGCAAGAGGGAGGCGCGCACCTACGGCATCGAGACCGGCGTGCTCTGCGCTGCGGCGAACGCCTTCTGCAAGATCATCAAGGACGCGGGCTACGACCCGATGATCTACATCACCGACTACGCGGGTTATGTCAAGTATGACCTCAGCGAGGTCATGGATTACCCGCTGTGGTACGCGCGCTACGATGTGGACGCGCCCTCGTTCTACTACGATTTTGCCATGTGGCAGTATTCATCCAAGGGCAGCGTGGACGGCATCAAGGGCAACGTCGATATGGACATCTGGTTCATCAAGTAAAGAAGCAAAAGAAAAGGCGATGGCCGTGCGGCCATCGCCTTTTTCGTTGCGATTTTTCTTAGAGCTCGATCAGCTCATACTCTCTCGAACCGAAGCCGAGCTCGGCGGCGGCCTCCACGGTGTGGACGCCGTTGAGGCTCTCGATGCGCTCAACGAGGTGGTCGCGGCCCGGATCGTCGGACGCGTAGACGAGGTCGAGGCACGCCTGGTCGATGGCGATGGGGTCAAGGGAGGCGAGAATGCCGATATCTTTCATACACGGGTCCTCCGCCACGGCGCAGCAGTCACAGTCGACGGACATGTTCTTCATCACGTTGATGTAGACGATCTTGCCGTCGAAAAGCTTGACGACGGACTCCGCCGCGTCGGCCATGGACTCAAGGAAGGCATTCTGCTCGGTCGTCCACATCTCTTCGGGCTTGCCCGCGCCGTGGATGTTCGCCTTGCCTGCGCTGGACGCGCATCCGATGGAGAGCTGTTTGAGCGCGCCGCCGAAGCCGCCCATCGGGTGGCCCTTGAAGTGGGAAAGAACGAGCATGGAATCATAATTTTTGATATCCTTGCCGACCAGATTCTTCTGGATGCGCTTGCCGTTCGGGATGGGGAGCTCAAGATCGGGACCCTCGGCATCGAGAATGTCGACATCGAAGAGCTTGCTCCAGCCGTGTTTGATCATCGTGCGGCGGTGGGCGTCGGTCGTGTTGCGCTCGCCGGGATAGGCGGTGTTGCACTCAACGATGGTGCCGTGTACGGCCTCGACCATCGGCTGCCAGAACTCGGGCGTCAGAAAGTTCTGGTTGCCCGGTTCGCCGGAGTGCACCTTGACGGCGACCTTGCCGGGCAGCTCGAGACCCACGGCCTTGTAGAGTTCCACGACCTTTTCCGGCGTGATCTGCCTGGAAAAATAAACCTTTGCTTTCATATTTTGATCCTCCTGCGGTGGATTGTTTACTGCTTGGGGCACATCTAATGCGAAACGTTCCTATAAAAACAGCATAAAGCAAAAGCACGCGGGATGCAAATGAAAAAAATGAATGGACACGTTTTTCGGCTGAATTCCCGCGCGGAGGTGTATATTTCTGAGGCGTTTGCAGAGGAAATACTTGATTTTGACGCGGGGAGATACTATAATTATTTTCTAATTGTGATATGACTGTTTCTGATAGATTGCGAGGATTAGCTATGGACAAAGCAAAAAAGAACACCGTCATCCATGCGGCGGCTGACCGCATGGCGGCGAACTACAAGAGCTCTCAGATCCCCATGTACGGCGATGCGCTGCGCATGCCCAACCGTAATGAGGTCATCGAGATCATCCGCGACTGTCAGAAGCTCATTTTCCCTGTTTACTACGGCGACCGCGACCTCTTAAAGCTGCCGCCGGAGCAATACAGCGCGCTTTTGATGGAGCACATCCACGAAAAGCTGACGCGCCAGATCACGCTGACGATGCCGGAGTGCGACGAGAACTGCGAAGCGGCCTATGCGATCAGCACGGCATTCATCGAGCGCATCCCTGCCATTCAGGAGTTGCTGCTCAAGGACCTGTCGGCAAACTTTGAGGGCGATCCTGCGGCTTACAGCAAGGAGGAGGTCCTGCTCTCGTACCCCGGCATGTTCGCCATCTTCATCTACCGCATCGCACACGAGCTGTATGAGAACAAGGTCGCGATGATCCCGCGCATGATGTCGGAATACGCGCACTCGCAGACCGGTATCGACATCAACCCCGGCGCGAAGATCGGCGAATACTTCTTCATCGACCACGGTACGGGCGTCGTCGTCGGCGAGACGACGATCATCGGCGACAACGTCAAGCTCTATCAGGGCGCGACGCTCGGCGCGCTCTCGCCCGCGGGTATGGCGACGAACCCGAATGTGCGCCGCCACCCGAAGGTCGGCAACAACGTCGTCATCTACGCAAACTCCACACTGCTCGGCGGTGCGACGGAGATCGGCGACAATGTCGTCGTCGGTGGCAACGCGTTTCTGACCTCGTCGGTCGCGCCCAACACGGTCGTGAGCGTCAAAAATCCGGAGATGACGTTCCGCGGCAAGCACCACAGGGGATGATCCTGGCGGAAAACGCGCGCCTCCGCCTGCGGATGATGCGGCGGGAGGACGCGGACGAATTATACGCCCTGCTCTCGGATGAAGCGGTGATGCGCTGGCTGGAGCCGCCGTTTAACCGCGCGCAGGCCGAGCGCTTTTTGGAGCAGGCGGGACTTTCCGAGCCGCCGCTCATCTATGCCGCGGAGAATATGGCGGGAGAATTTCTCGGCTACGCCATCTACCACGACTATGACGAGTACAGCCGGGAGCTCGGCTGGGTGCTCAAGCCTGCCTTTTGGCACAAGGGCTATGCGGACGAAATGACGGACCTTCTGACCGCGCTTGCGCGGCGGGAGGGGAAGAATGCCGTGATCGAATGCGTCCCCGAACAGACGGCGAGCGCGCACATCGCGCGCAGGCACGGCTTTTCGTATGAGGGCCGCGCGGACAGCTGTGACGTTTACCGCCTGCGCTGTGAAAAATAAGAAAGAGGGCGCTTCCCAAGCTGGGAAGCGCCCCCTTTGTGCTGCTGTTTTGCTTTGCGCCGATGGATAGCGGATGGAAAGCGGCAGAAGAGCGCACAAAAGCCGACAGGGAGAAGGACCTGCCGGCTTTTGTGCTACATTGAGAAAAAGAGAAAAAAGAATGGTGACAAATTAAAATATGCTTTACAGCAGCATGACGCCCGCATCCTCGCAGGTCTTGCGCGTGGCTTCGTCCCACAGGGAGACCTGTACCTCGCCGATGTGCGCGGTGCCGATGAGCAGCATGCACAGGCGGCTCTGGCCGATGCCGCCGCCCATGGTCAGGGGCAACTCGCCATTCAGCAGCATCTTGTGGAAGGGGAGCGCGCGGCGGTCGTCGCAGCCGGCGATCGTCAGCTGGGAGTCGAGGGACTTGGGGTCGACGCGGATACCCATGGAAGAGATCTCGAACGCATGGCCGAGCACTTCGTTCCAGTAGAGGATATCGCCGTTGAGCTCCCAATCGTCATAGTCGGGGGCGCGGCCGTCGTGCTTGATGCCGGACTTTAAGATCTTGCCGATCTGCATCAGGAAGACGACGCCCTTCTTCTTGCAGATCTCATCCTCGCGCTGCTTGGGTGTCAGGTCGGGATAGAGGTCTTCGAGCTCCTGCGTGGTGATGAAGAAGACCTCACTGGGGAGCTTGGTGTGCAGGGAGGGGAAAGCGACATTCAGCGCGCTGCTCGTCTCGCTGACGGCGGAGACGATATCGCGCACGGTGCGCTTGAGATAAGCGACGTTGCGATCCTCGGCGGAGATGACCTTTTCCCAGTCCCACTGGTCCACATAGACGGAGTGGAGGTTGTCGACCTCTTCGTCGCGGCGGATGGCGTTCATGTCGGTGAACAGGCCCTTGCCGACCTTGAAGTCGTAGCGCTTGAGCGCAAGACGCTTCCACTTGGCCAGCGAATGAACGACCTGGGCATTGGTGCCGACGTCGGGAATGTCAAAGGAGACGGGACGCTCGACGCCGTTGAGGTTGTCGTTCAGACCAGAATTTTCATCCACGAACAGCGGAGCAGAAACCCGGCGGAGATTGAGGGCATTGCTCAGATTGACCTGAAAATTGCTCTTGATGAATTCGATGGCGCGCTGCATTTCATAGACAGACAGCGGGGTGTGGTAGTCCTGCGGGATATAGACTTTGCTCATACCGGTTTCACTCCTTAAGAAAAAGTATGCGCTAATTATAATCAGGCATATTAGGAAATTCAATAGTGAAATTTTAAGTAGTTGAGCTTGCAAAATGAGAAATTTTTGTCGACATGGTCAGCAATATGGAAAAACTTAATCCTTTTGCCCGTTGCAATCTGAAAGCACGCGTGATAGACTGCATAATGAGATAAAATGCAGATAGGAGGCTCTTTTGTGAGAACACTCTTGAAAGGCGCGGACATTCTGCTGCGCAAGGAAAACGGATATGAAACGCTGCACGGCGCCTATCTCGGCGTCGATGAGGCGAAGATCGACTATATCGGTGAGGAAAAACCCGAAAAGGCCTATGACCTTGAAAAGGACATGAGCGGCAGGCTCCTTGCCCCGGGACTCATCAACTGCCACAGCCATATCGCCATGACGCTGATGCGCGGCATCGGCAGCGGACTGCCTTTGCAGGACTGGCTCTTCAAGGCCATTTTCCCGATCGAGGACAAGCTCGTGCGCGAGGATATCGCCGCAGCGAGCCGCTTTGCCCTGATCGAGATGATCGCGGGCGGCACGACGAGCTTTTCCGATATGTACTTTTTCCCCGAGGAGACCGTCTGGGCGGTCGAAGAGGCGGGGATCAAGGCGAACCTGAACCGCTGTGTGCAGTGCTTTGACGAAAACCAGACCGTGGAGCAGAACACGCAGATCCCCGAATCGCTCGCGCTTTTTGAAAAGTACCACGGCGCGGCGGACGGGCGCATTCACATTGACTTTTCCATCCACGCGGAGTATACCTGCAAGAGCCATATCGTCAAGGCGTACAGCGACCTCTGCCGCGAAAAGGGCGGGCGCATGCACATCCACCTCGCCGAGACCGCGCGCGAGCAGCGCGAGTGCATCGAGCGCTACGGCAAAACGCCGACGGAGTGGTTCGAATCGCTCGGCACGTTCGATTCGCCCACGGCGGCGGCGCACTGCGTCGCGGTGACGGAGCGCGACATGGACATTCTGAAGGCCCACGGCGTCAGCGTCATCCACAACCCGACGTCGAACTTAAAGCTCGGCAGCGGCTTTGCCCCCATCCGCCAGATGATGGACAAGGGCATCAACGTGACGCTCGGCACCGACGGCACGGCCAGCAACAACAATTTAAATATGTTCGAGGAGATGCACCTCGCTGAGATCATGCACGACGGCTATCACAACGACCCGACGCTGATCTCCACGCAGGAGGTGCTCGATATGGCGACGGTCAACGGCGCAAAATTGCAGGGCCGCGACGACACCGGCGTGCTGGCTGTGGGCAAAAAGGCTGACATCATTGCCATTGATCTGAGCAAGCCCCACCTCTATCCCAATTTCGACACGCCCGCGCTCCTGACCTGCTCGGCGCAGGCGGGCGACGTGTGCATGACGATGGTGGACGGCAATATTTTATATGAAAACGGTGAATTCAAGACGCTGGACGAGAACAAGGTGCGCGCCGACATGGAGCGTGCCGTTGAGCGCCTTTATAGAAAGTGAGAGAGAAGAAACATGGAGAGAGCGGACAAAGACCTCGCCTTTTTGCTGCGCTACGAGAATGTCGCGTGGTTTGAAGACGGCGAGGTGCGCATCTTAGACCGACGCATTTACCCCGCAAAGGTCGAATTTGTCACCTGCCGCACACATCAGGAAGTCGCGCGGGCCATCACCGACATGGTGACGCAGAGCGCGGGCCCCTACACGGCGGCGCCGATGGGCATGGCGCTCGCGGCGTGGGAATGCCGCGGCAAATCGGCAGACGAGCAGATGGAATACCTCAAGAAAGCGGCTTACACCATTTCCCACGCGCGCCCCACGACGCAAAAGCGCATGACGCTTCTGTGCGACATCTGCCTGAAAGAGGCCGAGCGCGCGCTTTCAGCGGGGGAGAGTGTGGCCGAGGCCATCAAGAATAAGACCATCGAGCTCAACAACGTGCGCTATAACAGAATGGCAAAGATCGGCTCGTACTTAGTCGATATGTTCCCCGACAACGGAACGGTGATGACGCACTGCTTCGCCGAGACCATCGTCGGCACGATGCTTCGTGAGTGCCGCAGCCGCGGCAAAAACATCCGGCTGTTCTGCCCCGAAACGCGCCCGTATTTTCAGGGCGCGCGCCTGACGGCGTCCGTCTGCCACGACATGGGCTTTGACGTGACGGTCATCTCCGACAATATGCCGGCGTTCGTCATGCAGAACGAAAAGGTCGACGTTTTCACCACTGCGGCGGACGCCATCTGCTGTGACGGCCATGTCGTCAATAAAGTGGGCACGTTCCAGAATGCCATCGTCGCCAAGTACATGGGCATCCCGTACTTTGTCACCGGCGCGCCCGATCAGGGACACGAGACGGTGGACAGCATTCACATCGAAATGCGCGACCCGAACTTTACGCTCCAAGCCATGGGCGTGCGCACGGCGATGGAGGGTGTGAAGGGCTACTATCCCGCCTTCGATATCACGCCGCCGCATCTCGTCTCGGGCGTCGTGACCGACCTTGGTATCTACTCTCCCTACGATCTGCACCGCTATTTTACGGACGGCAGCATCGGCAGGGACAATCTGGTGATCTGAATGGAACAAAATCTGGACATTCTTCGTCAGGAGATCGTGGACAAATCGCTTGAAGCGTTCCGTGAGGGCCTGTTTTCCGGCACGAGCGGCAACATGAGCTGCCGCGTCGCGCCCGATGAAATGCTCATCACGCCGACGTCCGTGCGCTATGACATGCTGCGCGCGCAGGACATCGTGCGCATGAAGCTCGACGGCACGGTGCTCGAAGGGGGATTGCAGCCCTCGAGCGAGTGGCGCATGCACGCGGCGGTCTACAAGGCGTATGGCGAGACGAACGCCGTCTTCCACACGCACTCACCCTATGCCACGGCGTTTGCCGTCGTGCGGAAGAGCATCCCCGCGGTGTTGATCGAATCGTGCATCTTTTTGGGCGGCGACATCCGCTGCGCGGACTACGCCGCGCCGGGGACTGAGGCCGTCGGCACGAACGCAATCCCCGCGCTCAGGGACCGCGGCGGCTGCACGCTCGCCAATCACGGCGTGCTCGCCGTGGGGAAGGACCTTGCGCAGGCATATCTGCGCGCGGAATACATCGAAGATGTCGCCAAGGTCTACACCTTTTCCAAGGTTCTCGGCACGCCGGTGGAGCTTGCCTCTCTTTAACGAGAAAAACAGTGCGGAGACCGCACAAGGAGAATACAAATGAAAAGCATACTGAAAAAGAACCGCATTCTGGCCGTCATTGCGCTGATCGGCCTGCTCGCTTCGCTCGTGCCGCTTATTTCGCGTGTGCAGGCGGAGAAGAGCAACAAGTATTACGACATCGTCCTCGACTACAACAGCATGCGCTCGATGGCGCGCCAATCCTCGCAGTCAGAGGACGAGTGGCTCGACCTCTTCAAGTCGCTCGGCGTCGACAAGGTCGCGCTCAGCGAGGCGAGCGCCCTCAACCTGCACGATAACGCGGCCATCCCCGTCCACGCGATGACCGTGAAAAAGGCGGCGGAGAGCTACGGCTGGGAAGATCAGTACCCCGCCGAGGTCGCGCAATGGCTGCGTGAGAGCACCGATGTGAGCGACGCGATCATCTGGACGGAGACCGCCGCGAGCTATGAGTGGATCCTGAACGCTTTCGAGGCCCGTTTTGAGGACTTTGAGGCCAAGACGTATCTGGAGGGCGAGCACGGCTTCATCTTCATCCAGCAGCAGAAAAACGGCATGAAGGGCGAAAAGCTGCTCGACCTGCGCCTCGGCATCTGGCCGGACACGGTGGAGCTGTTTGAGCGCCACGGCTACCAGATCATCCCGCGCTCTGTGACGGAAAAGAACATGAACGGCACGAAATTTGCCGAGGCCTATATCGAAGTGCTCAAGCACTTCAACGCGCCGTACTTTATGAACAACGGCGACGAGCTCGTCGGCTATGAGGATGACGAGAGCCTGGAGCTTCTGACGCAGTATCTCAACGAGAGCGGCGCGAGCGTCGCCATGATGGAGCAGAACGACCAGAGCCAGAACCTTGTCTGGCCCGGCGTTGAAGAACTGCTCGACAACACGGGCTATCGCGGTGTGCGCGTTTTCAACGAGTGGGCCTACATCCAGAACCGCTATCAGTACTGCGGCTACGAAGGCCCCGAGGAGATCACGAACACGTTCTTTAGAGCCATCGCCGAGCGTAATTGCAAGATCATCTTCCTCAAGATGATCTTAGAGCCGGATACCGATGTCAGCTGGGACGCTGACGAGAAGAAGTGGGTCTACATCACCGACCCTGCCGACTATGAGCAGATGCTCACGGACCTCGACGCGCGCTTGGAGCCCCTCGGCTACACGCACGCGACCGTGCCCGCGATGGAGCTGAAAGCGCCGTCCATGGCGCTCAAGGTGCTGCAGGGCATCGGCACGGCGGCGCTCATCGTGATCCTGCTTGATCTATTCTTCTTTATCGGCAAGCGCTGGCGCACGATCCTGTTTGCCGTCGGCGCGCTCGGTCTTGCCGGCCTCGCGGTGCTGAAGCCCTCGATGTTCCGCCTGATCCTTTCGATGTCCGGCGGTATCGTGATGCCGTCGATTGCCGCTGTCGGTCTGTGCCGCGTACTGCTCGAAAAGAGACGCAGCGAGCCGCAGATCAAGTTCGGCAAGCTGCTTGGCTTTACGCTTGGCACAGCCATCGCGACCATTCTGACGGCATTCTGCGGGTCGCTGCTCGCATCGTCTGCGCTCTCGCAGCTCTCGTATATTCTCGAGATCGACCTGTACCGCGGCGTCAAGCTCATGCAGCTTATCCCCATCGCGCTCTTCATGCTCGCCTATCTTCTGGTCTACGCCTATGAGGAGACCGGCGCGCGCGAGGCCATCCTCGCCCACGCGGGACAGCGCGGGGAGAAGAACCGCGTCAAGCGATTCAACGCCTATTTCGGTGAGCTGATGCAGACGCCGATGAAACTCGGCTGGTTCCTTGCGATCGTCGTCATCGCGGTGGCGGCGGTGTTCATGCTGCTGGTGTTCGCCTACTATATGTACCGCACCGGCAACTCGACCACGACGTCGGCAAGGGAGCTTGCGTTCCGCAACTTCCTGGAAAATGCGCTCATTGCCCGCCCGCGCACGAAGGAAATGATCGTCGGCTGGCCGATGCTGATGCTTTTCATCTGGTCGCTGCGCCGCAGAATGAAGTTCCTGCCGATGATCTTCGGCACGGGCATGACCATCGGCCTTGTCAGCGTGGTCAACACGTTCCTGCACATCCGCACGCCGTTTTTGCTGAGCCTGCTGCGCACCGGCTGGGGCATCCTCTTCGGACTTCTCATCGGCACAGCCGTGGTCATTGTGGCGGAGCTCATTTACCGCCTTGTGCGCAGGATCTGCGGGGTGACGAATGGTTAACATTCTGATCTCGGGCTATTACGGCTTCGACAACATCGGCGACGAGTCCATCCTGCGCACGCTCGTCTCGTCGCTGCGCGAGCACATTCCCGACTGCTCGCTCACGGTGCTCTCGTACAATCCCGCCTCCACGCGCGAAAAATACGGCGTCGAGGCGGTGGACCGCATGTCGCCGATGGCGATTTTGCGCGCGGTGAAAAAGTGCGACATGCTGATCTCCGGCGGCGGCAGCCTTTTGCAGGATGTGACGAGCAGCAAGAGCTTACACTATTACCTCTCCATCATCCGCTGCGCGGAATTCTTCCATAAAAAGGTCTTCATCTATTCCCAGGGCATCGGCCCCATCGACCGCCCCGGCAACCGCCGCGCCGCGGCGGCGGCGCTCAAGCGGGCGGACGGTATCGTCGTGCGCGACGAGCGGTCTGCGGCGCTTTTGGAGGAAATCGGCATCGCGCGCGACAAGGTCGTCATCACGGCGGACCCCGTCATCCGCATGAAAAAGCCCGATGGCGATGTCGGCGCGGAGATCCTGCGAAAGGCAGGTGTCTCGCTGGATGGCCGTCTAACTGTCGGCTGGGCCATCCGTGAGCGGGACACAGACAGCCGCTTTGTCAAAGAGCTTTTGCGCTCCATCCAGATGATGAAGGACAAGTACAACGCGCAGTCCGTGCTCATCCCGTTCCACTATGAAGAGGACGGCGAGGTCTGCCGCCATATCGCGGCGCAGCTGCCCGATGACACGGCGGTGTGCCTGAATGAAAAGTACCTCTCCGAGGATATGCTCTCCATCATCGGCAACATGGACCTGCTCGTCGGTGTGCGCCTGCATTCGCTCATCTATGCCGCCATCATGGGCGTGCCGCTCATCGGCATTTCGTATGACCCCAAGTGCACGGCGTTTTTAAACTCCGTGGGGCTCGACAAGCTGAGCACGAAGGAGAACTTCACGGCGGAGCTCTTCCTGCCCGAGGCCGAGCGTGTGCTCGAAACGGGCAAGGAGCAGGTGCAGTGCGTCGAAGCGCATATGGCCAAGCTTTCGCGCAAGCTCGACACGAACGAGAAAATGATCTGCGCGATCATGGAGAAATCGAGGAAACATACCATGCAAGACCCTCAAAACAATACGGAAAAGAAGGATAAATCGGGCGTCCGCACGGCGGGCGCGATCAGCTTCGTCTTTCTGCTGACGCTGTTTGCCAAGCTCCTCGGCGTGGTGCGCGAAATGATGCAGGCCAATATCTTCGGCACCGGCATCGACGCGGACCTCTACACCGCGTCGTATAACTCGACGCTCTATCTCTTTACGACGATGTGCTACGCGCTGTGCATCGCGGCGGTGCCGATTTTGACGAAGGAATTTGCTGCCGACCGCAAGCGCGGCGAGAAAGCGGCCAACAACCTGTTGACCATCACGCTGCTCGGCTCGCTCGCGGCGGTCGTTTTGTGGCAGATCTTTGCCTCGACGCCGCTCGTCGGCACGATCTGGGACCTTGACGCAGCCGAGCTGCCGCGCCTTGCGAGCTATATCCGCATCATGGCCTGCGCGCTGCCGGTCGTGGCGGCGGCGTATCTGAACGTCGCCATCTTCCAGGCGACCGACCACTATGAATTGCAGGGCAGCATGAGCATCCCGTACAACGCATTCCTTGCGATCTTCCTTGTGACGCTGGGCGCAAAGTGGGGCATCAAGGGCGTCGTCATCGCGAGTTCGTGCGCGTGGCTCTTGCAGCTTGCCATGAGCATCCCGTATGCGAAAAAGGAACATTATGTCTACCGACCGATGCTCGACCGCAAGGCGGACTACGTCGGCACGTACTTCAAGACCGCGCTCGTCACGGTGCTGACGACGTCGATCTTCCTGTTCTGCTATCTCATCGACACGGCGACCGCCACGGCGCTCAACGACAGCGCCGTCAGCGCGTTCTACTATGCCGACAAGCTCTTTACTCCGCTGACAACGAGCGTGCTCTACAGCATCAGCGCGGTCATGTTCCCGCGCTTTAACCGCGAGTTTACGAAGGAGGACTCGAAGGGGTACCTCGGCTACATCTGGAACGTGACGGAAAACACGCTGCTTTTCATCCTGCCGGTCTGCGCGATGATGTGCGCGTTCGGCACGGATATCATCCGCGTCATCTTTGAAAGCGGCAGCTTCACCGCTGAGTCGACCGAGATGACGGGCAGCATCTTCGCCCGCTACGCGCTCGGCATGAGCGCCTTCGCCGTGCTCGACCTTTTGAACAAGGCCTACTACGCGATGAAAAAGACGCTGGTGCCGCTGCTCATCAACCTCGGCGTGCTGGTGCTGAATCTCATTTTGAACCGCTTGTTCTACACCGATACCGGCGTCGCGCTGGCAACGTCGCTTGCGCTGACGATCGGTGCCATCGCGATGACGATCCAGCTCTTCCACGGGACGAAGATCGTGCGCCTGGTGCCGCTCCTCAAGGGCCTTGCCGCCACGGCAGCGATGGCGGTCGTGCTCTACGGCGGGCGTTCGCTTCTTGTCGCGGCGGATGACAGCAAGCTGATGCTCGTCGTCAAGTGCGGCCTGACGGGCGTTGTGGGGTGCGTTATTTACGTGCTGGTCAGCATGATTTTGAAGCAGAATATCATTGCTGATACGATTAAGAAGTTCAAAAAGTGATACTTTTTGGGATTTATCCCCACACCGTGTGGGGACGCGGCAAAGGGGGCCATTCTCTCACGTGAGAGAATGGCCCCCTTGAACCCCCAAGAGAACGCGAGGGGAGGGCCCCTCGACCCCCAACATTGCGGGTTTGCTGCTTGAAGGGCTGCACGCGCTGCGCAGTGTGGGTGCGGTGTACATGGCTTCGCCATGAACCCCTACGTATCGTTACATGTTGCAACCGCGCCTTACTATCGTGAGGCGCGAGTGACGGTGGACCGGCGGCAGACTGCGTGCGGGGGCGGCATTGCTGCGCTCGCCGCGCTGTTTAGTCTTCTGCTGGAATTAGTTTGATGTGGGCGATGTAGTATTTGGCGGGGTCTTTGGGTGGGGGTGGTTTGAGAGTAAAATCTTCACAGGCGGGGGTGTCCGCCTCTCGTTTTTTGCAGCGCCTGCTGGTGCAGTGACCGTAGTACAATGCCCTGTATTCTCCATCGGTAAAGATATAATGTCTGCGAAAATGCTCGCAATCATTGCAGGTTTGCTTCTCCATGAAATCACCTCAATGCTCATATTAGGACAATATGTCCAAAAAGTCAATAGGACATATTGTCTTACGATATAATCGCAGTGGTGATGTAAATGAAGTTACGGATTCGTGATTTGCGGGAGGATAAAGACTTCACGCAAAAGCAGATCGCAGAATTTTTGATGTGCGACCAGTCGCTCTATTCCAAATACGAGCGCGGCGAGCGAGCGCTTCCGCTGGAATACGCCGGGCAGCTCGCCGGATTCTACCATACAAGCATCGACTATCTCGTCGGCCTGACCGACGAAAAAGAACCCTATCCCCGCGAGAAACGCACCACCTAACCGCGGCGAGCGCAGCAATGCCGCCTTGGCAGGCAGCAGCAAAATCGTACAAATCCAAAGTAGACGGAAATTAGGCTGCACCTCCACAAGATCAGCAGAGCCGCATCCGTAAGGCAGCAGAGCTGCCAACGGCTGCGCAACAGCGGATAATAGAAGAGAGTCAATTCGTATAGCAACACCAAACGCGGCGAAGCCGCGCGCAGGCATTTGCATTCCGGAGGCATAAAGGCTGTTCGAGCCTCAGACTGCCAATCGAAACCTTTCTCTTGGGGGATTGAAAGGGGGCTATTCTCTTTCGTGAAAGAGAATAGCCCCCTTTTCCCGTGCAGCGCCGCTGGCGCTGCTTCCGCATGCCCTTTGGGGCGCAAAAAAAGAGGGGCCTTGGCCCCTCTTTTTACTTGCGGACATAGTCGACATAGCGGAACTTGAGGCCGTTTTCCTCAAAGGTCTCGCTCTCCGACTCGATGCGCCAGTCGGGATTGTCGTCGAGGTTGGGGAAGAAGCTGTCGGCGTCCGGGTCGGCGTCGACCTTGGTGACGTAGACGCGGTCGCAGCGGGAGAGGAGCGCCATGTAGACGCTGGCACCGCCGATGACGATGGCGTCGTCGCCGCCGAGCGCGGCGGCTGCATCAAACGAGTGGGCGATCTCCGCGCCGGGGACGTCGAGGTCGCGGTGGGAGAGGACGATGTTGCGGCGGTCCTTGAGGGGCTTGCCGCCGGGGAAGGTGTCGAGGGTCTTGTGGCCGAGGATGACGGTCTTGCCGACGGTGAGGGTGCGGAAACGCTTGTGGTCGGCAGAGATGCGGAACAGCAGCGCGCCGTCGCGGCCGATGCCCCAGTTCTGGGAAACGCAGACGATTGCGGTCATAGTATCAACTCCATGGCTTTCTCTATAAATTTTGCCGACGCGAACGCTCAGACGGCAATGGGGATCTTGTCTTCAAAGGGACTGAACTGATAATTTTCCAGCCGGACGCTGTCGGGAGTGAAGGCGTAGAAATCCGTCACGGCGGGATCGAGGGTGAACTGCGGGGCGGGGTGCTCCGGCTCGGAGAGCATCTTTTCGATGATGGGGATGTGGCGGTCGTAAATGTGCGCGTCGGCAATGACGTGGACGAGCTCGCCTGCTTTGAGGCCGGAGACCTGGGCAAACATGTGGACGAGCACCGCGTACTGACAGACGTTCCAGTTGTTGGCGGCGAGCATGTCCTGCGAGCGCTGATTCAGGATGGCGTTCAGCGTGCCATTCGAGACGTTGAAGGTCATGGAGTAGGCGCAGGGGTAGAGGTTCATGTCGTGTAGGTCCTCGAAATTGTAGAGGCTTGTGAGAATGCGGCGCGAGGCGGGATTATGTCTGAGGTCATAGAGCACGCGGTCGACCTGATCGAACATACCCTCCTTGTATTGGTGCTTGACGCCAAGCTGATAGCCGTAGGCCTTGCCGATGGAACCGGTTTCGTCCGCCCAGGCATCCCAGATGTGGGAAGAGAGGTCGTGGACGTTGTTGGATTTTTTCTGCCAGATCCAGAGGAGCTCGTCCACTGCGCTTTTGAGGTATGTGCGGCGCAGGGTGAGGATGGGAAACTCCTTTTGCAGATCGTAGCGGTTGACAAGGCCAAATTTTTTGATCGTGTGGGCGGGGGTGCCGTCCTCCCAGTGGGGACGGACGGTGAGGTCGTCGTCGCGCACGCCGTTTTGGAGAATGTCGAGGCAGTTGGTGCGGAAGACCTGATCGGCATAGCTCATGCGCGCGCCCTCACTTGGTTTCACAGCCCGCGGCGCGGACGGCGGCGAGCGCCAGCTCGAGCGTCGGGTCGACGTTGGGGTAATCGAGATGATAGATGCCGAACGCGGGGGGGAGCTCGGTGCAGCCGAGGATCAGGACCTCGGCTCCGCGCGCGAGAAGATGCTCGCAGGCGGCGCGGAAGGCGGTCGCGTCATGCGTGAGGTCGCCGGCCTTGACGCCGTTGTAGATGATGTCCATGACGGCGGCCTGATCTTCACTATGATCGGGGGTGAGGAGCTCGACGCCGCTGCCCTCGAACGTGCGCTGGTAGATGCCAGTCTGGACGGTGCCGTCGGTCGCGAGGAGACCGGCGCACTTGACGCCGCGGGACTTGAGCGCGTCGCGCGTGATGGCGATCATGTGCAGAACGGGGATGGAGACGGACGAGGCGACGGCGTCATAAAAGTTGTGCGCGGTGTTGCAGGGCATGATGAGAAGATCCGCGCCGATGGACTCGAGGCGCTGCGCGCTCTTGACCATTTCGGGGACGGGGTCGGCGCCACCGTGCAGGAGGGCTGCCGTGCGGTCGGAAATATTGGTATTGGAGTCGATGCACACGCGCGGATGGTCCTGATCGCAGGAGGCAGCCGTGTGCAGGGTGATCTTCTGAAAGAGGTCGGCGGTAGCGAGAGGGCCCATGCCGCCGAGGATACCGATGACCTTTTTATCACTCATGGAGAAGCCCCTTTTCTTTCTTTTCGAGCAGCTTTTGATCGTGATTCGGGAGCGCGGCGAGCTCGCGGTCACGCTGGATGATCTTCTTGAGACCTTCGACGGCAACCTTGACGGAGGCGGAGGTGTCCTCGCTCATGTCCTGATCGAGGCCGGCCTTTTCGCGCTCCTGGTTCCAGACAACGTGGAAGCAGGAGCCGCAGCGGCAGCCGAGCGCGGAGGCGACGACGAACATTGCGGCGGACTCCATTTCGCTTGCCTTGACGCCAAGGCGCTTCCAGCTCTCCCACTTTTGCAGAAGCTCGTAGTAGACGGGGCTCTTTTCCGGGGAGTGCTGGCCGTAGAAGCTGTCCTTGCACTGGACGACGCCGGTGTGGGTGCAGTAGCCGAGCTCTTCGGATGCCTGACGAAGGGCGAGGGTGATGTCGAAATCGGCGACGGCGGGGAACTCGATGGGCGCGTATTCGAGCGAGGTGTGCTCGTAGCGGATGGCGCCGGTGGCGACGACGATGTCGCCGGACTTGACGTTTAAGTCAATGCCGCCGCAGGTGCCGGTGCGGATGAAGGTGTCCGCGCCGAGCTGATGCAGCTCCTCCATGGCGATGGAGGCGGACGGGCCGCCGATGCCGGTGGAGCAGACGGAGACCTTTTCGCCCAGCAGCGTGCCGGTGTAGGTGGTGTATTCGCGGTTGCGCGCGACGAGATGGGCATCGTCGAACAGTGCGGCGATGGAGGGGCAGCGGCCGGGGTCGCCGGGCAGGATCACATAGCGGCCGACTTCACCCTTGGCGCAGTGGATATGATAGAGACGTTCCAGTTCATGCATGATGACAGCGCTCCTTACCTATAAAATCATTCAATAATTATATCAGAGGAGAAGAGGGGGCGCAAGGGTGCAGACGGAGAGATATGAGCAAAAACGGGGTTGCGCTTTGTGCATGAAGCAGATTATAATAAGGCAACAAAATAAGAAAAGAGGAAGAATATGAGCTATAAAGCGGTTCTTTTTGATATGGACGGGACGCTGCTCGATACGCTGGAGGACCTGCGCGACAGCACGAACCATGTACTGCGGCAGATGGGCTATCCAGAGCGGAACCTTGAGGAGATGCGGCGCTTTGTCGGCAACGGGGCGGAAAAGCAGATCCGCCGCGCCGTGCCGGAGGGGACGAGCGAGGAAAAGATCATGGAGGTGCTCGCGGCGTACCGCGCGTACTATCAGGATCACTGCCAGATCAAAACACGGGTGTACGACGGACTTTTGGACATGCTGAGCGAGCTGAAGGCAAAGGGCATCAAGCTGGCGGTCGTGTCGAACAAGCCGGACAGCGCGGTGCAGAAGTTGAGCCGTGAGTATTTCGGCGACCGGATGGACTTTGCCGTCGGCCCGAGCGACGGCGTGCGCTGCAAGCCGTACCCCGACATGGCGGAGACGGCGCTGAAAGCGCTGGGAATTGCAAAAAAGGACGCAGTGTTCGTCGGAGATTCCGAAGTGGACGTGCAGACGGGGCTGAACGCCGGACTGGACGTCATCGCTGTGAGCTGGGGTTTCCGCTCGAGGGAAGTTGTGATCGAAGCCGGCGCGAAGATGATCGCCGATGATGCGAGTGAGCTGGAAAAGCTCATTCTCGAATGATTGTCTCCCATGCTGGGAGGGGATTCCCCTGCGCCGCGCAGGGGTGCGAATCAAGGGGGTCATTCTCTCACGTGAGAGAATGGCCCCCTTTAGATCCCCCAAGAGAACGCAAGGGGCCTTGCCCCTTGACCCCGCACATTGGCAGCTTTGGGCTTGAATGACTGCATGCGCTGCGCAAAGTAAGTGCGGTGTACATGGCTTCGCCATGAATCCCTGCGATTCGTTACTGACCAGCAACCGCGCCTTACTATCGTGAGGCGCGAGTGACGCTACCTTGGCGGCAGACTGCCTGCGAAATGCGGCATTGCTGCGCTCGCCGCACTGATGAGACTGGCGGTAGACGGAAATTAGGCTGCACTTCTACGAGACTGGCAGAGCGGCAGCGGAGATAGAAGTAAGACAAATCGTTTAGATTCATCACTTGGCAGGCACTCCCATTCCAGAGGCATAAAAGTCATTCAAGCCAGAGACTGCCAATCAAAAGCCTTTCTCTTGGGGTTCCAAAGGGGATATTCTCTTTCGCGAAAGAGAATATCCCCTTTGATTCGTGCAGCGCCGACGGCGCTGCCTTCCCCTCCGCACCTGTGCGGAAACAACGCTCCACAATGTGGAGCTTTTTTAACGCATGGGTCATTTTGCCCGCTTGAGGCAATACCAATTCCATGCTATACTTATCGTTAAGAAAACGGCAAATTCAAAGGAGAACTGCATGGAGAGCATTTTTGAAAAACGTCTTACCGTCACGCCCGACTACTGTGACGCGTCGGGCGCGCTGTCGCCGTTGGCGGCGTTTACGATTTTTCAGGGCATCGCAGCGCAGCACGCGGAGGTGCTGGGCGTCGGCAGCAGCGCGATGGCGAAAAAGGGTGAATTCTGGCTCACGGTCCACACGCGCGTCGATCTCTTTGAGCGCGCGTACCTGATGGACGAACTCACGGTGCGCACGTGGGCGGAGGCGTGCAGCGAGCGCGACGTACGCACGTACCGCAGTTACACACTCTCGCGCGGTGAGGCGGTCATTGCCCGCGGCAAGACCGAGTGGGCCATCTTAGGACCGGAGCAGAAGATCATCCGCTTTGGCGACTCAGGCTTCCCGAAGGACTACCCCTTCCCCGCCGAGACGGCCATCCCCGAAAAATTGCAGCGCTTCCATGAAAAGTTTGAGGACGCCGGCCTTTTCTCGCACTACGCCGTGCGGTCGACGGACATCGACCTCGGCCACCACATGAACAACGTGGCCTATGTGCGCCTGCTGCTCGACTGCTTTTCGGCAAAGGAGCTCGCGAGCGGTAATATTCAATCGGTCGAGCTACACTACTCAACGCCGTGCTTCGAGGGTGAGGCGCTGACGGTCTACAAGAAGTCACTCGATGACGGCACGTGCCGCATCGGCATCGTCAAGCCGGACGGCAAAACCGCCTCGCAGGCGTGCGTGACGTTCAAAAAGTAAGGACGCGGCGGCAGTGAAATACTTTTTACAGGGCCTTACGATGGGGCTTGCATACGTCGCGCCCATCGGGCTGCAAAATTTATTCGTCATCAACTCGGCGCTGACGCACACGCGAAAGCGCGCACTTTTGACGGCGCTCATCGTCATCTTTTTCGACGTGACGCTCGCGCTCGCGTGCTTTTTCGGCGTGGGCGCGGTCATGCAGCGCTATGAATGGCTGCAAATGGTCATCCTGCTGCTCGGCAGCCTGATCGTGCTGTATATCGGCGTCGGCCTCCTGCGCGCCAAGGCGGAGGAGATCGACCGCAGCCGGACCGCGGACTCGATCCCCAAGACCATCTCGTCCGCCTGTGTGGTCACATGGTTCAACCCGCAGGCACTCATCGACGGAACGATGATGCTCGGCGCGTTCTACGTGACGCTGCCCGCGGCGCAGAGCACGTCGTTTATCAGCGGCGTGGCGCTCGCGTCCTGCCTGTGGTTCACGGGGCTGACGCTGCTCATCTCGCTTTTCAGCGACAATTTCACGCCCAAAACGCTCGTTGTCATCAACAAGGTCTGCGGCGTGATCATCGTTTTCTACGGCTGCAAGCTGCTCTACAGCTTCCTGACGATGGTATTTTGATCTCAGTGCTCAAAAAAGCGGTTCCCGTTTGGGAACCGCTTTTTGTTGTTCTTTGCGCTGTTTAGTTGTTGCTGGCGTTCGTGGCGCGGAGGGTGACGTCGTGATAGCCGCCCTCGACGATGCTGGTGGCGGAGACGAGCGTGAGCTTCGCGTTCTTCTGCAGGTCAGGGATCGTCGTCACGCCGCAGTTGCACATGGTCGACTTGACCTTGTAAAGGCTTCTTGCGACGTTATCCTGCAGGGAGCCCGCGTAGGTGACGTAGGAATCCACGCCCTCTTCAAACGCAAGGCCCGTCTTGCCGCCGAGGTCGTAACGCTGCCAGTTGCGCGCGCGGTTCGAGCCTTCGCCCCAGTATTCCTTGACGTACACGCCGTTGACAAGCAGCTTGTTCGTCGGCGATTCGTCGAAGCGAGCGAAGTAGCGGCCCAGCATCAGGAAGTCCGCGCCCATGGCGAGCGCGAGCGTCATGTGATAGTCGTGCACGATGCCGCCGTCGGAGCAGATGGGGACATACACGCCGGTCTCGCGGAAGTATTCGTCGCGCGCGGCGCTCACCTCAATGAGCGCGGTGGCCTGGCCGCGGCCGATACCCTTCGTTTCGCGCGTGATGCAGATGGAGCCGCCGCCGATGCCGACTTTGACAAAGTCCGCGCCGCTCTCGGCGAGGAAGCGGAAGCCGTCGCGGTCGACGACATTGCCCGCGCCAATCTTGATGGTATTGCCGTAGTTCGCGCGCACGTAGTCGATGACCTTCTTCTGCCAGACGGAGTATCCCTCGGACGAGTCGATGCACAGCACATCCGCGCCGGCCTCCACGAGCGCGGGGATGCGCTCGGCATAGTCGCGGGAGTTGATGCCCGCACCGACGAGGTAGCGCTTCTTGTCGTCCTGAAGCGCGAGGGGGTGCTCCTTGTGCTCGGCGTAGTCCTTGCGGAAGACGAAGTAGAGCAGGTGGTCGTTTTCATCCACGATGGGCAGCGCGTTGAGCTTGTGCTCCCAGATGATGTCGTTAGCCTCCTTGAGCGTGGTCGACGCAGGAGCGGTGACGAGCTTTTCGCGCGGAGTCATGAACTCGCGCACCTTCAAATCAGTGCTCATGCGGCTCACGCGGTAGTCGCGGCTCGTCACGATGCCGAGGAGCTTGCCGTTGGGCGTTGCGTCCTCGGTGATGGCGACGGTCGAGAAGCCGTTTTTCTCCTTGAGGGCCAGCACATCGGCCAGCGTGTGCTCGCTTGTCAGGTTCGAGGCTGACGGCACAAAGCCCGCCTTATTGCTTTTCACGCGGCGCACCATCTCGGCCTCGCTCTCGATGGACTGGGAGCCGAAGATGAACGAAAGGCCGCCCTCTTTGGCCAGCGCGATGGCCAGCGTGTCGTTCGACACCGACTGCATGATGGCCGAGACCATCGGGATATTCAGGCTGATGGGGCACTCCTCCTGCCCCTTGCGGTAGCGCACGAGGGGCGTTTTGAGCGAGACGTTGTCAGGAATGCAGTCCTCGGACGTGTAACCGGGGACGAGCAGATATTCGCTGAACGTGTGAGACGGTTCGGGATAATAATAAGCCATTGGGTCTGCTCCTCTCTTCTTTAATTACTTGAAATAGCGCACGGCAGAGGTGAACAGCTCCATCTCATACTGTCCGGGAACGTTGCGGTAAAGCTCCTTGCCGATGCGCTCGGTGTGCCCCATCTTGCCGAATACACGGCCATCGGGCGAGGTGATACCCTCGATGGCACAGATCGAGCCGTTGGGGTTGAATGCTGCATCTATTGTAGCATACCCGTCAAGGTCTACGTACTGCGTGGCGATCTGGCCGTTTTCGGCGAGCTTCTTCACAAGCTCTTCGGATGCGAGGAAACGGCCCTCGCCGTGCGAAATGGGCACGGTGTAAATGTCGCCGACCTTCGTACCCGCAAGCCAGGGGGACTTGTTGGAGCACACGCGCGTGCGGACCAGACGGGACTGGTGGCGGCCGACGACGTTGTAGGTCAGCGTCGGGAAATCAGCGTCGGTGTCCATGATCTTGCCATAGGGAACGAGGCCGAGCTTGATGAGCGCCTGGAAGCCGTTGCACACGCCGAGCATCAGACCGTCGCGCTTTTCGAGGAGGTCCGTGACCTGCTCCTTGACCGCGGCGTTGCGGAAGAACGCCGTGATGAGCTTGGCACTGCCGTCGGGCTCGTCGCCGCCGGAGAAGCCGCCGGGGATGACGATGATCTGGCTATCCTTGACGGCCTTGGCAAAGCGCTCGACGCTGTCAGCAACGTCGGCGCTCGTTAAGTTGCGGATGATGAACTGCTCGGCGTCCGCGCCCGCTTCGAGCAGGGCGCGATGGGTGTCGTACTCGCAGTTCGTGCCGGGGAAGACGGGGATCAACGCTTTCGGGCGTGCGACCTTGACGGCGGGCGCGGCGCGCTTTTCCGCTTCATAGGTAAAGCACTCGACCGTGCCGGCGTCCTGCGTCTTCGTCGGGTAGACCGATTCGAGCACGGAATCGTTCAGGGCCAGCAGCTCAGAAATGCTCGCCTCGTCATTGCCGATGGTGATCATCTTCTCCGCCGTCGTGATGCCGATGCAGACGGCGTCGGGAATTTCCTCGGTGAGCTCGGCGACGATCGCGCCGGGCATGGGCCGGTACCAGTCGAGAGCGGTCGAAGCCGCGGCAAAGCCGACCTCGTTGCCGAGCGACATCTTGAAGACAGCCTCGGCAAGGCCGTTTTCGACCGCCCATGCGCTCTCGACCTTGCCCGCGCGGGCGAGCGCGGTGAAGCGCTCCCACGCGGCGGTCTTCTGCTCCGCCGTGCCGCCGTAGAAGAGATAAACGCCGTGACCGGCGGACTTGAAGTCAGTCGTCACAAGCTCGCCCGCGCACACCGGTGCAATGGCGAACGAGATGAGCGTCGGCGGGACGTCGTGGTCTAAGAACGTGCCGGACATCGAGTCCTTACCGCCGATGGCGGCGGCGCCGAGCTCAAGCTGCGCGTCCAGCGCACCGAGGAGTGCGGCAAAAGGCTTGCCCCAGCGCACGGGCTCATTGCGGAGCTTTTCAAAAAATTCCTGTAAGGTGAGATATGCCTTGTGATAATCGGCGCCCGCGGCGACGATCTTAGCGACCGAGGTGTAGACCGCGCTGTGCGCGCCCGTGTAAGGATCGGCGCTCAGTGCGTCGGGGTCGCAGCCCCAGGCCATCACGCTGCCCTGCGCGGTCTTGCTACCCGGCAGCACCGGCAGCAGCGCCGCCATCGCCTGCGAGGGGGTACGCTGCGTCTTGCCGCCAAAGGGCATGAGCAGCGAGAACGCACCGACGGTGGAGTCGAAGCGCTCGGTGAGGCCGCGGCGGGACGCGCTCTTGAGGCTGCCCGCCATATCGCGCAGCGTCGCGGGCGCGGAGACTGCCGCGCTCTTTTTTGCCTCGACCGCAACGCTTGCGTGCTTCGTTGCGCCGTTCGTGTCGAGGAAGGCGCGCGAAAGGTCGGCGACCGTCTGGCCGCGCCAGTGCATGACCATGCGGGGGCTCTCAGTCACGACGGCCACGCGGTAGGCCTCCAGGTTTTCGGCCTGCGCGGCGGCGATGAACTTCGCCTCATCCTCCGGCGCGACGACGACGGCCATGCGCTCCTGCGATTCGGAGATCGCAAGCTCGGTACCGTCGAGGCCCTCATACTTCTTGCGCACGGCGTCGAGCTCGATCTCGAGGCCGTCGGCCAGCTCTCCGATGGCGACAGACACACCGCCCGCGCCGAAGTCGTTGCAGCGCTTGATGAGGCGGGTGACCTCGCCGTTTCGGAACAAGCGCTGGATCTTGCGCTCTTCGGGCGCGTTGCCCTTCTGGACCTCGCTCGCCATGGTGGTGAGGGACTTCATATCGTGGCTCTTCGACGAACCGGTCGCGCCGCCGATGCCGTCACGGCCCGTGCGGCCGCCGAGCAAGATAACGACGTCGCCCGGGGCGGGACGCTCGCGCACAACGTTCTTGGCGGGCGCCGCGGCGACGACCGCGCCGCACTCAAGGCGTTTGGCAATGTAGCCCTCGTGGTAGAGCTCGGCGACATGGCCCGTGGCAAGGCCGATCTGGTTGCCGTAGGACGAATATCCCGCCGCCGCGGTCTGCGCCAGCTTGCGCTGGGGGAGCTTTCCGGGAAGGGTCTCCGCGAGCGTCTTTCGCGGGTCGCCGCCGCCGGTGACGCGCATCGCCTGATGGACATAAGCGCGGCCGGAGAGCGGGTCGCGGATGCAGCCTCCGATGCAGGTGGCCGCGCCGCCGAAGGGTTCAATTTCGGTGGGGTGGTTGTGGGTCTCGTTTTTGAACATCAGCAGCCAGTCCTGCTCCTCGCCGTTCACCTTGGCGGGAACGTGGATAGAGCAGGCGTTGATCTCCTCGCTCTCGTCGAGCTCGGGGAGAAGGCCGCGTTTCTTGAGCGTCTTGGTGCCGATGGTCGCGATGTCCATGAGCGTCTGGGGGCGCTTGGCGGCCTTCTCGATGCCGTAGACCTCCTCGCGCGCGGCGAGGTAGCGGTCATACGCATCCTTGACGGCGGGATCCTCGATGCTGACCTCGTCCAAATGCGTAGAGAACGTCGTGTGGCGGCAGTGATCGGACCAGTAGGTGTCGACGACGCGCACCTCGGTCACGGTGGGGTCGCGGTGCTCTTCGTCGCGGAAATAGGCCTGCAAGGTCTTGAGGTCGTCTAAGTCCATCGCAAGGCCCATGGACGAAAGAAGCGCCGAGAGCGCCGATTCATCCATCCCGGTAAAGCCGTCGACCGATGCGACGCTCTTGGGCTCGGAGAGGTTCTCTTCGAGCGTCTCGGGCTTTGCAAGCGAGGCCTCGCGGCTCTCGACAGGGTTGATGACATGGTGCTTGACGGCCTCGATGTCCTTTTCAGAGAGCGTGCCGTAGAGCGCATAGACCTTCGCCGTGCGGATGCGCGGGCGCTCGCCCTGGCTGAGGAGCTGGATGCACTGCGCCGCGCTGTCCGCGCGCTGGTCGAACTGGCCGGGCAGCGGCTCGACGGCAAAGACGGCGGCAGCGCCGTTCGCGTCGATCTCCCCGCTCGTCAGGTCAAGCTGCGGCTCGGAGAAAACGGTATTTGTGGCATAGGCAAAGAGGGCCTCGTCGATGCCCTCAACGTCGTAGCGGTTCCAGATGCGCACGCTTTCGAGACCCTCGAGGTCCAGAAACGAGCGGCAGTCGGAAAGAAGGCTCGCGCACTCGGGCGCAAGGCCGGGCTTTTTTTCAACACAGACGCGATAGACCATTTACTCTCTCTCCTTTTGCGCGGCGAGGGCTCGGCGGCCAATGTCGCTGCGGCAGTATTTGTTGGCAAAATCGACCTCGGACGATAAACGGTAGGCCTCCTTCACGGCCTCCTCGAGCGTGGGGGCGACGGCGGTAACGCCGAGCACGCGGCCGCCCGCGGTCAGGAGCCTGTCTCCGTCTTTCTTCGCGCCCGCGACGTAGGTGTGCGCAGCGGCCTCTTCGCTCATCGTGATGGGGAAGCCGCTCTCGTACTTCTTGGGGTACCCGTTCGAGGCGAGGACGACGCAGCAGGCGGAATCGGTCGAAAATTCGACGGACACATCCTTGAGCGTGCCGTTCGTCGTTGCCTGCATGACCGTGAGCAGGTCGGACTTGAGAAGCGGCAGCACGACCTGCGTCTCGGGATCGCCGAAGCGGCAGTTGTACTCCACGACCTTCGGGCCGTCCTTTGTGAGCATCAGGCCGAAGTACAGGCAGCCCTTGAAGGGGCGGCCCTCGGCCTTCATCGCGCGGATCGTGGGCAGGAAGATCGTCTGCATGCACTCGTCCGCGATCTTTTCCGTGTAGCAGGGATTTGGGGCGATCGTGCCCATGCCGCCGGTGTTCGGGCCCTTGTCGCCGTCGAGCGCGCACTTGTGGTCCATGGAGGACACCATGGGAACAACGGTTTCGCCGTCGGTAAAGCTCAGAACGGAGACCTCGGGCCCCTCCATGAACTCCTCGATGACGACGCGCACGCCGCTCTGACCGAAGGCCTTGTCCTCGATCATGGAGCGAACGGCGGCTTTCGCCTCCTCCACCGTCTGCGCGACGATGACGCCCTTGCCGAGCGCCAGACCGTCGGCCTTGACGACGATGGGCGCGCCCTGCGCCTCAATATAGGCGCAGGCGGCCTCCACCTCGGTGAAGAGCTCGTACTTCGCCGTGGGGATGCCGTATTTTTTCATCAGATCCTTGGAAAAGGCCTTGCTCGCCTCGATGACGGCGGCCTTTTTGTCGGGGCCGAAGCACGGGATGCCCGCCTCGGTCAGCGCGTCCACCGCGCCGAGGGCCAGTGGATCGTCCGGCGCGACGACGGCGTAGTCGATCCGGTGCGCTTTCGCAAATTCGACCTGCGCGGGGATGTCCTTCGCGCCGATCTCACTGACGCAGACCGCGTCGGCGGCGATGCCGCCGTTGCCGGGCAGGCAGTAAATTTCCTCAACTGCGGGATTTTCTTTTAACTTCTTGATAATGGCGTGTTCGCGGCCTCCGCCGCCGATGACCATGAGTTTCATTCGTTTCGTTCCTCCTTTTAGTGATGGAACAATCTCTGTCCGGTAAAGGCCATGGTGATGCCGTATTTATTCGCGGTCTCGATGACGTTGTCGTCGCGGATCGAGCCGCCGGGTTCCGCGATGTAGGTGACGCCGCTCTTTCTCGCGCGCTCAACATTGTCGCCGAACGGGAAGAACGCGTCGGAGCCGACGGTCACGCCGCTCTGGCGGGCGACCCAGTCCTTGCGCTCCTGCACCGTCAGCGGCTCGGGGCACTCCTTGAAGACGCGCTGCCATGCACCGTCGGCCAAAACGTCGTCACACTCGTCGGAAATATAAACATCAATGGCGTTGTCGCGGTCAGGGCGGCGGATACCGTCCACAAACGGCAGCGCAAGCACCTTCGGGTGGCGGCGGAGATACCAGTTGTCCGCCTTGCTGCCGGCAAGGCGCGTACAGTGGATGCGGCTCTGCTGGCCCGCGCCGACGCCGATGGTCTGGCCGTCCTTGGCGTAGCAGACGGAGTTCGACTGCGTGTATTTGAGCGTAATGAGCGAAACGATCATGTCGCGCTTCGCGTCATCGGGAAGATTCTTATTTTCGGTGACGATGTTCGCAAGCAGCGACTCGTCGATCTTGCAGTTGTTGCGGCCCTGCTCGAACGTGACGCCGAAGACGTCCTTCTGCTCCTGCGGGGCGGGAATGTAGGCGGGGTCCATCTGCACGATGTTGTACTTGCCGCCCTTTTTCGTCTTCAGGATGGCAAGCGCCTCCTCGCTGAACGAGGGGGCGATGATGCCGTCGGAGACCTCGCCTTTCAGATATTCCGCCGTCGCGGCGTCGCACTCGTCGGAGAGCGCCGCCCAGTCACCATAGGAGCAGAGGCGGTCCGCGCCGCGGGCGCGGATGTAGGCGCAGGCGATGGGCGAAAGGGCCTCGTCAGGCTCAACAAAGTAAATCTGCTTGTCCACCTCGTCGAGCGGCAGGCCGAGCGCCGCTCCCGCGGGAGAGACGTGCTTGAAGCTCGCCGCAGCGGGCAGGCCCGTGGCCTCCTTAAGCTCGCGCACGAGCTGGAAGGAGTTGAAGGCATCGAGCAGATTGATGTAGCCTGGCTTGCCGTTCAGCACGGTGAACGGCAGGTCGCCGCCGTCTTTCATAAAGACGCGCGCAGGCTTCTGGTTGGGGTTGCAGCCATATTTGAGTTCGAGCTCGTTCATATCGTTCTCCTCAATCGCCTAAATTCTTGTTGAACAGCTTGACTTCGCCGTTCACGTTCGCGTAAAGGGACACCTTGTTGTCCTCGTTGAGCGCGTCCCAGACCTCTTCGGGGCTGGGGACGCTCACCTCCATCGGCTCGCCCGCAAATGTCGGCAGCGGCGTGCCGTCGCCCTGATAGGTGCTGATGAAGTAGGCCTTGTCCGCGTCGCAGCCCTCGTAGCAGAAGAACTCGCGCAGGCACCGGCCGTTGTTATGCTTGAGGATGGACATCTCGAACGAGCCGTCCTCATGCACGATGACGGAAATACGCGGCGTCCAGTTCGGCTCGTCGGGCTCGTACTCGCGCGTCATCAGGCCGCGGCGGAAGTCGCCGTGCTCGCAGATCGTGTCGGTCTGGTCGCCGTTCGTCACAACGAGGTCGCTGCCCATCGTGCGGACGGGGTGATAGATGATGAGGCTCGGGTCGGCGAGCTTGGCGGGGTCAAAGGCCTCGGTGCGGATGCCGTCGTCGGTCTTGACAAAGACGCGGTTGCGGCTGTTCTCGCTGCGGCCCATGATGAAATAATAGACGCGGTCCTTGCCGACTAAAATGCCGCGGCCGGGATAAGACGTATTTTTCAGAAAGTGCAAAAAGTCGACCATTTCAGTTCTCCTCTTCTGTGATGGCGCGGCAGACAAGCTCCGTCGCGCGCGGCAGGAGCTTCCATTCGGCCTGCTCCATCACGCGGCGCTGTAAGGTCTCGGGCGTGTCGCCCTCTTCGATCTCGACCGCTTTTTGCAGGATGATCTCGCCGCCGTCGGGAATTTCGTTGACAAAGTGCACCGTCGCGCCCGTGACCTTCACGCCGCGCGCGAGCGCAGCCTCGTGCACCTTTAAGCCGTACATGCCCCTGCCGCAGAACGACGGGATCAGCGACGGATGGATATTCAGAATGCGGCGCGGCCACTTTTTCGTGAAGTTCTCGCTCAGGATGCTCAAAAAGCCCGCGAGGACGATAACGTCGATCTTGTACTGCTCGAGCAGAAGCTCGATCGCCGCCTCAAAGTCGTGCTGGATGAGGCTCGACGGCACGGTGTGTGCGGGGACGTTCGCCTTTTCCGCGCGTTCGAGCGCGTAGGCGCATGCCTGAGAGGAAATGACGAGCGCGATCTCGCCGTGTGGAATTTCGCCGTCTCTCTGCGCGTCGAGCAAGGCTTGTAAATTCGTGCCGCCGCCCGAGACGAACACCGCGATGCGCGCGCTTTTCAGCATAGTGCGACCTTCTCTTCCCCGCTCACGACCTCGCCGATCACGTAGGCGTCCTGGCCGTTTTCCTTGAGGGCGGCAAGCGCCTTGTCGGCGTCATCTTTGGCGACGATCATCGTCATGCCGACGCCCATGTTGTAGGTGTTGAACATGTCGTGCTCGGGGATGCTGCCCATGCGCTGGAGCATTGAGAAGATCGGCGGCGTGCGGAGAGAGGACTTGTCGATCTTCGCGCACAGGCCGTCGGGGATGCAGCGGGGGATATTTTCGTAGAAGCCGCCGCCTGTGATGTGGCTGACGCCGTGGACGTCGGCCACGTCCATCGCGGCGAGAACGGGCTTGACATAGATCTTCGTCGGGCGCAGCAGCTCTTCGCCCAGCGTGCAGCCGAGCTCGTCGACATATGCGCCGAGGTCCGCGTGCTCAACGTTGAAGACCTTGCGCACGAGGGAATAGCCGTTGGAGTGGATACCGCTTGAGGTGAGCGCGATCACAACGTCGCCCGGACGCATGCGGTCGTGGTCGATGATCTTCGCGCGGTCGACAATGCCGACGGCGAAGCCCGCAAGGTCGTAGTCGTCGGCAGACATGGTGCCGGGGTGCTCGGCGGTCTCGCCGCCGATGAGCGCGCAGCCGGACTGCACGCAGCCCTCGGCCACGCCGGAAACAAGCGTCGCGACCTTCTCCGGCTCGTTCTTGCCGATGGCGATGTAGTCGAGGAAGAAGATGGGCTTTGCGCCGCAGCAGATGATGTCGTTGACGCACATGGCAACGCAGTCGATGCCGACGGAGTCGTGCTTGTTCATCAGCTGCGCGATGCGCTGCTTCGTGCCCACGCCGTCCGTGCCCGAGACGAGCACGGGCTCGCTCATACCAGTAAGATCAGGCGCAAACAGGCCGCCAAAGCCGCCGATATCGGACACAACGCCCGGGATCATGGTGCGCTGGACGTGCTTTTTCATCAGCTTGACGCCCTCGTAGCCGGCCTCGATATTCACGCCGGCGTCACGGTAGCTCTCGGAAAAACTACGCATTCTTCTTTTTCTCCCCTTCACTGATTTTGCACTCAAAGCGGTCCTTGCCGCCGTCTTTCGGGATAGAGGTGGGATAGCCGCCGCCGAAGCAGGCCGTGCAGAAGCCGTTTTCGGTGTTGTCGGCGAGCTTGACGACGTCCTCAAGGCTTAAGTAGCCGAGCGAGTTGACGCCGATGATCTTCGCGATCTCATCGACCGTGTGGTGCGTGGCGATGAGGTTGTTCTTGTCGTCGATGTCTGTGCCGTAGTAGCACTCGGAGACAAACGGCGGCGCGCTGACGCGCATGTGGATCTCCTTCGCGCCCGCCTTCCACAATAGGTCGATCGTGCGGCGGCAGGTCGTACCGCGGACGATGGAGTCATCGATCAGCACGACGCGCTTGCCCTCGACCACGGAGCGGATGGGGTTGAGCTTGATGTTGACCTCGTTTTCGCGCATCGTCTGCGTGGGCGAGATGAACGTGCGGCCGATGTACTTATTTTTGATAAAGCCGATGCCGTAGGGGATGCCGCTCTGGCGCGCGTAACCGAGGGCTGCATCAAGGCCGGAATCCGGCACGCCGATGACGACATCCGCCTGCACGGGATGCTCGAGCGCGAGGAACGCGCCTGCGCGCTGGCGTGCGACGTGGACGCTGCTGCCGTCGATGACGGAGTCAGGGCGGGCGAAGTAGATGAACTCGAAGACGCAGAGCTTCTTCGGCGCTTTGCCGCAGTGGCTCGTGTCGGAGCGAACGCCGGCCGTGTCGACGACAACGATCTCGCCGGGGCGGATGTCGCGCTCGAACTCGGCGCCGATGGCGTCGAGCGCGCAGGATTCAGACGCGAAGACAACAGAGCCGTCCTTCAGATGCCCCATGCAGAGGGGACGGAAGCCGTGGGGGTCGCGCGCGGCAATGAGCTTCGTCGGCGAGGAGAGGACGAGGGAATACGCGCCCTCGATGCGGTCCATCGCAGCGGAGACAGCCTCTTCGATGGAGCCGCGGGTGAGTCTCTCCTGCACGATGATATAGGCGATGACCTCGCTGTCGGTCGTGGTCTGGAAGATGGAGCCGCGACTTTCAAGCTCCTGCCTCAGCTCGCGGGAGTTCGTCAGGTTGCCGTTGTGCGCGAGCGCCATACGGCCCTTGAAGTGGTTCACTAAAATGGGCTGGACGTTGCGCTTGTTGTCGCTGCCGGTCGTGCCGTAGCGCACATGGCCGACGGCGATGGTACCCTTGCCGAGCAATTTGAGCTGCTCGGGCGGGAAGACCTCGCTCACAAGACCAGTGTCGCGCAGCGAGCGGAACAGGCCGTCGTCGTTGACGACGATACCCGCGCTCTCCTGTCCGCGGTGCTGGAGGGAGTAGAGCGCGTAGTAGGCATAGGACGCGACGTCCGCCTCCTGAGGCGTAAAGATGCCGAACACGCCGCATTCTTCGTGAATGTGGCGCGCCGGGATGATGTTGTGATTCTCTGTCATATTTGATCTTACTGTGCGTCGTGAGCCATCAGGCGCTTCATGACTTCGGCGTAGGCGTCTTCCACGCCGCCGAGGTCGCGGCGGAAGCGGTCCTTGTCGAGCTTTTCGTTCGTCTTGCTGTCCCACAGGCGGCAGGTGTCGGGGCTGATCTCGTCGGCGAGAACGATCTGGCCGTCGACGGTCTTGCCGAACTCGAGCTTAAAGTCGACGAGCGTGACGCCGCACTCGCTCCAAAATGCCTTGAGCGTGTCGTTGACGGCGAAGGCATACTTCTTGATGAGCTCGATTTCCTCCCAGGTCGCGAGCTTGAGGGCAACGGCGTGATAGGCGTTCATCAGGGGGTCATGCAGATCGTCGTTCTTGTAGGAGAACTCGATCGTGGGCTCGGAGAAGACGATACCCTCCTCCACGCCGTAGCGGGAGGCAAAATGACCGGCGGAGATGTTGCGGATGATGACCTCCAACGGGACGATGGAGACCTTCTTGACGAGCGTGTCGCGCTCGCTGAGCTCTTCAACAAAGTGGGTCGGGATGCCGGCCTTTTCCATCTTGGCCATCAGACGGTTGGTCATCTGGTTGTTGATGACGCCCTTGCCGACGATGGTACCCTTCTTTGCGCCGTCAAAGGCGGTGGCGTCGTCCTTGTAGGAAACGATGACGAGGTTGGGATCTTCGGTGGCGTAAACCTTCTTGGCCTTGCCTTCGTAGAGCTGTTCTTTCTTTTCCATGATGACTGTTCTCCTTTTATTTTATATTTTTGTTGATTGATATGGATGGATGGTTTCTCAGTTTTTGTAGCGCTCGCGAAGCTCTTCGTCCGCCTTCAAGACAGCGGCGGTGCCCTCGTCACGTGCGGCCTGGAGCTTGTGGGCAAGGCCCTCGTCGCTCACAGCCATGATCTGGACGGCAAGGATGGCGGCGTTTTTCGCCCCGTCGATAGCGACGGTGGCAACGGGGATGCCGCTCGGCATCTGGACGGTCGAGAGCAGCGCGTCCATGCCGTCGAGCTTCGCGCCGCTGCACGGCACGCCGATGACGGGAAGCGTCGTATTCGCGGCCATCGCGCCGGCCAAGTGCGCGGCCATGCCCGCGAGCGCGATGATACAAGAAAATCCGCTCTCCCGTGCCGACGCCGCAAATTCTCTTGCCTCGTTCGGGCACCGGTGGGCGGATAACACGCGGACCTCGGTCTCGATCCCATATTCCTTGAGCGTCTGGATCGCCTTCTCGGCGACGGGCAGGTCGCTCGTGCTGCCCATAATAACGGCTACCTTTCGCATAGTTCTGCCTCCTTAAAAGCAAAAATGGGCGCTCCACTGCCTCGATGTGCAGTTGAAGTGCCCAGACGGTCGGCTGCTGAATTTCAGCAAGAAACGCTCTCTGCTCCCCTGTGGTGACCCACGTTTCCGTCAGTTACAAAGAGCTCAACTTGACAAGCAATATGGTATCACAGAGGGCTCTTTTCGTCCATGCGGCAAAAGAGAGAAAGGCTTCGCCCTATTTATCAGTTTTTTGATAATAATCTACATATCTATAAGTTATGCTAATACTTATCAGTAAAAATCTGCCGTTTCGGCAGCGCAAATAAAAATCGGAAGGCCGCGCACTCCCCGTACGCGGCCTTCCATCGCATCGTGTTTTCAAAAAGGCAGGCATCCGCCGATGGCAAGACTCAGCAGGATGACCGCAAGCGCAACGAGCACAGGTGCTTTCCGCCTGAGCTTCCTCATCGCGCGCTTTTCGTCCACAGAGGAATCCTCACTTCGCCAGCTCCTTGCCCAGCGCGCGGCAGGCGTCCAGCGCGGCGTCATCAGGCGCTTCGCAGCAGGTCACGCTCTCGCACACAAGGCGGATGCCGGAATCATCGCAGTCCTTTTCCCAGCCGCGCATCCACTCGCCGTCGCCCCAGCCGTAGGAGCCGAACAGCGCGGCGCTCTTGCCGCCAAGGCTGCGCTTGACCTCGTCAAACATGGGCTGGAACTCCATCTCCTCGAGCACTTCGCTGCCCATGGCGGGGCAGCCGAAGGCGATCGCGTCGTAAGCGCTCAGCTCGCTGGCCTTGACCTGGTCAGGGGTCAACATCGTGACCTGCGCGCCCGCGCTCTCCATGCCCTCAGCGACGGCCTTGGCCATGGCCTCGGTGTTGCCCGTGCCGCTCCAATAAACAACAGCAGTCTTTTTCATATTAGTATGTTCCTTTCATAAATCAGTATCTATCACACTGCCACGGCAAGCTGCTCGATGCCCGAGCCGGCCTCCCAGAGTGCGCAGTAGATCTCCGTGCATTTTTTGAAGCGGGCGAACAGCTCGCGCGCCTTCTTCTCGTCGCCGTAGACTTTCCACAGCCCCGCGCATTTGAAGTTGCAGGCGCGGTGGTCGATGAAGCCCTTGACGTCCTCCGGCGGATACGAGAGGAAAAGCCCGACCTCATGGGGGAATTCGCCGCCCTCGCGGAATCGGCGGACGAGGTTTGCGATGCAGCGTCCGCAGTGGCCGCTATTGTAGCCCGCGTGGTGCAGGATCTCGGCCGCCTGTTCGTTCTCCAAATCTCTCCGCAGCTCAGAGGGGCGGTACAGGTACAAAAGAACCTGTCCTTTCAGAAAACGGATCGGCAGCAGACACAGGCCCTTTGGCACAAGCAGACGGTTCAGGCGGCGGATGTCCGCAAAGAGCGCTTCCTTATCTTCGCAAGGACAAGGGAAGAGGCTGCCCGTTTTGATACCTGCCAACGTCGGCGCACCCTGCCGCACCAGGATCTCTTCAGACATGCCCGTTTCCCTCCCCTTTGGTTTCGGTGGTGGCTCCCCAGAAGTTAGATTTATCTAACTCTCAGGGAGCGGTGTCCTCGCTCTTGACGTGTCTTAGGATACCCGAAAAGAAGAGCCTTATCCGCTCCAAATTGATCGGATGAGGCTCCAAAATATTTTATTCTGCCTTTTCCGCCGTCGGCGCACAGCTGTCGCTGTCCGCGCCCGCGCGGTACGCGCTCGGCGACACACCGATCACACTGCGGAAGGCCTTGGCAAACTTGCTGGCGTTGTCATAGCCGAACTGCCCCGCGATATCGAGCACCGTGCGGTCGCTCGTGCGCAGGAGCTGCGCGGCACTGTGCATCTTCTGCGCGCGCAAAAATGCTGCGGGCGTCATGCCGTACACGCCGCGAAAGCTCGCGGCGAGCTGCGAGGACGACGCGCCAAGCTCCTGTGCAAGCGCGGAGATCGTAACGTCGTCCTCCGTGCTTGCAAGCAGCGTGTCGCGCGCCGTGCGCGCAAGGCGCACCTGCGCGGCGGTATAGCCGTGCTTTTCGTGCGCCACATCGAGCGCACTCAAAAAGAGCAGCAGTTCGAGCACCTTAACCTTAAAGTAGCCGCGGCGGATGCCGGCGGGCACGGCGTAGAGCTCAGAGAAGATGTGCTCCACGCGCGCCGACGAACGCGAGACAAAGCACTCCGAGTCGGCGAAGAACTTCTCCGCCAGCACGCTGGGGCGGACGTCGACATCCTGCAAAATGCAGGACAAACAGTCAGGTGCGAGGGCGGGGTCGAGCGTGACGGTGATGCCGTGGTAGTGCCCCGTGGGGAACTCCACCTCCCCCTCGATGGCGGCGCGGCGCACGACGGAGAGGTCGCCGGGGGCTAAAAAGTAATGCTCGCCGCCGCAGCAGTATTCCGCACGCCCCTCGCGGCAGTGCTGGATCTCGATGAGTCCCGCCGCGCCCGGCTCTGCCAGACGGTAGGACGGCGCATGCACATCGTGATAGGCAAGCTCGATGCCGGGGAAAACGGGATAGGCCGTGATGCGCACCTCGCCGTCCGTCTCTCTGAGGCGGTAGACGGTGCGTTCATCGTTTTGCTGCAAAATTTCTGCGTGGGCGCTGCATTTCTTTACCTGAGACTTTGGTTCGATCAAGGAAGCTTCCCTGTCCTTTCTTCTATACATAAAAATAGAAAACGCCGCAAAGCGCAGATCCCGCGCTTTGCGGCTTGTGGCTGCTGATCAAACGCATTCCTCCGCGGGATAGGCGTTTTCCTCCGTCGGCTTCCCCTCCAGCAGCTCGGGGTGCTTGAGATAGCGGCGCACGCTCGCCCAGAACAGCGCGTACTCGTGTCCCGTGCAGATGCGCTCATCCATCACGACGGAGAGCGGGATCATTTTTTTATTATACTCCCCGCTCATATAATTGGCAATAGGCTTGCCCATGCTGACGAACACACCCGTCGTGCCGAACTCGTAGCAGTGGTGGAAGATGGAATTCGTGTTGATGGAGGCAAGGTTCGTGATAAAAAGACTCGTGTGGAACGGGCTCAGATCAATGATCTTCCGCGGTAAAACGCCGCAGCGGTCCATCAGCTTGACAAGGCCGAACAAAAACCCCGGCAGGATGGGGATGGCGAACAGAAAATTCGCGAATTTATCCGTATTGTTGTTGTGCGCGGCCACCTGATTCTGCGCGACCGCCTCCTCGATCTTGCGGTTGATGGAGAAGATATCGTCCCCGTCCTCAAAGAACACCTTGATCGACGTCTCATCCGCGCGGCCGTCGGCGCGCGTCTTCAGGATGACGAAGCTGACGCAGAAGTGGTTGCGCTGATAGATCTTGCTGTTCATGATGAAGCGGTTGATCTTCGGATTTTCCTGATACGCCTTGAAGTATGCCGCCAGAATGAGCGTCATATACGGGATGCGGACGCCTTCGCGGCGCTTTTCCTGAATGTAGCGGCGCAGGACCTCCATATCAGCGTATTCGGTGATGAAATTCTGCGCGTCGTAGCGCCGCGGCATGACATAGGGCAATGCCGAAACGATGGTGGACGCCTCTTTCACTCGGGTTCCGTCGGGACGCATGGCAAGTTCCTCTTTTCTTTGAGTTAACCCCATCTTACCCGCTTTGCCCGCGTATTGCAATCATTTTCTTAGCGAATTCTTTATTAAAAATTGGTTAAGTCTCGTCCTCTCCCCAGTCGAGCGAGACGTCGACGACGCGCAGGAGGCCGGAAAGCGTCGAGGGCACATAGGCTCTGGAGAACAGATCGTCCTGCGTGCAGAGCGTGCGGGCGCTTGTGCCGTCCACACTCTGCATCGCCGTGACGAGAAGCGCCGCATGCTCGGGTGCGGCCAGCGTCTCGGGAAGAGCGTCGGCGGCGTATGCCGCGCGCGACAGAACGTTCTTATCGCTGTCCATCCAGACGAAGTTGACCGATTCCGCCGCCGTGTACGCCGCAAACGAAACGCTCACCTTGATCGAGCGGCTCTGCGCTTTGCCGTTCACGCGCCAGTCGCTCGACCGCTCGGTCGAGATCGTCCGCGTCTGGTTCAGGTTTGCGCTGGGTGTCCTGTAACATACGTTCGTGCCGTTGGCCTGCGTGCACTCGGCATAGTAGTCCCCCGCGGGCGTGCGGTAGACATAACATTCGTACAACTCTACCTGTCCCAGCGCGTCGAGCGCGATCTCTCCGCCCGTCTCGTAGCTGCTGCCGTTGTCGTCGACCTTGATGTGCATTCCGCTGCCCACCACCTCGTCGGACACCGCCGCACCGACGGAATTGTTGAATTCAGAGCCCTCTTCGTAATCCGGATCGTCGGGTTCAAACGCTGTGATGGTCACAAACACCGGCACGCCGGGCACGCCGAAGTCGTAATCATCGGCGGTCTCCGTCGCGTAGCGCCTGCCGTCAAAGGGTTCGAGGGCGAAGAAATAGCCGACCCACTCATCGTCCATGGTCTCCTGCGCCGCGGCTTCGATCCGCTCGGGCTTGTAAAGCGCAAAACTCACACCGAACACCACTGCGAGCGCCAGCGCAAAAGCAATGATGCGTTTCATGCCGCCCCCTCCTTCCAGTTGACCTTGATGCTGATTGAGCAGAGCTTCCCGTCCTGATAGCGGAAAGTATCCAGATTTGAGTAAGCATACGGCGCACTGTCATTGCTGCGGCTGCAAATGTCGTATTCCGCCGTCTCTCCGTCCCCGTCTTGTCCATAGCTCGTGCCGATGAGATACGCCGCGCCGTCCGCGGCAGTGATAGACTCGGGCAGCGCATCGGGCACGAACTCCTCGAGCTTCAAGAGATCGTCGTTTTCGTCCATGTGCGCGACGGTGAACTTTGTCGGCGTCGGACGGGCAGCAACGGTGATGGCGACTCTGACCTTCACACGCTCGGACTTGCCGCCGATCGTCTCGGTCTTATCGCTCGTGAGCGTGTGGGTCATGCTGGCGCCGTCCGCGCCGGACATGCCCATGCTGTTGCCGCGCGTCAGGTAAATGCGGCCATCCGACGTCTGGTAGATGGGATAAAGCTTGAAAATCACTTGTCTGTCGCCGCAGGCGTAGACCTCGCCCGAGAGGTCGATGTCCGTCGTACGGACGCCGTTGTCATCGTCGATACCGGCCTTCCCCAGCGGCGCACCGAGTGCGCCGAAGATCCTGATATTCGGCGACTTGGCGTCCTCCTCACCATAGCGCGCGTCCGGCTCCATCGTGCAGTAGATGCCGCTGCCGCGGTCTTTGAGCGCCCACCAGTCTTCGTCCGTATCCATATAGAGCCGCCCGGCCTTCCAGACGAATTTGCCCGCGGCTGAGACCGCAAGATCACCGCCGATGTCGAGATCCTCTTCCGAGACGAAAGCCCCGATGAGCGTGCCCTCTTCCTCCTCGTCCGCGGCGGACTGCACCGCGCCGCCGTCAAGAAAGGCAATGAGAAAGGCCGCCGCGAGGATCGCAGCAAAAATCAGTATCCTTTTCGTTTTACTCTTCATGCTCTGCCTCCAATTCTCCGTCGCATTGCAGAATGTCGCCCACATTGCACTCGAGCGCGCAGCAGATGCGGTTGAGCGTCGCAAAGCGCACGCCCTTAGCCTTGCCGCTGCGCAGAATGGAAAGATTCGCCTCCGTGATGCCGACAATGGCGCAAAGCTCCTTGCTTGTCATGCCGCGCGCTTTCAGCAGCTCGTCGAGATGTATCGTGATCGCCATGGCCGCACCCTCAGATAAAGAGGTCGTTGTCCGCCGCAAGGGCGACGTTCGAGGCGATGAGCCGCGCACCGAGAAGCGCTGCGAGCACGAAGCACAGCTCGAAGATCGGCAGACGGATCGAAATGCTGGTGCTCAGGAGCATCGGCGCATAGAACGCCTGCAAAACGTTGACCGCGAGGGCGAACAGCACGCTGAGCTTGAGCACCTTGACACACCATTCGGCAAGCTTTGGCGCGTAGGCGGCGCTCTCCTGCGTAAACGCGCCGTCTTCCATCGTGTCGAGAAGGCCGATGGCGAAGTACGCCGTCGCCGCGGCGAGCAGCGTAGGAAGGCTTTCCGCGGCAAAGCGCAGGGCGAGGACAACATAGCTGAACACAAGGCTCTTCGATCCCGTTATGTCCGTTGCCACAGGCAGTACCGTATCGGTTGTAAAGGCGCTGTTGCCCGCCTTGAGCGCGTCGACGGCAGAAAACAGGCCCGCAAATTCGGCAAAGCAGACCTCGAAGACGAAGTACGCCGCCGCGAGGATAAGCAGCGCGCGGAATAGCTTCAAGAGCTCCTGCGTATCGCCGCCGGAAAACCGGCGCAGCAACCGCAGCACGACCCAGCCCGCGAGCAGCGCGAAAATGAGCCACTGCCAGGCAAGGCGCGGGAACAGCGCCTCCGCCGATGTGCTCCAATAGGCGGTCCAGCCGTGTGGAAAGAGCGCGCAGGCCGCGGCAAACGCGATGAGCACGAGCAGCGCGTCCTCGGGCTTCAGTTCCCGCCGCGCCGCGATGTGCACGAGCGCATAGAGCGGCAGCAGGATCACCGCGGCGTACAGCGTGAACGCCAGCGCGAAGCCGAAGCGGCCCGAGGCGGCCAGCGCACTCAGTCCCTGCCCCACTGCGCTGCCGGGGAATCCGGTGACGGAAAAGGCGTCGCCCTCGAAAAGCCACAGGGCAAGCGCGAGCAGCGCGCAGATGAGCGCCTCTGCCAAAAGTAAGGTCTTGATCCGGTCACGTTTCATATCGCACCTCCAGAATTATTGTTTTGCGATAATTTCTATCGTCAGCGTAGCAGAAGAATTATCGTTTGTCAATAATTTCTGCATTTTCTTTTTGTTTTTCAAAGCGCGGCACAGTTGTTTTTAAATAAATGATAAGTTTGCTTTTTTCTATTGATTATCCCCGCACAATAGACTATACTGTAGCTGTCATATCATGCAATTTCTGTTGCTATTGCTCAAAAAAGACAATCAGGAGGACACCAACAATGAAGTACAATCGCACCTACAACTTCTCTGCCGGTCCCGCTATGATGCCGGAGCCCGTGCTGGAGGAAATCCGTGACGAGATGATGAACTACCGCGGCAGCGGCATGTGCGTCATGGAAATGAGCCACCGCTCCAAGGTTTTCCAGCAGATCGTCGACGAGGCCGAGGCTGACCTGCGCGACCTGATGGGCATTCCCGACAACTACAAGGTCCTGTTCATTCAGGGCGGCGCTACGCTGCAGTTCGCGGCTGTGCCTTGGAATCTGATGAAGAACGGCAAGGCCGTCTACGTCGAGACCGGCGCATGGTCCAAGAAGGCCATTGCCGAGGCCAAGAAGTACGGCGAGGTCATCGTCGCCGCTTCCTCCAAGGACAAGAACTACAGCTACATTCCCGACTGCTCTGATCTCGACATTCCCGACGATGCCGACTATGTCTACATCTGCGAGAACGAGACCATCCACGGTGTGACCTGGCAGCAGCTCCCCAACACCAAGGGTCACGTCCTTGTCTCCGACCAGAGCTCCATGTTCCTCTCCCAGCCCTGCAACGTCAGCGATTACGGCATGATCTATGCGGGCGTGCAGAAGAACGTCGGCCCTGCCGGTATGGTCATCGCCATCATCCGCGAGGACCTCATCCGCGAGGATCTCGATCCCAAGATGCCCATCTACATGCGCTATGACACCCACGCCAAGAACGACTCCATGTACAACACCCCGAACTGCTGGGCGATTTACTGCTGCGGCAAGGTGTTCAAGTACCTCAAGAGCATCGGCGGTCTCGAGGTCATGCATCAGCGCAACGTCGAGAAGGCCAAGGTCATCTATGACTTCCTGGATTCCTCCAAGATGTTCCATGGCACGGTTGAGCCCGAGTTCCGTTCCCTCATGAATATCCCCTTCGTCACCGATTCCGCCGAGCTCGACGCCGAAGTCGTCGCCGCTACCAAGGCTGCCGGTTACGATAACCTCAAGGGCCACAAGAGCGTCGGCGGTCTGCGCGCCAGCGTTTACAACGCCATGCCCATTGAGGGCGCTCAGGCTCTCGTCGAGTTCCTGAAGAAGTTTGAGGCCGAGCACACCAAGTAAAGGAAAATTTCTCAAAAGGGGGATACTATCCCCCTTTTAGATACCCCCTCACCAGTGAAACGTTCACTGGTGCCGCCGCCAAAGGCGGCTGGGCCAATGTATTTTTGTGACGCACATGTCGTCACAAAAATGATTTAATATTATTTAAGGAGAATTTCGTTATGCGTATTCTTGTTACCGACGGTATGGATAAGGGCGCGATCGAGAAGGTTCGCGCGATGGGTCACGAGCTCGTTGAGCAGTTCTACGAGCCCGACGAGCTTGGTAAGGCCCTGCGCGACTTTGATGTCGCCATCATTCGCTCCAAGACCAAGCTGCGCGCCAAGCAGATCGACGAGGCCAAGGGCAGCCGCTTCAAGTGCGTCATCCGCGCCGGTGTCGGCCTCGACAACATCGACGTGCAGTACGCCAAGGACAACGGCATCGAGGTGAAGAACACCCCGAAGTCCCCCTCCGAGTCCGTTGCTGAGCTCGCTATGGCTCACATGTTCTCCTGCGCCCGTTACATCTCCATCGCCGGCCACTCCATGCGCGAGGGCAAGTGGGAGAAGAAGGCCTACGGCAAGGGCATCGAGCTGACCGGCAAGACGCTCGGTATCGTCGGCTTCGGCCGCATCGGACAGAAGCTCGGCAAGATGGCCAAGGCCATCGGCATGAACGTCATCGCGTTCGATATCTTCCACATCCCCGGCATCGAGGAAGAGCTTGGCATCCCCTATGTTGAGATGGACGAGCTGCTCGCCAAGTCCGACTTCATCTCCGTCCACGCCCCCGCTGTCGACGGCGGCGCTCTCATCAACGCTGAGCGCATCGCCAAGATGAAGGACGGCGTCGTCATCATCAACACCTCCCGCGGCACCAACGTCGACGAGGCTGCGCTTCTTGACGCGCTCAACAGCGGCAAGGTCCGCGCCGCCGGTCTGGACGTCTATGCCGACGAGCCCGCGACCAACGTTGCGCTCTACTCCCACCCGATGGTCTCCTGCACGCCGCACATCGGCTCCGCGACCGTCGAGGCTCAGGGCCGCATCGGCGAAGAGCTGGTCGAGATCATCTCCAAGATGTAATTTATCGCTCACGCGAATGACAAAAAGAAAGAGCCGTCGAAAGACGGCTCTTTCTTCTTGTCCTCGTGCTCGGCACGGCATATCTCCACGTTCTTTTTCATAGGATACACCAACAAAACTGTGCTGAGGTGTACGATATGGAGCGCAACCAGAACTATGTGGAGCTGTGGGGCGTCGCCGCAGGCGAGCCCGTCTTTTCGCACGAGAACCATACCCGCCGGTTCGACAAATTTCCCCTGCGGGTCGAGCGCCTGTCAGGCCAGAACGACGTGCCCGTCATCGTGGCGAGCGAGACACTGCTGCGCGTCTGCCCTGTGGATGAGGGACAGAGCCTTCGCATCGTCGGGCAGCTGCGCTCGTTTAACAACAAGAGCGGGCAGGGCAACCGGCTCGTCATCACCGTGTTCGCCCAGAGCATCGAGCCGGGCGACGGCTCGTACTTTAACCGCATCCTGCTCTCGGGCGCGCTGTGCAAAAAGCCCGTGCTGCGGCACACGCCGCTCGGCCGCAGCATTTGCGATGTCATTCTGGCAGTCAACCGCCACTACGGGCGCGCGGACTACTTACCCTGCATCGCCTGGGGACAGACCGCCGTGCAGATCGCGGGCATGGACGTCGGCGAGCGATTGGCGCTTGAGGGCCGCGTGCAGAGCCGGACCTACACCAAGCTGCTCGAAAGCGGCAGTGAGGAACGCACGGCGTTCGAAGTGTCGATCATGCAGCTTTTGGACGAAGAAGAAACGGAGGAGACCGCCTTATTATAGGCGGTCTCCTCCGTCTTTTGCTTATAGCCCGCTCTCCTATTCAAATAATTTATCAGTGCATCCCTTTACAATTTTAAGGCGCAGTGTTAGAGTTTTTCGTGCTATATATTTTATTAGATTTTTGAAATTTAAAAAACGAAACACGGAGAGAGAAATGGCAAGAATTTTTTTACTCAAGGGTGACATCGCCAACCCCGGCTATGTAGACATTCCCGAGGAGGCGACCACCATCCGAGAGGCGATCTACGGGATCGGCGGCGGCATTCCGAATGGGAAAAAGTTTAAGGCGGTGCAGATCGGCGGCCCGAGCGGCGGCCTTCTCGTCGAGGAGCATCTCGATCTGCCCCTGCACTTTCAAAAGCTCAAGCCCTACGGCGTGCGCCGCGGCGACAGCGTCATCACGGTGCTCGACGAGGACCGCTGCATGGTCGATGTCGCGTGTCGCTTTATGCAGTACACGCAGACAGAGTTCTGCGGCAAGTGCGTTCCCTGCCGCGAGGGCACAAAGCGCATGAACGAGCTGCTCTGGGCCATGCGGGACTACCGCCTCAGCGAGTCGGACTTTCATATGCTCACCGACCTTGGCGAGATGATCTCAGTCACGGCGTTCTGCAATCTGGGCCGCAATTCCTACCACACGCTGGAGACGGCCATCAAATACTTTCCCGAGGAATTCAAGGATCACCTGCGCGGGGACTGCGCGCTCTGCGAGCTTGACCGCGAGCCGATCGAGCCGGGTGGACTTCCCTATAACCGCATCCGCCTCGAGATCGACCCGAGCATCTGCCGCGGATGCAGCAAGTGCTCGCGTTCCTGCCACGCCGAGGCCATCACGGGCGTCATCAAGTCGCCGTTCGTGATCGATCCGGAAAAATGCGTCAAATGCTATACCTGCATCGAGGCCTGCCCCTTTGATGCGATCCAGGAGGTGGAGATCGATGGCTAAGGGTATCATGTATGTCGACAACATCCGCGTGGAGTTCGACGACGAGCCCACGATCATGGATGTCTGCCGCAAGGCGGGCGTGGAAATGCCGAACTTCTGCTTCCACTCCGACCTTTCCGTTTACGGCGCGTGCCGCATGTGTATGGTCGAGGATCTGGACACCGGCAAGATCGACGCCGCCTGCACGACCAAGCCGAAAAACGGCATGCGCATCCGCACCAACACATCGCGCCTTCTCAAATACCGCCGCATGATACTGGAGCTGATGCTTGCCTCGCACTGCCGCGACTGCACCGCCTGCGAAAAAAACCGCTCCTGCCGTCTGCAGGAGATGGCCGTGCGCTTCGGCATCCATCACGTTCACTTCAAGGATACGCGCGAGCATGTACCGATGGACTTTTCAAGCCCTGCGGTCACATTCGACCTCAACAAATGCATCCTCTGCGGCGACTGCGTGCGCGTGTGCAAAGAGGTTCAGGGCATGAGCATCCTGCACTTTGCAGGCCGCGGCCCAGGGCTGCACATTGAGGCAGGCGACGACCAGCCCATCTCGACCACGCACTGCGTCAGCTGCGGCCAGTGCGCCGCCGTGTGCACGACCGGCGCCATCACCGTCAAAAACGACATCGGCGCAGCGTGGCGTGCCCTGCATGACCCGCAAAAGCGTGTCGTCATCCAGATCGCGCCCGCCGTGCGCGTCGCCATCGGTGAGGCCTATGGTCTGCCCGCGGGCGAAAATGTGCTCGACAAGCTCGTCACGGCACTCAAGATCATGGGCGCGGACGAAATTTACGATACGATCTTCGGCGCGGACCTCACGGTGCGCGAGGAATCGAAGGAATTCCTCCGCCGCCTGGAAACGGGCGAAAATCTCCCGCTGATGACATCCTGCTGCCCGTCCTGGGTGCGCTATGTGGAGCAGGAGCGCCCGCAGTTCATCAAGAACCTGTCTTCCGCACTCTCGCCTATGCAAATGTTCGCAACGGTCTTAAAGGACAAGTACCGCGAAAAGGACGCCGCCGACGGCCGCACGACCTTCCATATCGCCATCATGCCCTGCACAGCCAAGAAAATGGAGGCCGGACGCGAGGAATTCCGCCGCGACGGCGTACCGAACGTCGACCTCGTGCTGACCACGCAGGAGGTCATCAAGATGATCAAGGAATCCGGCATCCGCTTCCAGATGCTCGAAAAGGAGTCGCCCGACCTGCCGTTCGGCATGGGCAGCGGCGCGGCCGAGATCTTCGGCACCTCCGGCGGCGTGGCGGAAGCGGTGCTCCGCTGCTGCCTGCCCGACAAGAGCAAAAACGTCCTGCGCATGCTCGAGCACAGCGGTCTTCGCGGCACGGAGGCCGTCCGCTTTGTGACCATCCCCGTTAACGGGCGCGACGTGCGCGTCGCCCTGGCCCACGGCCTTGCCAACGCGGCAAAGCTGCTCGATCAAATCGAAAACGGCGAGGTCGAGGTCGACCTGGTCGAGGTCATGTCCTGCCGCACCGGCTGCGTCGGCGGCGCGGGCCAGCCCTACGCGCTGATGAGCACCAAGCTCAAGCGCGCCCACGGCCTGTACGAGATCGACCGCAGCGCGATGTTCAAGCGCAGCGAGCGCAACCCCGTCCTCGACGCGATGTATGCCGCGGGTCTCAATGAGCGCGCGCACGAGCTGCTGCACCACGAGCACAAGGACTGATCCCCTTCATAAAAAGCCGGCCGTGTGTCCACGGCCGACTTTTTCGCCCGACTCATTATTTTTTATAATGCGTCTATTGACAAATTAAGATATTTCCACTAATATATTTTTGAAAATGTATTACAAATTTGAATCGGAGGACAGCCATGGAAGTCCGCAACCTGGTCACATTCTTAAAAGTCACGGAGCTCAAGAGCTTCTCCCGTGCGGCGGAAGCTCTGGATTATTCCCAGTCCGCCGTCACGGTGCAGATCCAGCAGCTCGAGCGCGAGCTGGGCGTGCAGCTCTTTGACCGCATCGGCAAAACGGTCTCCATCACGCAGTACGGCAAGGACTTTGTCTCCTACGCGCGCGACGTGGTGAGCGCCATCGCGCGTGCCAGCGCCTTTGCCTCGTCGGATTCCGAGCTGAGCGGCACCGTGCGCGTCGGCACGCTCAATTCTCTGCTCACCGCCTCGTTCTCTAACATCGTGCCGCTCTACCACGAGCGTTTTCCGCACGTGCAGATCAGCCTGCACGCGGGCAATATCGCCTCCATCACCGAAATGCTCGTCAAGAATGAGCTCGACATCATCTACACGCTCGATGAGCAGATCTTCGACACACAGTTTGTCAAAGTCTTTGAAGCGCAGGAGGACGTCGTCATCGTGACGAACACGGAAAACCCTCTCTCTGCCCGCGATGATGTGCACCTTGCCGACCTTGTGTCGCACCCGTTCATCCTGATGAACCACGGCAACCCCTACCGCGACCAGTTCGACCGCGAGCTTGCCCGTCAGGATCTAAGTGTCGAGCCGTTTTTGGAGCTCGAGAGCGACACGCTCGCGCTCAAGCTCATCCGCGAGAATCCAGAGTATCTCTCCGTGCTGCCGCGCTACACGGCGAAGATGAGCATTCACAAGGGCAACCTTGCCATCATCCCTGTGGCCGACTGTCAGATGAGCCAGTGGCGGCAGGTGCTTTATCACCGCAACAAGGTCATCACCCCGCAGATCCAAGGCATGCTCGACGTGATCTTAGAGGTCGCGAAAAAGCCGTTTTAAGCAGAATCTCACAAAAAAGCACAGGCGCGCTTTCGCGCGCCTGTGCTTTTTCACTTTACTGTGTCATTACGGCGCAAAATTTGCAAAAAAAGAGTGCAAAATGCAAATCGGCGCGGTATAATAATGAGCAAATTCCAGCGTCCGCGCGCATCGCGCGCCCGCTTTGATCGGAGGGATCACGATATGAGAATTGTCGTCAAGGTCGGCACATCCACGCTGGCACACCCCACGGGGCGGCTGAACATCCAGCGTATGGAAAAGCTGTGCAAGGTTTTAAGCGACCTTAAAAATATGGGACACGAGATCATCCTCGTCTCCTCTGGCGCCATCGCCATGGGCTTTGGCAAGCTCAACCTGAGTGAACGGCCGAAAGACGTGCCGACGAAGCAGGCCTCCGCCGCAGTCGGCCAGTGCGAGTTGATGTACATTTACGACAAGCTCTTCACCGAGTATAACCACACCGTGGCACAGCTGCTCATCACCGCACCGGATATCGAAGAGGGCGGCGTGCGCAAGCAGAACTTCCACAACACGCTCGCGCGGCTTTTAGAGCTCGGCGCGCTGCCGGTCATCAACGAGAACGACACCATCTCCACCGAGGAGTTCGGCATCGGCGACAACGATACGCTCTCTGCCATCGTGGCCGTGACGATCCAGGCGGACCTCCTCATTCTGCTTTCGGACATCGACGGGCTCTTCGACGGAGACCCGCGCAAGAACCCCGACGCGAAGCTCATCGACACGGTGGAAAAGATCGACGAGCACATCATTTCGCTCGGCGGGGTCAGCGGGTCGAATCTCGGCACCGGCGGCATGGCGACCAAGCTCCGCGCCGCGCAGATGGCGACGGCAGCAGGCTGCGAAATGGTCATCGCCAACGGCCAGTCGCCCGAGGTACTCTACGATGTGGCCGCGGGCAAGCGCGTGGGCACAAGATTTTTGGCAAAGAGGGATGAAGCATGACAACGATTGAACTTCTGGAACGCACAAAAGCTGCCTGGGGCAGCATCCGCAGCGCAAGCGCCGAGGAGAAGGACCGGCTGCTGCTCGCGATGGCGGAGAGCCTTGAGGCCAACAGCGAAGATATCCTGCGCGAAAATGCCAAGGACATGGAGGCGGCGAAGGGCACGATCTCCGACGTGATGCTCGACCGTCTCGCCCTGACGGAGAGCCGCATCCACGCGATGGCCGAGGGCATCCGCGAGGCCGCGGCGCTGCCCGACCACGTGGGCCGCGCGCTCGCGCAGTTCAAGCGCCCCAATGGTATGACCATCACCAAGCGGCAGGTGCCGCTCGGTCTGGTCGCCATCATCTACGAGAGCCGCCCGAACGTCACGTCGGACGCCGCGGCGCTGTGCATCAAGAGCGGCAACGTCTGCATGCTGCGCAGCGGCAAGGAGGCCTATCGCTCCTCTCACGCCATCGTCACGGCGCTCAAGGCGGGCGTTGAGTCCGTCGGCGGCGATTCCGACATTGTCAACATCGTTGAGGATACAACGCATGCGAGCGCGCAGGTATTGATGACGGCGGACGGCCTTGTCGACCTGCTGATCCCCCGCGGCGGCAAGGGGCTCATCCGCGCGTGCGTGGAAAATGCAAGCGTTCCCTGCATCGAGACCGGCACGGGCATCTGCCATGTGTACGTCGACAGGGACGCTGACCTCAACATGGCGGTAAAGATCATCGAAAACGCCAAGACGAGCCGCCCGTCCGTCTGCAACGCGGAGGAGGTCTGCCTTGTCCACCGCGACATTGCAAAGGAATTTCTCCCCAAGCTCAAGGCCGCGCTTGTCGACAAGCGTAGGGAAGCGGGCCTTGTCCCCGTCGAGCTGCGGCTCGACGAAGCCGCGGCGGAGATCATTCCCGGCACGGCGGCAACGGAGCTCGACTTCGACACGGAATTTCTCGATTACATTCTCGCCGTCGCGGTCGTAGATGATCTGGATGCGGCCATCGCGCATGTCCAGCATCACTCGACGCACCACAGCGATTGCATCGTGACCGAGAACCAAGCCGCGGCCGACCGCTTTGTCGACGAGGTCGACAGCGCGGCGGTGTACGTCAACGTCTCCACCCGCTTCACCGACGGCGGGGAGTTCGGCCTCGGCTGCGAGATGGGCATTTCGACGCAGAAGCTCCACGCGCGCGGCCCGATGGGGCTCGACGAGCTGAGCACCTATAAATACGTCATCACCGGCAGCGGCCAGATTCGATAACAGGAAAGGCGCACACTCCGATGTACCACAACGACAAAAAGTACGCATTGACAAACTGCGTGCTTCTCGACGGCTCTGAGCACATGGAGCCGCAGACGGGCAAGGCCGTCTGCATCGACGGCGAGAAAATCAATGAGATCGTCGACGCACAGCATATTCCCGCAGGCTATGAGGCAGTCGACCTCGGCGGAAAATATGTGCTGCCGGGTCTCATCAACATGCACGTGCACCTGCCCGCCTCGGGCAAGCCGAAAAAGAAGGCGAGCGACCCCAAAAAGCTCGTCAAGCTCATCACCTTCTGCGCGCTGACGAACAGGATCGGCGTCAACATGTGCGAGGGCTACGCCAAAACCGAGCTGCTCTCCGGCGTCACGACCATCCGCACAGTCGGCGGCGTCGCCGATTACGACACGAAAATTCGCGACCTCGCCGCGGCGGGCAAAATTCTTGCCCCGCGCGTGCTGGCGTCGAACATGGCGGTCTCCGTCCCCGGCGGGCACATGGCGGGTTCGCTCGCCTACGAGGCGCACTCCGCCGAAGAGGCCGCGGCGCTCGTCGAAAAGATCGCCGCCGAAAAGCCCGACCTCATCAAGCTGATGATCACCGGCGGCGTGCTGGACGCCGAAGTCGTGGGCGAGCCGGGCGTGCTGCGCATGCAGCCCGAGCTTGTCAAGGCCGCGTGCGACAAGGCACATTCGCTCGGCATGATCGTCGCGGCGCACGTTGAGAGCCCTGAGGGCGTGATGGTCGCGCTGCAAAACGGCGTCGACTCCATCGAGCACGGCGCGCAGCCAAGCGATGAAATGATCACGCTCTTCAAGCAGCGCAAGGCGTTCCAAATTTCGACCATTTCCCCCGCCCTGCCCTACGCGCTCTTCGACCGCAGCATTTCGCACGCGACGTATGAGCAGCAGGAAAACGGCAAGATCGTCTTCGACGGCATCGTCGCGCTCGCAAAGGCAAACCTCGCCGCGGGCGTGCCAGTCGGTCTCGGCACGGACGTCGGCTGCCCGTACATCACACATTACGACATGTGGCGCGAGCTGCACTATTTCGTCAAATACTGCGGCGTGACGCCCGCGTTCGCGCTCTACAGCGCGACGAAACTCAATGCCCGGCTCGCGGGCATCGGTGATCTGACCGGCAGCATTGAGGCGGACAAGCAGGCCGACCTGATCGTCTGCTCCGACAACCCTCTTCAGAATTTGAGCGCGCTGCGTGAGCTCGACATGGTCGTCAAGGGCGGCTACCGCATCGACAAGCCGCAGATCAAGAAGATGGATGAGGTCGAGCGCGAGCTCGACAAGTTCCTATAAGCGCTATGAAATACTTGGTACTATCCGACTCGCACGGCAATGTCGACAACATGGTGCGCGCGGTAGAGCTCGTAAAGCCGCAGGGCATCATCCATCTTGGCGACGGCTGGCGCGATGTCGAGGAGCTGCGTGAACTTTTCCCCAGCCTGCCGCTCGAGCAGGTCCCCGGCAACTGCGACTTCGGGCGCTTTGAAGCGCTTGAGCGCGTGCTGATTCTGGACGATCACCGCGTGCTCATCGCGCACGGGCACACGTTAGGGGTGAAGACCGGGCTTCTCCGCGCGCAGTACCGCGCGCTCGAGATGAACGCCGACATTCTGCTCTTCGGCCACACGCACGTGCCGCTCGTGGACGCGGCGTCGCGGCCGATGATGATGAATCCCGGTTCGATTGGCGATCCCCGCCGCCCGACCTACGGCGTACTCGAATTCAGGGACGGACAAATTTACCCGTCGGTCTTTCGGCTGGACGCATAACAAAAAATATCCCCCGGCCTAGCCGGGGGTATTTCTTAGACGGGCGAAGCCCTATGTTA